>OLGD01000337.1_pt1 | contig 99499 bp, 76 predicted proteins | sample 1605311 | NCBI WGS metagenome assembly OLGD01 (sample SAMEA3888917, study PRJEB22519) | human gut metagenome | biome: human gut; feature: human-associated habitat; material: faeces | place: Denmark | collected 2010 | reverse complement strand
CACGGTGGTGTGAGAGGTCGGCTGCTCAGCTAATGGGTAGCCTCCTACTCGATTGTTTACTGCGATTTAATATTTGCATCATCGTTTCCACACGAAGGCTCGATTTTTATTCTTCGTTTTCGTCTTTCACGTACTCTTGTAGAATCGTTCTTAAAGCATTCAAAAGCGGACGAAAACCGCTGAAATCAATTGTGGAATAATTCGCCAACACATAATTTGAGAAGTGATCTTTACCAAAATATCTCGTGTTATCAAAGTTGGAAGCCAATGATAGTTTTTTTCCACTCAACTCAATACTCCTTGTTTCTTGGGTAAACATATGCTCTATCTCACTTTCCGTTTTCTCTTCAACTAATGGATTAGTAAGAAGAAACAGATTCCCACATGGTGTAAGCCTAAGAAACAGATTCTTTCCTAACGACTGTTTCTGCGCCTCGTTAAGGTTTGCGTGATTAGAAAACTTACATAATGGCTTGTTTTTATTAGCAATTTCATTATCATACACGAAAATAACAGGGTTTTGTGGCGTACGCTGTGTAATTCTCGAAAAATACGCCAAGTAGTTGGTACGCTTGTCCTTGCCTTTTGAAGCAAAATAATCGTAAAGGTCAGTCAGAGAATCAGCACCATCAAGTGCTAAGTTAAACAGATATTTGAATCGTTTAGAACGCTTAAAGAAATCAACTTTATATAAGAACTTCCCCTTTGCGTCCTTCTCAACCAAATCCGGATAATCAGCATACAAACTTCTCAGAGCGGCTTTAATATATCTCACATCAGTTTTTCCTTCAGTGACTATAAGCGGCTTATGCACATCGAAGAAATAGCGATAAAACAAAAACTGTTGATATTGTTTTTCTCGGCCATTCAAAGTAAATGCGTTGTGTTTTCCAGCAGAATCACAGATATTGTTATACTTTTCTATCTGATCTATAAAAGCAAATCTGCCTTCAAGCTGTCTTATATTTCCTTCAACACCATCTACCGAATATGACCCATTAGTGTACAAGGAATGCGCCATAGCACGAACCTTGCGACAATATGCGTGATCAACACTGATTTTCTTGTTGACAACGAGACCCGTAACCACTTGCTTGGAATCACGATATGTGATTCTTGTCTTTATCTCGTTTAAAGAGAACCCAGCTTTTCTTATCTTTTTCTCTAATTCAGCATAAAACGAATCCCATGTTTCGAGGAACGCCCTATCATTTGTGGAAAAAGTAATATCATCTGCATAACGCGTATAATCCAACCGATATCTTTTTGCAAACGATAGAAGGTGCATATCTAACACCTGACATACTAAGTTAGTAATGATTGGCGAGGTTGGTGCTCCTTGCGGAAGTTTTCCTTGATAACAGGCCAATTGAGCTATTGTAATCGCAGGCTCATGAGGTAAGTTGAAATGTTTATTTTTTTCAAAGAATCCGCATACCCTACCGATGTGAATACTATCAAAAAAGTCACTTAAATCGACATTAATAACAATTCGCTTGTTGCGGTGAATTTTTGCATTTGTAATAATGCTTTTTCCTTCCTCAAAAGCGTGGGATATATTGGGCTTGATTCCCAATTCCTCATAAATGGATTTTTGATGTTCCCACAAAGCATCCGCTAATTGTCGCTGTACGCCTTTCAAATCGCCAGTAGGAGCACATATGCGTCTGGGCTCTCCTGATTTTTTCGGAATCTCAAACTCCGTATAGTATGAATCCACACCTCTTTTAAACAGAATATAGGTAATTTTTGAAGGAGGTATATTCAAATAATCAGCCAGGTCTCTTCTTGTCTTAATAGTATTAAATGCTGTCATTCTTACCCCCTGTTTAATAGCAAAAGGGCGCATGGCAACTCATTAAGCAAACGACGACGCGTATAAAAGGTATTCAGAGAATTGCACGACGAAGCAAATGCCCCGAACATTTTTGTCAACACTTGCGAAACACAAGCACAAAATCTTGCCATGCGCTTGAGATAATTATATCACAAAAATATGAATATTTCAATCCATTTCGAGTCAATACTCGCTTTTTCTTTGCTTACTGCATATCAATTCTTGACTTTACTTAATCCCAAACTCCGCTTTCATTTCCTTAATCAGCGCTTCAAGCTTTATCTCGCACTCCTCCTCGCTCTTTGCGTAGACGATATGCTGTTCCCGCTTGCCGCCTTTGCCGCGGGGCGTATATTTGCCCTGCCATGTGTTTTTACTGATCTTTGAGATACATCCCGTGCCGGGCTTGCGCTTCTTGCTCTTTTTGGCGGTGAATTCAGCGGGTTTCTGTTTCTGCTCGGGTGTTTGCCCGTTTTCATGGTTATCGTCGCACACGGGCGAATCTGCGGGCTTTGGCGTGCCGAAGGCATCGTCCATTTTCTTTGCGGCGTTGCGCTCCATCTCACCCGTCACATGAGAATATACGCTGATGGTCGTCTCCGCCGAAGAGTGACCGAGGACGGCGGACAGCGTTTTGATGTCCAGCCCGTTTTCCAGTGCCATGGTTGAGAAGATATGCCGCAGACCGTGGAACGGGATGTGATTGCATTCGGCGCGCTCCAGCATATCCGACAGCCGACTGCGACAACTCGTCGGACTGCGCGGATGTGTCGGATCGAGCGGCGACGGAAACACCCACTCGGAGCTGACCGTTTTCCGATACTCTACGAGAATATTCAGCACCGACTGCGGCAGATGCACCGACCGCACCGAGGATTTTGTTTTCGGCGTGCTGATGATATAGTCCGAGCCGAGCGTGGTGTATTCGCGTCTGATGCTCAACTCGCCTGTCGTAAAGTTGATGTCATCCCATTTCAGTCCGAGCAGTTCGCCACGCCGCATACCTGTGGCAAGTCCGAGGAGGATAAGTTCATAGAAGCCTTCTTCCTTTGCCTGTATAAGCAACCGCGCGATTTCTTCGTGTGACAGCACTTCGATTTCTTTATTCTTCTTTGGCGGGAGCTTGCAACCGACCGCCTCATTGCGGTTGACCAGACCCTCTTTCAGCGCCTGATCGAGCGCACATTTGATGCGGGTATGCATCGAACGGATGACCGCGCCCGACAGTTTTTTATCGCCGACACCGTTGCGGTCGAGGTTGCCGCTTTTCATCTGTTCGGCATAAAATTTTTCAAGATCACTCTTTTTGAGCGCGGCAAGCGGGAGCTTTCCGATGCCGGGGATGATGTGCTTGTAGATGTCGTTTTCGTATTTCAGGCGCGTGGTTGCGGCAATGCTCAACTCACTGAAGTTGCGATACCAGTAGTCGATATACTCACCGAACGGCATGTCCGCGGCGGTTTTCACGACCGGCTTCTGCACGGTTTCCTTGAGAGCTTTCAGCATGCGGACAACGCTTTCGGGCAGGACAATCGTGCGGATGCCGGTGTCGGTTTTTGGATCGCTGACCGTGATTCCGCCCCTGACCGGAATGACCTGCCGTGCCACGCTGAGCTTGCCTTCCGCTTCGTTCAAGTCCTCCCAGCGCAGTCCGCAGATCTCACCTTTGCGCAGTCCCGTCATACATTCGAGGTAGAAGAAGTCCCGCCACCACGGTTCATTCTCAATGATTTTCAGAAACTTTTTGAGCTGTTCCTCGTTGTAGACTTTGCGTTCCGTGCTGTTCAGCGCAGGGATTGTTGTGCCGTCGGTCGGATTTTTGACGATGATATGCTGCTCCACTGCCATCTCAAAGCACTTGTGCATCATCATATGCACTGCTCTGACCGTACTGCCCGAGAGCGATTTTCCTTTGGCCTTGCTCTCGGTGACGCGCCCTTCTTTGAGCAGTTTTACGTAGAGCTGTTGCATGTCCCGCGTGAGGATTGCCGAGATTTTCTTGTCGCCGAGATACGGACGGACGTATGCATCTGCGTAGAAAATATACTTGTTCAGCGTCTGCGGGCGCACCACATCCTTCTGATAGCAGAGCCAACGGTCGAGCCATTCGTTCAGGTTCACGAGGCAGTCCTCGTTCAGTTCCACCCCGCGGTAGGTCTCAAGGAGCTTATAAAATTTCGTCATCGCCTCGCTCTGCGTCTTGCCGAAGACCGATTTATAAATCGGCTTGCCGTCCTCTTTGTGCCAGACGATGATACGTGCTTCCCATCTGCCGTCCGGTCTTTTTCTGACCATTCCGTCCCCGTTCGGACGTCGTTTACTCATATTTTTCACCTTCTTTCACGCACAACAATACCACAAGGCTTTTTATATATCCAGCGGAAATCGAAAGAGTTATCGGAAATTAGTATGCGATCCCCCGTTTTTCAACCTGCGTTAGAAAAATTCTCTCAATATGAGTTATTGCAATCCTGCCGCATTGCAGTATAATAATATCAGGATAAGCGCTGATCCAAATTATTTTGGAGGAACATTTTATGATAAAACTCGGAGAGAAAATTAAAAGTCTGAGAAAGCAGAAGAACATTTCACAGGAGGTCTTTGCGAATTACCTCGGCGTCTCGTTTCAGGCAGTCTCAAAATGGGAAAACGGAAACACCATCCTTGTTCAGTTATGCCGTATGGCTTTCTTGACTTCTTCGAGAATGCGAAGAAGGCTCAACATTTCGTCATTCGTGCAGTCGGCAAGCAACTCTCCGATTTTCTCGTTCGCCACGGCGTATGTGCCGGGTGTATTTGCCCGCAGAATCCAGTCGGTTGCCACATCGAGCGCCTCTGCAATGCGGATGAGTGTGGACAACCCCGGCGTTTTCTTGCCGAGTTCAATGTTGGAGAGATGCACCACCGAAATATCCGCTTTTTCCGCCAGCTCTCCTTGTGTAAGCCCGACTTCACGGCGCAAGTCGGCAATGCGCCTGCCGATGGCGGAGGGACTGCAGTTTCTATTCATTGCTTTTCACCCCTTCGCCTGTAACACAAACGGAGACTGTACCTCCGGGTTTGCCCACGGGAATACAGTCTCCGTTTTTTTTCATTTGCCTTACCGCAATATATTCGTTTGTTGTAATCCGTGCCATTGTGCGCACCTCCTTTGTAAGCACACACAATACCACAAAGGCGGCATGAAGTCCAGCGAAAGCGGGAAAGTTAGCAATTAAGTATCAATCGTATTGCAGACTATATCAAAACCCCGTTACAATGATCCACCTCGTGCTGAATGATCTGTGCCGTCCAGCCGGTATAGGTTTTCACCCTTGTCTGCATTGTGACAGTCTGATACTGCACTTTGATGGCTTTATACCGCTTGCACTTGCGGGAATCTCCGAGAAGCGACAGACAGCCTTCCTCGGTGTCATACGCACCATCCCTCTTAATGATTTCGGGATTGAGCATCACGGTGTATAATGGAGTTCGTCCGCTCTCATCAAGAAACGCGATGATGCGTTTTTTCACGCCGATCATATTCGCCGCCATACCGACACAGGTTTCCTTGTGCGCCATCAATGTGTCGAGCAGGTCTTGCGCGACAGGTAAATCTTCTTTCGTCGCAATCTCCGACTTCCCGGCAAGGAAAATCGGATCGTGCATCAGTTCTTTAATCATTTGCAGACCTCAATGATTTTCTTCAATATCTCCTCATCCGCCGGGCAGAAAGCATAATTCGGAATTTCACTCGGCATGATCCACCGGATATCGTTATGCTCCAGCTTTTGCGGAACGCCATCGGCAATGGTGGCGTTGAACAGTGTCAGATGCACGGTGATGTCGGAATATTCGTGGACAACATCCATAAATACATTGCCGGCGGACAACGTGACGGCAAGTTCTTCACGGCATTCCCGAATGAGTGCCTGTTCTTTGGTTTCGCCGGGTTCTACCTTGCCGCCGACAAACTCCCAAAGAAGTCCTCTTGCCTTATGCGCCGGGCGCTGACAGATCATAAACTTTTCGCCCTCCCAGATGAGAGCCGCTACTACTTCGGTCACAAAAATCGCCTCATTTCATTGCTTGTCCTGTTTCAAAACGACATCAAGAAGTGCTTTGCAGCCCTCATAAATATCCCGATATGCCACATCGAAGCGCTCGGAATACCACGGATCGGCGACATCACCGCCGCGAGGAGTGTAGTCCATCAGCTTATGTACCTTTCCCGCAGGATCGCCGCCGAAAATACGGAGCATATTGCGGATGTTGGCGCTGTCCATGCCGATGAACAGATCGTATTTGTCATAGTCGTTCTTTTGCAACTGCACTGCACGCTTGCCATCGCAAGACAGTCCATGTTTTTCAAGCTCGGCTTTTGCCGGAGGATAGACCGGATTGCCGATTCCGTTCCAAATTTCTTCCGTGCTTGTAGCGGAAGAAGCGACTAAAAAGCGATCCGCCACGCCGCGCTTTTTCGCAAGGTCTTTGAAAATAACCTCTGCCATCGGACTGCGGCAAATGTTGCCGTGGCAGACGAACATGATTTTTATCATCTCGTCAATCTTTCTTAAAATGCAGGTTGGGGAGTAAAACTGCCGTTTCTTCTATGTCACTTTCGCCTTTCCATGCTACAACAAACCGCACTTCGCCACCGCACGGACGGTATCCTTTTACCGACAGATTCTCAAGTTCCAACATGCGTGCCTTTGACAATTTTGCAACTTTAACAGTACGTCCGTCAAGTTCCGCATAGCAAAGCTATTCTGATTCCTACAACTCCGTATTTCTGCTGATTATCTTTTGAATAGTACACGTTCATATCGTCGGGCGAGGCAGTTTCAATATCAGCTTCAGTGTAACCGCACTCCAGAAGTGACAGCTCTTTATACAACGACTCAAAAGAATCAAAGACATATTGCGCACTTACTTTTGCGCCGATTTTTTCGCCGGTCTCAGTATTTGAAAATTCAATTATGTCTCCGATCTGGATTTTTCTTCTTTTCTCGTCGAACAGCCGAAGCTCTATTGTTTTTGTACCTTCTTTAATCATTTGAAAAGGAGACGGTGTCAGCTGCATTGAGTGTGTCATATTTTACTCCTTCATTCTCATTTTCTCGCCGTCTATTATACCGATATACCGACGATGTATGAACATTTCTACCGATAAAAACAGCCGGGACACCCCGACTTCCACAACTTACCCCTCAAACGACAACTTACCCCTCAAGCGGCAAAATCGGCAGAGGAATAATTAAATTGTATCAATCTCGGTGTTTTTATATCAAAAGAAATTCTTCCAGTTTTGCAAATCGGTTCAAAATTTGCGCAGAACGGTTTTCTGTATCCGTTTTCAGAATGTATGCCGACATATCTATGCTGTCGGCAAGAAGCCCTTCCTGCCGCATCAGATTGATTGAAGTGACCACATCCTCTTTTGGAATACCGAGAATATCCGCAAGGTAATCGACGCGTGATTCTGCATCATCGTTTCCGGCATCAGCAATACTTCTGCTGGATATCAGAGATTTTATTATTCTTTTGGCATTTTCTTTTTGTTTACCATTAAAAACGGGCGAACGCTCAATTTTGAGAGACGCTTCCGCCATATCTTTTGCGAGAATGCTTGTGGCATATACGTGCGGCACATTCATACCGCGCTTAACGTAGCCGGCATTTTCCAAAGCAGCCACGGCAGTTTTTACACGTGTTTCGATCTCGTTTACCGAGTCATCCCACCCCGCCTGTCTTGCAATTTCAAGCGCAGAACAACAAACCCATGGCTTTTCATGGGTCATATCCTTGAGCGCTTTCCAAACCTGCTGAATCTCACTGATACTGAGCTTCGTTTGGTTGAGTAGCATGAAGTGCTTGTCCAAATCATTATCATTAAACAGAACATAACACTCCGCAAGCAAGCTCGGATCCCGTCCGGCACGTCCTGCTTCCTGAACATAGTTTTCAAGCGAATCGGAAATATCATAGTGAATAACCAGCTTGACGTCTTTTTTATCAACGCCCATACCGAAAGCAGAGGTGGCAACAATGATTTTCACCTGATTGTTTATAAACGCTTCTTGATTTGTGATTTTCTCATTAGAGTCCATTTTCCCGTTGAAAGGTTTTGCCGGAAAACCATCGCTCGTCAATTTTTCTGCGAGCTGAATCGTGCGTCTTGTGCGGGAAACATATACAATCGTCGGGCAATTCTTCTGTGCAATCAATGAGCGAAGGGCGTTGTATTTTTCTTCTTCCGTTTCCTTCATTGAAAGTAAATGCAATAACTTTCATAAGCTTCTCCTACCGTTTTAATATCGTGGAAAAATTACAGGGAGAAGCAAGGAACGATTTCAAGGCATTTGATATAAATTTTACATAATTCTTGCGTCTCAATTCAGCATAAGCAATTACCGCGTAGTGTCGCATTTTTATATATCTAATATCACCCGCTTCTAACTGATCAAAAAAAGTTTTTTTGTACTCATAGAGCGCATTTTCGCCCTTAATTTTCCCATCTCCGCTTGACAAACCGCCGTCACCGGTATGAACGTACGCTTTGATTTCACATCCCGGAAGGTATCCAAATTTTCCGCCTTCCTCGATGGCTCTCTGCATCAAATAAAATTCATCACCTACATCTATTGGCGCAAAACCACCGATTTGGATTAGATACTCTTTTTTGAACATTATTGTGTCCGTTCCGGTCATGTGATACTTCAGATGATACAATCTTAGTGATTCTACAGTCGTTTCTTTAATATAAGATCTAATTCGCCTGTTGATTTTTTTGTCATCCTCGTTGTAAAGGATCAAATCAGTGATCGAATAATCGCATTGATTCGTTTCCATAAACTCTACCTGTTTGCGTATCTTATCCGGCAGGTAGATGTCATCATCATCCAAAAATGTTATATAGTCACCATTAGCCGAATGTATGCCAATATTTCGCGTTTTTGAAGAACCTTGATTGGAATTGTTTACAATACACTCTAATTTGATCTTAGGGTAGCGATTTCGAAACACTTCTACTGTTTCTGATACTTTACTGTTCCACTCATCGTTACCGTTGTCATCAACCAAAACAATTTCCATGTTGGGATAAGTTTGTTTGGCTAAAGATTCAAGTGCATTTTTGAGTTCTGCTTCTCGTTTATATGTGGCAACAACAACGCTTACTAATTTCATTTTGTTGTCACCTTTTGCTCAATATTCTCTTCTTCTTGTTTCTTCATCTCTCCTGTACCACCCTCGACAAAACCGTCAGACTTTAGTACACTTACAATGGTTCCGAAGAAGCACTTCACATCCATCGCAAAGCCTTTGAATTTTCCTGCGTTCAAGGCAGCGGCATACTCACCGTCAAACTTTGCTTTCACATCAATTTCAAGCTCGTCTCTACCATTGATCTGCGCCCATCCTGTGATGCCGGGTTTAATATCATTCGCTCCGTACTTCTCACGCTCTGCCACTAAATCCTCTTGCGACCATAAAGCGGGTCTGGGACCAACTAAAGACAGTTTCGATGTGAACACTTGATAAAACTGAGGAAGTTCATCAAGACTGGTCTTGCGGATAAAGCGACCGACACGGGTAATATACTGTTCCGGATTATCAAGAAGATGTGTAGGGGTATCGCGCGGTGTGGATACCTTCATGCTGCGAAACTTCCAGATCATAAAATATGTAATCTCGCCGTTTTTCTTCTTACCGACTCGTTTCTGCTTAAATAGAACCGGGCCTGGATCGTCTATCTTTATCACAATAGAGATAATCAGCATCGGCAGTGCCAAAACGATTATGGCAATGCTCGACAGAATAAAGTCAATAAGTCTCTTTATAACGTTTTTATACATCTTGCAATATCTCCCACTTCAATTGCATTCCACTTCCACATGTGTATTCTATAGAAACGTTCAAATTCACAGACAATATCCATCTATGCCAAACCAGCCTGTACAATCCTGCCGACTGACGCCGGAAAACGCCGGGGACACCATTTTCGGCAAAAGTCCGGAAACCCGGCATTCCCATTGGCGCAAAAGCACTTTTACCTTCGATCACAGTATCTCGATCGGATTCATGCCGGGACGGTACCACGGCAGATACCGCAGTTCTATGCCTGCGGCACGAAGCATTTCTGCCGCTTCCTTGAGTGGTAGACGGTATATTTGTTCACACCAAATATCTCGGCGATCTCCTCGGCGTTATGCGTTTTTTCGTAGCTCTCAACCAGCAACTCCCTCGCCTCATTATGCGGCATTTTGCCCATTTTTCTTATCTTCCTACCCCATATGCCATATTGTACCATTCTTTGCTGCAATTGTCAAGGGTGGCGATTATTTCGGAAGTTGCTATGAACACGCCTTTCTGGCAAACTGAAATATATATTGTCGTTGTCGAAAAGCAATTCGATGGGCTCGTTGTAGATTCTGTTCACCATGTTTATATTATCAATGAACGGATTCACACAGGTACATTGTTCATGCGCAAAAAATTCCATAGTGCTTTCGGTACGTTTTTCGCTTTTGTTCTGCACCTTGTCACCTAACTCAATAAATTTCTCATCCATTTGAGTGTCGCTGATTTTTGGTATCTTTGCAATACCCTTTCCCAGCAAATTGCTCAAACTTGCAAATCCCTTCAAAGTATACGCTTCGATAGAGGTTTTGGAATCACCTTCTATCATCTGATAACACTCCTCACGAAGGTCATGGTACTTACTGGCATACGACTGAATCTTATCTGTAACCGTATTCAGATACTCCGAGCCAAAATTTTCAAGCAACATTACCTCAAGGAATGACGAGAAGGAGAAAATGTACATCGCAAGCTCATAATCCTTAAACTCATCCTGAACTTTTTGAATTTTGCTTTGACGTTTTGGTCGCTGTGTAACCAGCCTTTCTTGCGGACATTCTTTTCAATTTGACTACGGCAGAGAATTATGCTCTGTTCAGCATCACGCTTGATTTCCTGAACTTGAATATGCTTGTTGTTCTTATATTTATCGTTATCCCAATTATATTTGTATTCGTATAGGATTTCTTGTAAAACGGCAATATTCCCCCTCAGCTTTGCCTTTTCCTTCAACTGTAAAAATTCGATAATATCCTTCTGTGCTGCTTCTATTTGATCGAGCTTTTTAGTTACAGCTGTGATAGCAACAGCCATAAGCAAGACCGTGGGATCTATCTGGGCAACGGTTCCTGCGGTGGATGCGCCTGCTTCGACAAATCTTGCGCGCCCAATGATTGTACCGCTGGTGTTAGTGATATTACCAACCGAATTAACTGTGCCCTTTATTCCATTCGGAACAATCATTTTGTAAAGTTTTTCACCCGCGCCAGATGTTGTCATGTTTTGAACAGCATTTTGAAGCGCCGGTGCAACAGAGGCAAATATTGCTCCCATAGCAGAAATTTGTCCCAAAGGGACTTTAGTGTATTCTTGAACATCGGTGTCTTCCTGAATGATCGGATAGCATTCAATCTCCGACATTGCTTGTACAATTGCTTTTTTCTTGATTGCTTCATCCATTGTATGTAACCTCCATCATTTTTGATGATGTCGTGCGCTGCCGGATACAGCCCCTTTATCCGGATTTGATGTCCGGAAACGCCCTTTGTGACCGACTCAATCACCGAAATACGCTGTTCAGACTTTCACCATGGCAATGGAACAACTGCGCGGGGCTGCTCAGACCATTTGCTCCGGGTGGAACACGCGGTCAAATTCCGCAGCGGTCATGTAGCCCAGTGACAGGCAGGCGTCACGCAGGGTGACCGAGTCCCGGTGGGCGAGCTTGGCTACACGCGCTGCGTTCTCGTAGCCGATGTAGGGGGTCAGCGCCGTCACGGTCATGAGCGAGGCGTGCAGATTGTGTGCCATTCTTTCGCGGTCGGCTGTGAGTCCCGCAAGGCAGTGGATCCGGAAGGAGTCGATCGCCGCCGTCAGCAGGCGGACGGAACGCAGGAAGTTATCGATGCAGACCGGCATGAACACGTTGAGCTGAAAATTGCCCTGCGATGCCGCCAGTCCGACAGCAACATCGTTTGCCATGACCTGCACCGCCACCATGGTGACAGCCTCGCACTGAGTCGGATTGACCTTGCCGGGCATGATGGACGACCCCGGTTCGTTCTCCGGGATGCGGATCTCACCCAGCCCGCAACGCGGACCGCTTGCCAGCCACCGCACATCGTTGGCGATTTTCATGAGGTCGGCAGCCAGCGCTTTCAGCGCTCCATGCGCAAAGACCAACTCATCCTTGGAGGTCAGCGCGTGAAATTTGTTGGGATCCGGAATAAAGTGTTCGCCGGTCAGCCCGGACAGTATTTCTGCCGTGCGGGTGTCAAATCCAGCCGGGGCGTTCAGTCCGGTGCCGACGGCAGTCCCGCCCAGTGCCAGATGCGCCAGCTCCTCGGCGGCAGAGAGAATCTGCCGCCGATCTGTCTCCAGCATTCCGCGCCAGCCGGATATTTCCTGCGAGAAGGCGATGGGCGTGGCATCCTGCAGATGCGTGCGACCGGTCTTGACGATGCCGCGGTTATCCTCCTCCAGGCGAATCAGCTCGGCAATCATGCGATCCATCGCCGGGAGCAGGCTGTGCAGGACAGCCAGCCGTGCCGCAATGTGCATGGCAGTGGGGAAGGTGTCATTGGAGGACTGTGACATATTCACGTCATCGTTGGGATGGCAGAGCCGCTGCCCCGCAAGCTCATTCGCGCGTGCGCTGATGACCTCGTTGGCGTTCATGTTGGTCTGCGTGCCGCTCCCGGTCTGGAATACGACCAGCGGGAAGTGGTCATCCAGCGCTCCGGCGGCGACCTCGTCGCACGCCTGCCGGATGACGGTCAGCTTCTCCTCGGTCATGCGGGCGGGGCAAAGCTCCCGGTTTGCCAGCGCGGCGGCTTTCTTGAGCAGACCGAAGGCGTGAATAATCTCGGCAGGCATCCGTTCACCGATGCGGAAATTGTCCAGACTGCGCTGTGTTTGCGCACCCCAGTAGCGGTCTGCGGGCACCTGTATCTCGCCCATGGAATCGTGTTCGGTACGGGTTTGCATGGTGTCTTCCTTTCTTTTTTGCGTGACTGTCACTTGCATGACTGTCACATCGTGTGACTGTCACTTGTGTGACTGTCACCCTTCCCGCTTCGCCAACACCTGCTCGATTTCGCAGATGAAGAAGCGGTGGAAATCCTTGTGGGAATAGTTGCGGAACAGGGCAGGATCAAGGAAATTACCTTCCCGCAGGTCGTCCTCGTACAGCTTGCGCCCTACCACGACCAGGGATGCCTCGGCGGGGTAGGGAACCGGGTCGTCATCCGATGTGAAGGCGGGCGTCAGTCCGGCGGCGGCAAATTTGTCGCCGTCCCGCCCGCTGTGTGCGCCGCAGTACTGCAACGCCGCGCGGTACTGCTCCGGCAGGAATGCAAAGGACATCCTCGCCTCGCGGCAGGCGAGCGGGTAGGAAAAGCGTTGCGGACGGATAAAGCAGGTCAGCACCGGCTTGTTCCACAGCACGCCCACCGTGCCCCAGCTGGCGGTCATGGCATTGGGGATGCCGGTTTCCCGGTTGGCGACCGAAATGAGCATCCAGCCGTCCCCGATGCGCTGGATCAGATCGCCCGCAAGGGCGGACGTCCCGACGGATTCAAAATGCGACATGGCAAAAACCTCCTTGTGTTTCGGTTTCAGTATAGGCGCTTACGCCCGCCGGCGTTACGCCGCGACCCGCCGCAGGACAAGAATCAGCTTCTCATACTGCGCGTAGTCCGGATCCTTTTCATAGCCGTTTGCAAGGTACACGTTCAGGTAGTCGGTGTTATTGTAGCGCTGATCCAGCACAACATAGTCTGCGTCGTTGTGTATAAGCCCCTTCTGCTTTACGCCGTCCTTCGTGACGGTTGTGATGTTGTACCCCACCTCATACAGCACATCGCGGTCATGCACGTGCGCCAGAAGCATGGTCGAGACGCACAGCGAGGCGTCCTCTGGCAGGGTATCCAGAATCTCGTCCATCTGCCGATAGGTATCCTTGCCGCTGTTCCAGCGGTCGATACCGGAACCGAGCTTGGGGATGACGGTCACAAGGTAGATGCAGCAGCACGCCACCGCCCCGAAAGACAGCAGCCCGCGCCGCGTAGGTGTCCTCAGCTCCGGCAGGTTCAGGATCATGGCATAGACAAGGAACGCCGAGATGCCGTAGTGATACTGGAACCCGATGTCGTACTGATACTGGTACATGGTCAGCAGATTCATCAGCCAGGGGGTCAGCAGCAGCCAGCGCGAGGGCTTACGGGAGCAGAACGGGATAAAGCCGAGCGGCAGAATCATCTGCAGGACGTAAATGAACTTTTCCCATCCGTTTTTCGATGTGGTGAACAGCTGGGTCAGCAGGTAGCCGGGGTTTACCAGCGCCGTGCGCACGGCGCCCAGCAGACCCTCGCTGCCGTCCGGAATCAGATTGTTGAAGCGGTTGATCATGGGTCCCGCGATGGATGGATTGGCTTCCACGCCGAGACCGGCGTAGTATTCCGACCAGTGCGCGCTTGTTTTGGTCAGGATCAGCATGGCGATGCCGAACCAAAGAACCGCCATGACCGCCATAATGGCGCCATGCAGGCGCGACCGCCGCGACAGAATGAGGTACAGCGCAAACAGCAACAGATAAACCGCGGCGTCCTCCTTGACCATGAGGAGCAGCACCGCGCAGATATACAGAGGTATGGTCTTCTGTTTTTCAAAGCTCCAGAACAGCCACAGGAGTATGGGCGTGAGGAAGCAGTTCTCGTGCAGATCGTAAAAACAGCTGCCTGCCAAGGCGGGGAAGAGCGAGTAGATGAGGCAGACCAGCATGGTTGCCTTGCCGCCCAGCCTGTAATGGCGGCAGAGCAGCAGTACCGGAATCACGCCGCTTGCAACCAATACAGCCTGCGCAATCTGCAGGGTCATGGGCGAGGGGAACAGAGCGTAGAAGGGAAGAATCAGGTAGTAGATGGGCGACAGGTGTACCACGAAGTGCGACAGGAGAACATTGCGCTCACAGGTAATGAGCGGCAGTCCCTTGACCTTCATGTAGTGGAACATCTGGCAGAACAGACCGAAATCAAAGTTGGGCGAGGAGAAGGTGGCATAGCGCAGGCAGGTGATGCCCGCAATAACGCCGCCGCCGATCAGTCCGCACACCACCGCGAAGGTTGTGACGGTGCGCTTGCCGGGTTGCCATTTGTCCAGCAGGAGATGGTTTACCCGGAGGAAGTAAACGAGAAAGAAGGTGTAGGCGACCAGCACCGCCAGCAGGAACAGGAATTCATTCTTTCCTTTCTTACTGTAATCTGTCAGCCACCGGGCAACGCAGACCGTTGCGCCAAGCAAAAGGAACCACGAGTCTGTTTCCAGCGCGGGCAGCAGTGCGGCGACTACCGAGAGCAGGGCAAAATTCAGCGCGATACCGCCCAGCAGGAGAGCGGTCGAAACGTCCGCGCCAAAGGCGGAGAGCGATGTGAAGAGCGTTTCCTCACTGCTTCCGGTCATCAGGACGAACGCCGCAAACAGGCACCACGCCGCCAGGACGCGGCAGATGACGCGCTCCCGCCGGAAAGCAGGCTTCAGCCCGTTCCGGAACATGGTCAGTAACCGATTCATAACTGGCGCGCCTCCGTTTTTTTGCTGAATGCTTCGCTGTACTGCCGGATGCAGGTGCGGATGATTTCAACGGCTTCCTCGCGGCTGAACATCTCGCGGACTGCGGTCTGCTTGTTCTCCAGCTGTTTGTAGACCGTGAAGAAGTGCCGTATTTCTGCCAGAACGTGCGGGGGCAGCTCATCCATGGACTTGACGCCCAGATAGGTGGGGTCGGAGAAGGGGACGGCAATGATCTTGTCGTCCAGCTTGCCGCTGTCTATCATGCGCATGGCGCCGATGGGGGCGACGCGCACCAGCGTCAGCGGGTAGAGGGACTCGGCGCACAGCACCAACACATCCAGCGGGTCGCCGTCATCGGCGAGTGTGCGCGGAATAAAGCCGTAGTTGGCGGGGTAGTGCGTGGCGGTGTACAGGACTCTGTCCAGACGGACAAGTCCTGTTTTTTTGTCCAGCTCATACTTGCAGGAGCTGCCTCTCGGTATTTCCACCACGGCGGTGAAGTCCTCCGGGGTGATTTCCGCCGGGTCAATGTCGTGCCAGATATTCATGCCGCTTTCTCCTTCATGATTGATTGTCGCGTTGTTTGGGGATCCCTGCGCGTTGCGCGGGGCTTACTTGACGAAATCAAATTCAAACCCGTAGATGGATACCGTGTCGCCGTCGTGACAGCCGCGCTCCTCCAGCATGGCAAAAACGCCGGCAGTCTGAAGCACGCGCTGGAAGTAGTTCAGCGACTCGTAGTCGTCGAAATTGATGCGTCCCATGAGGTTATATATCCAGTCTCCCTCAACGAAGAAGGTGTTGTTCTCCCTGCGGATAACCGTTTCCCGGACGCCCGCCGCTTCGGCAGTCTCCTGCGGAAGCTCACTTTCATACACGGTCACCGGCGGGAGCAGGCGCAGGCGCTCGGATACGCGGTGTATCATTTCCGGGATGCCCTCATGCGTCACGGCGGAGACGTACAGCATTTCCCAGCCGTTCGCGTCCACAAATTCCTCGAACGCCTTCGTATCCACGACCGATTCATCCAACGCATCGCATTTGTTGGCTATGATGATCTGCGGGCGGCTGGCAAGTGCGGGGGAGTATTTTTCCAGCTCATGGTTGATGTTCCGGACGTCCTCAATGGGGTCGCGTCCCTCAAAGCAGGAGATGTCCACCACGTGAAGCAGCAGGCGGCAGCGATCCACGTGCCGCAGGAAGTCGTGCCCCAGCCCCGCGCCCTCGGCGGCACCGTCAATCAGACCGGGAATGTCGGCAACGACAAAGCCCTGCCCGCCGTCCACCTGCACCACGCCCAGATTGGGAGACAGCGTGGTGAAATGGTAGTCCGCGATTTTGGGGCGTGCCGCGCTGATGCAGGCGAGCAGGGAGGACTTGCCCACGCTGGGGTAGCCGATCAGTCCGACATCTGCGATCAGCTTCAGCTCCAGTGCCAGCTCGCGTTCCTCACCCTTGGTGCCGTTTTTGGCAAACTGAGGCGCCTGCCGGGTCGGGGTTGCGAAGTGCTTGTTGCCCCAGCCGCCGCGCCCGCCCCGACAGCAGGTATAGTCCGCACCGTCATTTTCCGACATATCGTGTATGATTTTGCCGGTGGCGGCGTCCTTGATGAGCGTGCCCGCCGGAACCGACAGCACAAGGTCGGGGGCGTTGGCGCCGTGGAATTTCTCCCCGGATCCGTCTCCGCCGCTCTGTGCCACGAAGCGGTGCTTGAAACGGTAGGCAAGCAGGGTGTTGGCATCCCGATCCACGCGGAACACGATGTTGCCGCCGTTGCCGCCGTCGCCGCCGGAGGGGCCGCCGTGCGAGATGTACTTCTCCCTGTGGAAGGCGATGGCACCGTTGCCGCCGTCGCCTGCCTTTACGTATATCTTGACGTGATCAAAGAAATTCATTCGTTATTGCCTTCCTTCCCGGGGCGGCGCACCTGAATGTCCGGATCTTCGCCCCGTTGCTTGATGACCAGTACAATCGGTGTGCCCGCGAAGCCGTAAGCAGTGCGCAGGCAGTTTTCAATGTAGCGCTGATAGGAGAAATGGAACAGCTCCGCGTCGTTGCAGAACAGCACGAAGGTGGGCGGCGCCACGGAGGACTGCGTCATATAGTAGATCTTCAGCCGCCTTCCCTTGTCTGTGGGCGGTTGAACCCGCATCATTGCCTCCCCCAGCACGTCGTTGAGCGCGCCGGTATTGATCCGGCGGTTTGCCTGCTCGTACACCGATTTGATGAGATCGTACAGATTGTCCACGCGCTGTCCGGTCTTGACCGACACGAACACGATGGGTGCGTAGGGCATATAGGCAAGGGAGGTGCGGATGCGGTCGGTGAAAGCCTTGACCGTACCGTTGTCCTTTTCTACCGTGTCCCACTTGTTGACCACGATAATGGTCGCCTTGCCAGCCTCGTGCGCGATGCCGGCGATTTTCTCGTCCTGCTCTGTGATACCGACCGAGGCATCAATCAGCAGCAGGCACACGTCAGCCCGCTCGACTGCCATATGGGCACGCAGGACGGAGTATTTCTCAACCTGATCGCCGATGCGGGAGGAGCGCCGTATGCCGGCGGTGTCGATGAAGGTAAAGGTGCCATACTCCGAAACCAGCCGCGTGTCCACGGCGTCACGCGTCGTGCCCGCGATGTCTGAAACGATCATGCGGTTCTCGCCGAGGAAACGGTTGATGAGAGAGGATTTTCCGGCGTTCGGCTTCCCGATGACGGCAACACGGATGCCGGCATCTGCCGGATCACCGTCCTCCCAGTCGCGGAGCTTTTCCACGCAGGCGTCCAGCAGGTCGCCGGTGCCCGTCCCGTGGATGGAGGACACTGCTACGGGATCCTGATCGAAGCCAAGCTCGTAGAATTCGTAGTACTCATAGGGCAGGCTTCCCGTGCTGTCACATTTGTTGATGGCGGGAATGATCGGCTTTCCGCTCCGCTGGAGCATGACCGCAATATCGCGGTCGGCGGCGGTCAGACCGGTGCGGACGTCGCAGAGAAAGATGATGACGTCTGCGTCCTCAATGGCGATTTGTGCCTGCACCTTCATCTGGGACAGGATGATGTCATCTGTTTTCGGCTCGATGCCGCCGGTGTCAATGACGACCATCTGTCTGCCGCGCCACTCGGTCTCGCCGTAGATGCGGTCGCGCGTGACGCCCGGCGTATCCTCAACAATGGCGCGCCGCTCGCCTATGAGCTTGTTGAACAGCGTGGACTTGCCCACATTGGGGCGTCCCACGATGGCAATAATAGGTTTTGACATGGGTTCGTGTTCCTTTCTGTCTGATGGGGAGGCGTGTTACTCGATGCCCAGTATCTGGCGGACGAGGGAGGAGCCGTCGTTTCTGGCAGGTGTGACCGGGACGCCGAGCGTCGCGGAGAGCTGATCCGGCGTCATGTCATCGAGGAACATTGCCTCGTCCGCCCGGAGCGTGTTCTCCGGTATCAGCAGTTCCTCGCCGAGTGGCTGTCCTGCCAGCTGCTCTGCCATATCCTTGCCGGTGAGCAAGCCCGCGACCGTAATGGTTTCTCCGAAAAAGTGATTGATGATTTCGTAAACGTGAATCTCCAGCCCTTCTGTTTCCGCTTCCAGTCGGGCGGCAAGCGAACGGATGGTTGGGTAGGCGGCGACGCCGGTGCAGACGGAGATGCATCGGTGCGGGGGAAGCCCTGCCGCTTCCCGTGCCGCCCGGAATTCGGCGATGTCCTCATCCAGAAACGCCATCTCCCGGTTGAATTCCGACACAAGGGAAGTGATCATGCCGACGCCGTTTTCCAGCTGGGCAAACTCCTCGTAGTACTCCTCGCCCGGAAGGGGGCGCCCTGCGGTGAGGTACAGCTCGTCCGCACAGAAGAACTTCCGCGAACCGCACGCCGCGCGGCATCCGGCGGCGAAGGCGTCTACCTGGTCGATGATGCGCCCGGCTTCAGCTGCCGTGTACGGCTCCAGCGGGAACAGCTTCTGGCGGTAGCGTGTCAGCCCGGCGGGAACGATGGACACGCTTTCCAGCGCATCGCCCAGCGCGAACAGGTCGCGCATGGAGCGATCCAGCTCGGCGCCGTCGTTGATGCCGCGGCACAGCACAATCTGCCCGCAGAGCGTGATGCCTGCCGCTGCCAGCCGGGGCAGATACTCCAGCACCAGCCCAGCCCGCTTGTTGTGCATCATTTTGACGCGCAGCTCCGGGTTTGTGGTATGCACCGAGACGTTGATGGGGGAGATGTGCATCTCCATGATGCGCTGAATGTCCGCGTCATGCAGGTTGGTCAGCGTGACGAAGTTGCCGTGCAGGAAGGACAGGCGCGAGTCGTCGTCCTTGAAGTACAGCGTCTCCCGCATTCCGGCGGGGAGCTGGTCGATGAAGCAGAAGATGCACTTGTTCTCGCAGGAGTGCTTTCTGTCCATCAGAGGCGTTTCAAAATCCAGTCCGATATCGTCGTATTCGCGCTTATGAATGACGATCTCAAGCGGACTGCCGTCCCGCATCAGTCCCAGCCGCACCTCGGTATCGGCAAGGAAAAAGCGGTAGTCCAGCACGTCGGTGATCTCGCGCCCGTTGACTGTGCAGAGAAAGTCTCCCGCGCGCACTCCGTGGCGGTCTGCGCGGCTCCCTCCGGTCACTTCTGTTATTTTCACCATCCCGGTATTATCCTCCCGGACACAACTTTACAGTATAGTATTATACCACAAATCCGGCGTTTTGTCAAATATGTTTTCGTTCGGGAATAGTTCTTGGGCGTTGCGTACTTCTTTCAAGCCTCCCAACGCTCCCCCGCGCTCCGTCACTTTGCCGGAAAATCCTTGACAAACCACTGCGTTCTGTGGTATACTGTACCCGGATTATAATGAGCGGAGGTATTATGAAAAAGCTCCTGTGTATAGATGGCAACAGCATACTGAACCGTGCGTATTACGGGATCCGGATGCTGACAAACCGGGACGGATTCCCGACCAACGCGCTGTTCGGAATGGTTAACATCCTGTCAAAGCAGATAGAGGCGCTGGAGCCGGACTATGCCGCCATTGCCTACGATCTCAAGGCGCCGACGTTCCGCCACCGGATGTATGATGCGTATAAGGCAGGGCGCCGTGCAATGCCGGATGAGCTGGCACAGCAGATGCCGGTTTCGCGGGACTTTGCAGCCATGCTGGGACTGCATATCCTGTCCCGCGAGGGGTATGAAGCGGACGATATTCTCGGCACGCTGGCACGCATGGCGGAGGAGAGCGGCGACTGCACGGCTTACCTGCTGACCGGAGACAGGGACGCGCTGCAGCTTATCAGTCCGCGTGTCCATGTCCTGCTGGCGGGCAACAACGAGACCACTGATATGGACGAGGCGGCTTTCACCGCCCGCTACGGCATTACGCCCGACCGATTCGTGGACGTCAAGGCGCTCATGGGTGATACTTCGGACAATATTCCCGGCGTGCCGGGCGTCGGGGAGAAGACGGCGCTCAAGCTGATTGCGGAATACGGCTCGGTGGACGGCGTGTACGCCGCTCTGCCGACCGCCGGCTTCACGCCGTCGTTGCGGCGCAAGCTGGAGGAAGGGGAGGACAGCGCGCGCCTGTCGCGCCGGCTGGCAGAGATCTGCCGGGAGGTACCGCTGGAGCTTTCGCTGGACGGGCTTGCCCGCCGCCCGATGGATCGGGACGAGGCGGGGCGGCTGTTCTCGCACTACGGATTTTCCGCATTCCTCAAGCGTTTCGGCTTGGTGGACAGTGCGGCGGCTTCCGTGCCTGCGGCGGATGCCGGGGCGGCTCGGATCCCTGCCGCTCCGTGTGCCGACGCCACGCCGGCAGAACCGACCGGCACACCGACCGCGCCTGCCGTGGAGCCGACGCCTGTCCGTCCGGAGGAGCTGGCGGCGTTGCCCGCCGGGCGCTGGGCGCTGGCATTCGACCGAGAGTCGGGAACGCTGGAGTTGTGGAACGGGGAGAAGCGACTGTCCTGCCCACCCGGCGAGGGCGTTGCGGCGTTCCTTGGCGACCCCGCCCGGCAGTTTGTCTGCTATGACTGCAAGTCGCTGTATAAGGAGCTGGACGCGAAGGGTATCCGCTTCCGCAACTGCGCCTACGATGTTATGCTGGCGGCATACGTCGCGGGGGAAGGGCAGGGAGACTATGCGCCGGAACGCCTGTTCCTGACGTGGCTGGGGCGTATGCCTGCAGGGGGCGAGGACACATTGCCGCTCCTGCTCCCGCTGGCGGACAGCCTGACGGCGCGGCTGAATCAGACGGCGCAGTGGAGCGTATTCGCCGATATTGAGATGCCGCTTGCGTCAGTCCTGTGCGACATGGAGGAGGTCGGGTTCAAGATCGACCGGGCGGCGGTGCGCCGCTACGGCGCTTCCCTGGACGCCCTGATCGCCGATATGGAAGCGCGCGTATACGCGCTTGCAGGTCATCCGTTCAATATCAATTCCCCCAAGCAGTTGGGCGAGGTGCTGTTCGAGGAGCTGATGCTCCCTGCAGGAAAGAAAACCAAGACCGGCTACGCAACCGGGGCGGAGATACTGGAAAAACTGCGGCACTACCACCCCATTGTGGACGACATTCTGGATTACCGGCAGTATACAAAACTGCGCTCCACCTACGTGGAGGGACTGCTTAAGGTCGCGGACGGGGACGGGCGCATCCATACCACCTTCAAGCAGACCGGAACCGCCACGGGGCGGCTGTCCTCTGCCGAACCGAACCTGCAGAATATTCCCATCCGCACCGAGCTGGGACGCGAGATGCGCAAGTTCTTCATCCCGTCGCGCGCGGATATGGTGCTTATTGATGCGGACTACTCCCAGATTGAACTGCGCCTGCTGGCGGATATCGCCGGGGACAGTGCCATGCGGGAGGCGTTTGTCTCCGGGTTCGACATTCATACCGACACGGCAAGCCGCGTGTTCGGGGTTGCGCCGGATGCGGTGACGGTCGAGATGCGCAAGAAGGCGAAGGCAATCAATTTCGGGCTGATGTACGGCATGAGCGACTTCTCCCTGGCAGAGGATCTGCACATTTCCCGCTCCGAAGCCAAGACCTATATCGCCGGGTATATGGACAGCTATCCGGATATCGAAAAGTATCTGTCCGATATAGTGCGGTCTGCCTACGAGCAGGGGTACGTCACAACCAAGGCGGGACGCAGGCGCCGCATCCCCGAGCTGGCGGAATCCAACAAAATGCGCAAGAAGTTCGGCGAGCGCGTCGCCATGAACAGCCCCATTCAGGGTACGGCGGCGGATATCATCAAACTCGCCATGATCCGGGTGCATAAGCGCCTGGCGGAGGCTGGCATTCCCGCCCGCATGATCTTACAGGTGCATGACGAACTGATTCTGGAGTCGGAGCGCGACTGCGCCGCGCAGGCGATGGATATTCTCCGCGACTGCATGGAGCACGCGGCTACCCTGTCTGTGCCGCTGGCGGTGGATGCCCACATCGGGAAGAACTGGTTTGAGGCGCACTGAGGCGTCCCCCGAAGAAAAGGGAGCCGCCGGATAAACCGGCGTTTCCGATTTCAAAGAGAAGAGAAAGGAAAACGGAATGCAGCTTCATCGTTCCTCCGGCGTGCTGATGCACGTATCCTCGCTGTACGGCTCCGACTCCATTGGCGGATTCGGGCAGGAGGCGCGGGAATTCATTGATTTTCTGGCGGACTGCGGCTTCGGCTGGTGGCAGGTTCTGCCCTTTTGCATGAGCGACGAGTACAACTCGCCCTACAAATCCTTTTCCGCGTTTGGCGGGAATCCCTACTTTGTGGATATCCGCCGCCTGCGGGAGGAGGGGCTTCTGAGCGCCGCCGAGGTCGGGGCGGTGAGGGAGACGACTCCCTTCTCCGCCGAGTACGGCTATCTGTACCGGACACGGCTGGATCTGCTCCGCCGGGCGGCGGAGCGCACGGATGCCGCCGAGCGGGCGCGTGTCGCCGCGTTCCTGACGGATAACCCGTATCTGGCACAGTTCTGCGATTTCATGGCACGCCGCCGCGCCAACGGCGACCTCCCGTGGTACCGGTGGCAGGATGCCGCCGCCCGCGATGAGCAGGAGTATGAGGCGTGGGGCTTTATCCAGTACCGCTTCATGAGCCAGTGGCAGGCGATACACGATTATGCCGCCCACCGGGGCGTGAAGATACTGGGCGATATGCCGATCTACGTTTCCTACGATTCCTGTGACGTATTTGCCAACCGGGAGCAGTTTCTGCTGGATGCGGCGGGTGCGCCGACCGCAGTCGCGGGCTGTCCGCCGGATTACTTTGCCAGGGACGGGCAGCTATGGGGCAACCCGCTCTACGACTGGAAACGCATGGAGCAGGACGGGTACGCCTGGTGGCGGGCACGTATGCGGCATATGCTGTCGGTGTTTGACGGGGTGCGTATTGACCACTTCCGGGGGTTTGAATCCTACTGGAGCATTCCCGCCGACGCCAAGACCGCCCGGGAAGGGCACTGGGAGCCGGGACCGGGTATGCCGCTGGTGCAGGCGCTCCGGGACGTGGCGGCGGACATCCGTACCGCGACCGGGCGGGAGGTCACGGTGCTGGCGGAGGATCTGGGCGAATCCACCGAAGCACTCCGGCAGTTCGTGAAAGACAGCGGATTTCCGGGTATGCGCGTGATGCAGTTCGCCTTTGACGGAGATCCCGGCAACATCCACCTGCCTTACAACTACGACCGGAACTGCGCCGCCTACACCGGGACGCACGACAACAATACACTGCTCGGTTTCATCTGGGAGGCAGATCCCACCACCCGGCGCCGTATCCTGCGCTACTGCGGGTTCACCGGAACCGACTGGAACTGCCCGGAGGCGTACCGTGCCGTCATCCGCACGCTGCTTGCTTCCACCGCCGGACTGGCTGTTCTGCCGATACAGGATATCCTCGGCTTCGGTGCGGACACGCGCATGAACGTCCCCGGAAGAGCCGAGGGCAACTGGTGCTTCCGCATCACGCGTGACCAGCTCGCCGGCATCGACCGGGCGTACTACCGGGAACTCAATCAGCTGTACGGGCGATAAGCAAACGCCCCGATTACAACACCTGAAAGGAAGGATATTACCATGAAAACCAGAACAGATTTCAGACGTGCGGTTGCGGCGTTGCTGTCCGGACTTGTGCTGTGCGGCGGACTGTCTGCCTGCACTCCCGGCGGGGGCAGCCCGGAGACCTCCTCCTCCGCTACCGAAACGACTGCCGGGAGCGTGAGTGAGACGGAAACGACCGGCGCCGCATCGACCGAATCCGCAACCGAGCCCGCGCCCGATACCCTGACGCTGGTGGGCGGCGGCGTGACCGCAGGCATCGTGTATGAGGCGGATGATGCCGCCTGCCTGTATGCAGCCTACACCCTGCGCGACAGCATCAGGAAGCTGACCGGCGCCGAGCTGCCGGTCAGTCGGACGGATGAGGATGGCGACACGGGCGTGCGTATAGTCCTGCGCCGCGCGACAGATACGGCGGAGATCGGCGACTGCGGCTTTGCTATGCAGGTGAAAGAGCAGACGCTGGCGGTATCCGCCCCGTCCCTGGCGGGCTTTGACAATGCCTTCCGGCAGTTGCTTGCCGACGGCGGAACCGGCGAGGGGCTGACAGTCCCGCTGAGCTATGCCGCTTCCGGAACGGTCGTGTCCGGGGCGCAGTACTCCTTCGATGCGAAGGATTTCAACACCGGATACACGAACGCGCCCTTCTACAATGACAAGAACGATTCGGTTGCCTACGTCTGCAACGCCATGTGGCATATGTTCGGTGCCGTTGACGACGGGCAGAGCTTGGTCTATCGCTTCGGCAATGAGCCGACCTATTTTGAGTGGATGTCCGAGAAGATTATGTGGAGCGGCGATGCGAACTACATCAATGAGCTGAAGGGAAAGATTCAGTCCTTCCCGCAGACCGAGAACGGCTATATGTGGTCCTGGTCCACGTATCCCTACTGGCAGGTGGGCGACACCTACTGCCTCCACTATGACGGCACCTTCCGCTACATAGCCGCCGTGTACGATGTTATCAGTTGGGAGAACAGCACGGAATTCCTGCACGCGACGGACAACAGTACTGCGGGCGGTGAGTACGCGGAGCTGGATTTCTCCCGGGGACGCACGGTGCTGGAAAAGGTGGAAGCCGCCTGGAACTACATCTATTACAGGCTCCACGGTGAGGAGGGGCTCATCCGCCTTACGGAGGATTCCACATTCCTGAACGAGGACGGCAGCTCCCGCTTTGACTACGTCCGGGCAACCGGCAAGACCTGCTGGGACAATACAGGACTGCCGCGCTCGGCTTCCTCCAACTACTGGGACAACCTGTGCTTCGGCAATCTGGATGCCTACGAGAGTGCGCTGTTCTATGAGGCGGCGCAGGCAATGATCGGCATCTACGGGATGCTGGGCGGAACATATCTGGATAATATTCCGGCGCTGACCGAGCTGAGCCGGACGGTGCGGGAGAAGTATGACAGCACCTTCTGGTCGGATGCCACGGGACGGTACGTCGCCTGCATCGACATCAACGGGAATGCGGTGGATTACGGTCTTACTTTCCTGAATTTCGAGGCGCTCAAGTACGGGCTGGGCGACGCGGACAAAGCGGCATCGGTGTTCTCGTGGATTGACGGAACCCGCATAGTCGAAGGCGATACCCGCACCGGGGCGGACGTCATGTCCTACCTGACTCTGATGCGCAAGACGGGACAGTGGCGCCGCATGAAGGCGTTTGACCCTGACCTGCGTCTGGCGGCTGTCACCAATACGCTGGCAATCAACAACGAGGAGAACCGGAAGACCGGGCAGGTGTGGTGGCACGGACCCGCCGGCATCGACCCGTTCGGCTCCGCCGCCTACGGCGCACACTGCGAGAACGGCGGGTATATCTTCTACCCGGTGTTCTATGAACTGATGGCGCGCCTGAAGTATCAGGGTGCGCAGGCAGTCACCGACCGGTATGCGCAGATCGCACGGGTGTACGAATTCCACCGGCTGAAATCGGATGATACGGTGCCCGGATCCACCAACTGGCTGGAGGGACTTATCGGAGAGTTCCCGGAGAGCGGACTGGTTCCGACGGCGTATATCTACGGGCTGATGGGCGTGTCCGCCGAGACAGACGGACTGCATATCGTTCCCGCCTTCAATGATGTTTACGAAACGATGGGCGTTGTCTCCACGACCTACGGCGGGCACGCCTACGGACTGGAGGAAAACCGCAACGGCAGTCTGACGGTTTTCTGCAAGGACGGCACGATTGCGATGAAGCTTTGCTATCAGCCGCCGCGGTTCACGACCTTTCAGGTGACGCTGTACGCGCAGGACGGCACGTCCGATACCCGCGAGGCGACCGTGGATGCCGATGGGATGCTCCGCCTGGATCTGACCGGCGAGAATCTTGACCGGGTGGAGATCCTGCCCAAGCTCGGCTGAGCCGCTTTCCCCGTCGTCCCGCCCTCCGGCGGGACGACGCATTCCGACAGGCGCCGGAGCCTGCAAAAATCACTGAAGGAGACGCAACAAACATGGATACCATGACGAAGCCATCTGTGCGCAGGTATGTATCAATCGGTCTGCTGGCGTTGATCCTGCTGACCGGCGTCCTGTTGCTGACGGCAAAACTGCCGCCGGCAGACGGTGCGGCGGGTTACTACACGAAAGTATCCGTATGGGCGGCGGCAGCTGCCGTTGCGGACGGATTCTCCTCCGTGTCACTTATGGGCAGCGGGATTGTCCTGCTGGTGCTTGTCGTGGCAGCGTTCTGCATCAGCGGCATTCTGTCTGCGGCGCTCCGCCGGGCATCCCTGCTGACACCCTGTACCGTTTCCCTGATCGCAGACGGCATCATCCTCGGCGCGGGCGGTGCCATGGGACTGAGCGCAGGCGGCATCGCGCTGGCGGTGTTCGGCTTGTTGCTGTCGCTGGCGGGCATAGCCTACCATATCCTGTGCGCGTCGGCTGACCGGAAGGCGGGTCTTTCGCCGACAGGCGGAGCCTCCGGTGAGGAAGAGCTGGCGCGCGGTCGGCACGGTCGCCTGATGATGGCAATCCTGGCGGGGGCATCCTTCCTGTCCGCCGCCACCGTGCTGTTCACACCCTTTGTTTCCTATACGCCGACCAAGGGGCGGTTCCCGGAGGATATCTCGGTGACGCCCCTTGACGCTCTGCGGACGGGAAGCCGGGATGTTACGGCTTTCGCCGCCTTCACGGTGTGCTTTATCCTGCTGGCAGCGAGCCTTGTCCGGCTGGTGCAGCTGCTCTGCCGGCTGTCGGCTCCGGCGGTGCAGGTCGCGCGTCGGGCGCGGGGCGTGGTGCTGGGCAATCTGGGACTGACCGGGGTGTATTTCCTTGCGGGCGTCATCCTGACCTTTGTCATGAACATGAACGGGAAGGTGTACTACCCCGGGGGCAGTCTGCCACTGACACTGACGGCTGTGCTGGCTGTCCTGACCGCCTGCGTGCAGGGAGTCTGCTTTGCCGAACCGGACACGGCACACGGCGAAACCGGACGGGCGTGGCAGTATGTACTGCTGGGCTTTAAGGTCATTTTCAGCGTGCTGGCCTGCTCCACCCTGCTGACCAATCTTATCACGGTGCGCTATACGGGCAGCTTCGGCACGTTTATCCGGCGCATCAACGGCGTCCGCCTGCTCCAGACCTACGGACCGCTCGGCAAGGCATACCACCAGATGGCTTTCCTTGTCATGCTGTTGCTTTCGCTGACGGTGGTGTTCCTGCTTGTGTCGGTCTCGGCATTTCTCGGCAGATCCCGGTTCTTTTCGCGGCTCTGCGTGGCGGGTATCGCCACGGATATGGCGGCGGTTCTGCTGGTCGGCGTCAGCTGTAAGTATTTTGAGGTGGTGCAGGGGCTGAACGAGGAGCTTATCTTCATGCTCCTGCCGGATCAGCTGACGCCGTACCTGCCGCAGGTCACGTACAAACTGTCCAGCGATGCCATTTACCCGATGCTGATCGGAGTGCTTCTGCTGGGCGTCCTGCTGATTCTGTCGCCCATGAGCCGGGACGAGTGCGAACGTGCCCGGACGGAGGGACGGGGTACGCGGGCGGTCGCCGGGAAAACAGTCGGCGCGCCGGATACGGAAAAGCCGGATTTCGACCCCTGCCCGGCGTTCACGGAGTTGGACGGCAGGCGGAGTCGCCTTTCCGCCGATGCCGATGTGCGGCGGGAGCAGGCGTTTCCGTCGCCGACGCTGGAGAGCGTGGTGCGTTTCGTGGTGTCGTATGCCCGGGACAGCCGCCTGCATCTGTCCTACCGTGAGGAGGAGATTGCGGATTTCATCGCGGGGCTGGGCGCATCGCGCCTGACCATCCTGCAGGGCATGAGCGGAACGGGCAAGACCAGCCTGCCGAAGATCGTGTGCGAGGCGCTGATGGGCAACTGCGAGATTGTGGAGGTGGAATCCTCCTGGCGCGACAAGAACGAACTGCTCGGCTACTACAACGAGTTCAGCCGGACATATACCCCGCGCAAGTTCACGCAGGCACTGTACCGCGCCTGCCTGGATCCGGATACCGTCACGCTCATCGTGCTGGATGAGATGAACCTCTCGCGCATCGAGTACTACTTCTCGGATTTCCTTTCGCTGATGGAAAACGAGGAGGACAGGCGGGAGCTGAAGCTGCTCAACACGCCTCTGTACTGCGTGTCGGATCACGAGCTTCGCCCCTACCGGGGACTGATCGACGGGCATACCATACGCATCCCGCGCAATGTCTGGTTTGTCGGCACCGCCAACCGTGACGAATCCACCTTCGGTATCAGCGACAAGGTGTATGACCGCGCGCATACCATGAATTTCCGCCACCGTGCCGCCCGGATCGAGCATTACGGCGCAGTGCAGGCACCCCGGTATCTGTCCTGCCCGATATTGCTTTCCCTGCTGGGGCAGGCGCGGGATTCTTTCCCCTTTGACGTGGAAACCAACGGGACGGTTCGCCGCGTGGAGGAACTGCTGGCACCGTATAATGTGTCCTTCGGCAACCGGGTCGCCCGGCAGATGGAGGACTATGTACGGATTTACTGCGCCTGCTTCCCCTCGCCCGCCAGCCGCCTGAATGAGGCGCTGGAGAATATCCTGCTGAGCGAGGTGGTCGCCAAACTGGAGAACCGGAACGTGGAGGACAGGGAGGCGCTGGCTGCCGAGTTTGATGGGTTGGGATTGCATCGGTGCGCCGACTTTGTCCGCGGACTGAATGAGGAGTTCCTGTAATGTCTGCGCTTTCAGAGGGACGCAGACCGCCCGTAGACCGATCGGAGGGAGCGCGGTTTGACGGGTATGACGCGCTGGCGGCATATGCCCGCGCCGCCGACTGCACCCCGCCGGACTATGCCGCCTTTGACCGGGCGACGGTCAGTCATATCAACCTGTTCTCCATACGTGACAACTTTGACTTTGCACGTCTGTCGCGCATTCTGGATGAAATGCTCCGGGCGCTGCCTGCCCTGCGGCGGGTGTTTGCCAAACCGATCATTCATCTGAAGGACGAGCAGGAGATCCTGCCGGTCGAGTCGGTGCGGGTGGTGAACAACCGCTCCATCCTGCACGCTTCCGCACACAGTGAGTTGTGGGAGGACATCACGGAGGCGGGCAGTATCCGCCCCCGGCGCCTGCTGACCGTGACCAACCAGGACGAGTATGCCCTGTACGAAAACATAGGCTTTACCCGGCTGATCCTGCAGACGGTGGCGTTCCTGCGGCATCATATCCGCACCGTGCGGGAGTTTTTGTACGCGGACGATATCCTGAGCCGCAACCTGTTGGAGCGCGGCAGTCACCTGTACTATGTCCTGGCGGTGGGCAAACTGCGCACGGGCTATATGCGGGGCATGGAGGCGTACCGCGATACGGCACAGCGGTGCCTTGCGCGGATGGAATACCTGTATGACGCGCTGACTTCCCGGATGGATTGCCCGCTGATCCGGCAGTGCAGCCGCTATGCAGGACGGTTTGTCCTGCACCGCTCCAATCTGTTCCGGATGCACCGCGACTACCACTGCGTGTACAGCCTGCTGTGCTTCTGCGCGGAGAACGGTATCGGTACCGAGACCGTGTCCGGCGATGCGGGCGGGCTGTCGGCGGAGGGCTATTATGCCTTCTGCGAGGCGCTCTCGCTGTTTGCCGCCGGACATTTCAGCTTCGCACCGGATCCGCCGGAGCAGGCAATCCGCTTTTGTGATATGGATATCCGTCTCGCCTTCGGGGCGTGGTCGCTGCGTCTGACCGTGGTGCAGGGAGAACCGCCGGCGGACGGCGTGACGCCGCGCGGTATCCTGATAGAGGTTCGCCGCGATCAGACCTACCGCATCCTGCTGTTGCCCACCGTCCGGCAGAGTGTGCGGGACGGGGAGGATCCGGCAGGGGCATTCCGGTCGGTTTGCCCGGCGGACGAGTATCTGCCGACGGATCCGTTCGGCACCGCGGGGCGGCTGATGCTTAGCCTGACCGACATCGAGTCCTTTCGCCGCGTACAGCAGCTTCTGCTGCGCGCCATGGTGTATGCTTCCGAGCCGGAGGCGGGGGACGATGCAGACTGTCCCTTCTGCGGACATCCGCTGGGGGCGTTGCGCGTGACGGCAGACGGCTGGGTGCGTGACTGCCCTGCCTGCCGCACCCGCATAGCCCGGTGCCTCTGTCCCGTGACGGGACTTGCTTACCGCACGACCGGCATATGTCCGCCGGAGGGACGCATCCCCGTCCGCCGTACCGCAGTACAGACTGTACCGGAGCGGGGCGGAGATACGCGGCGGGCAGATGCCGAGCGACGTATGAATTTCCGGAATATCACCCGCCTGTCCCCGGACGGCAGCCCCGTTTGCCCACGGTGCGGACGGATACACAGCCCGCCTGCACCGTGCGGCGGCTGACCGACCGGGGAGGCGGCATTGCCCTTTACCCCGCAACAGAAGGAGAGGAGATATGCTATGTATACAGACGCTGAGGACAGACTGACGGACGCGGCAGAAGCCGCAGACGGCATCCGCCCCGGCTGGGATATATCCGCCGACGAGGAGGATCCGGAGGAGATGCCGTTTGCCGCACGGTGGTTGCCGACGGCGTTTCTGTGCGGCAGTCCGGCATCCTACGGGCTGCTGACGGATGCCATGCCTGCCGCCACGCGGCATCTGCTGATAGCGGCAAACGGATTCGCCTCCGCCGGCGGCGTCAGTATGCCGCTGTACACCGCCTGCGAGGGGGGGACGGAGGAGCTGATGCGGGAGACTTTTCCCATGCTTCGCCCCGGCGGTGTGCGGGAGGACATCCTGCGCATGACCTTCGGGGACTGTACACGCCAGCGCGAGCATCCGTTGGCGCGGTTCTGCGCGGCGCTGGCGGAGGCGGTCGGCACGGATTACCTGATCGCCGCGGAGGAGGGAGACGGGTATGTCGAGACCTTCCGGCGTGACGGCAACGGCACAGACGCCTTTCCCGATGTCTGCCGGGAGCTGGGACTGCGTCTTTCCGAAGAATTGGGACGCCTGCAAAGCAATCTGACCGACCGGGACTCCGCCGGCGGTGCCCGGCGGCGGCGCGGCTTGCCGGCAGTCAGTCCGGAGTATTTCGAAGTATCCTTCTGCGCCTGTCGCGTGAAGCCCGGTGAGGAGGACGGTGATTATACGCTGGAGCTGTTTTCGGCAGGGGATCTCAACGTTTTCCTGCTGGACGGAGAGGGGCTGTTCCCCCTTTGGACACAGCGCACGGAGCGTGTTTCACCCGAAACCGGGGATGCCATGGCGGGGCGGCGGCTGGTACTGCGGCACCCGGAGCCGTGTGCTCTGCTTCTGCTTTCGGACAGTGTGTGTGCGCCATTCCGGGCTGACACCGAGGAGGACGGCATCGTGCCGGTCCGTGACCGACTGCGGCTGGAGGAGCGCCTTCTGCGCGTTGTGTTGGCGTCCGGATCCGAGCAGGAGCTTGGCGCCCGCGCGGCACAGGGCTTGGCTGACTTCGCCGCAGGGGAGGCGAGCGCATCGGGGGCAATGACGGTTCTGACGGGCGCCGGCTCCGGGTATGAGGATTTCCGCGACGTCTGCGTTGCCCGCCTGCGCGTGCTGGAGCAGGACGCGGCTCTGTTGCCGGACGGGTATGATCCGCGTCCGCGCACAGAGGGGATGACCTGCGCGGAAGCCGAGCGGCACTTTGTCCGCGACCTGCTGGCAAACCGTCCCGATCTGCGGGATCGGACGGTTGGTGTGCTGGAGGAGCTTGTGCAGGAGCGCCTGCGTGGGTTGTCGCAGAAGGAGGACGAAACGCAGAGCAGCTTCCGGGAGGAGGTGCTGGCACCGCCGCCGGAGGGCAGTGACGATCCGATACGCGGTCTGGCGCTTTGCGATGTGTACCGGGAACTGCGGCGGTTTGATGCCGTCAATGATTTGCCGCGCAGACAGATTGACCGGAGCTGTCGCCTGATGCGGGCGTTTCTTGCGGAGCATTGGATCACCCTGCGCCCGCTCCTGTGCGCGCCCGGTGCGCCGGGACGGGCGGATGTCCCGGAGGAAGACGCGGCGCGCGCGGACAGACAGTATCACTGCTGCGTCGATCTGAACCGTAGGCTGGAGCAGATCCTGCGGGCTCGTCGCGCCGGACTTGCAGACCTGCGTGCCTTGCTCGCCGACAGCCTGGCGCGCGTACAGTGGGAAGGGGAGAGTTGGACGCTGGGGCGCGGCGATGCGGCAGACTGTCCGGATTTCCTGGATGCAGTCAGCGAAACGCTGCCGGCACTGCTGAAGACAGTCGGTGCGGCGTGGGGGCACGGCGGAACACCGGATGCCGGGCACTTCGGCTCCTTGCAGACGGCGTACACCGCCGAGCGGGAGAAGCTGTTTGATCGGGACGCGGCGCCGGGCGGCGTGTTCTCGGCACTGTGGCTGTCATTGAAGGAAGGGACTGTGCCGGAGGAAACCTTCCGCACCTGCCGCGCGGCGGCGGTAGCCGGAGCGGGGGAAGCGTTCGGTGCCGCCATGGATATGCTGGCGGCGCTGTCTGCCGGGATCGGGCAACTGCGGGAGCAGATCGCGGCGCGCGGTGCCGAGCGGCAGTGTATCCGCGCCATTGCGGACAGCTTTGACTGGCAGTTTGCCTGCCTGCGGGGCGCCGTGTACGGATCGGACGAGGCTGGCTGGCGCGGGGTGACCGACGGGCTTGTTGACGGCGCGACCGCGACCGCCTACCGCCGCGTTGTGCGCGAGTGGCATGAGACGCGCGCGTTGGATGAGCGTCGCCGGAGCACCTATGCTGCCTACCGGGACGCATGGGGCAGGTATCTGCGGAGTTGAGAAAAGCGGGAAGCGTGCATTCCGGGGACTTGCCGGGGCTCCGGAAAGGCAATACCGCGCAAAGACGGCGGCACGGCTGCGCCGCCGGAAGTATCGTCAGATGAAACAAATCAGGAGGATATAAGAGAATGAGAAAGAATTTCGGGAAGAAGACATGGCTTTACCCCATGCCGGTGCTGATTGTCACGACCTACAACGAGGACGGTACGCCCAATGCGATGAATGCCGCATGGGGCGGCGTTTACGACACGGATCAGATCATGCTCTGCCTGTCCCAGGATCACCGCACGACCGGGAATATCCGTGCGCGGGGGGCGTTCACGGTCAGCATAGCCGATGCCGCCCACGCCGAAGCCTGCGACTATGTCGGGATGGTCTCCGGCAGGAAGGTGCCGGACAAGCTGGCGCGGGCAGGATTGCATACCGAACGTGCGGAGACGGTGGACGCGCCGGTCATCCGGGAGCTGCCGCTGGCGCTGGAGTGCCGGCTGGTAAGATTCAATGAGGACGGCATCTGCATCGGGGATATTGTCAACGTCAGCGTGGACGAGTCTGTCCTCGGGGCGGATGGAGTGCCCGACACAGACCGGTTGGATGCCATTGTGTTTGACGGTATCCGGAACCTGTACCGGCACGTCGGTGAAGCGGCAGCCCCGGCGTTTGAGGTTGGCAAAAAGCTGATTTGAGTAGAGGAGGATTCAGAATACCATGACAGTACGCAGAGACAGAAAAACAGATGCCCGCGGCATACGGCTGGGTGCGGCATTGCTGGCAGTTTGCCTGCTGGCGGTTGCCTGCCTGAGCGGCACCGGGTGCAGCGTTATTTTCATCACCGCCGAGGAGCAGAGCCGGAACGCGGCTTCCTCTGCCGCGGAGGGTACCACCGCCCCGCAGGACGATGAGCCGACCGGAAAGAAACGCATTGCCTTTACCTTTGACGACGGTCCGCAGGCGCCTGCCGAGAATCTGGACGCAGGCTATTACCCGTATACCACCTATGTGTTGGACAAGGTGGAGGCGCTCCAGAAGGCGGGGCATCGGGCGAACGTGACCTTCTTTGTGGTGGGCAGTCGCGCCGCGGAGTACCCGTCGGCACTGCGCCGCGCCGACTCGCTGGGCTGTGAGATCGGATCGCATACCTATAATCACGACTCCTTCCGGGGCAAGGATCAGGCGTTTATTGCCGATACGCTGAACCGGGCATCCGCGGCGATCACTGCTGCCGGAGTGCCCAAGCCGCGACTGTACCGTCCGGTGGGCGGCGCCGTCACGGCGGAACAGTTGGCATATACCGCCTCGCTGGGATATACGGCGGTGGCGTGGAGCATTGACACCACCGACTGGAGCAACCACCCCAAGACGGCGGATAAGTTCTCGGAGAACGCCGCACGTCGGGCGGCATACGAGCAGTTCGTGAACGACAAGGTGCAGTTGATTCTGGACAGTGCCGCAGACGGTGCCATCGTGCTGATGCACGACCTGTATATGTCCTCGGTGGATATTTTCATCCGTGCGGCAGACAAGCTGATCGCGCAGGGCTACGAGCTGGTGACGGTCAGTACTCTCCTTGGGTTGGATGGGAACAGCCAGCCGCCGTCTGTCATGTACATAGCGCGCGGGCAGACCGTGACGTATATGAACTGACTGTTCCGCAGACGGCGGTCCGACCGGACGCGCCGCTGTGATTCCCGTACGCAAAAGGCAGGCGAGAGTATCGCCTGCCTTTTGCTTACGCAGATCATGAAGAACCAAGGCTCATGTCCGCAGAGAGAGAGAGGGGGAGGGAATCACGCGCCGACAACGCGGATCTGACAGGACTGCATGGCAGTCAGCGCCGCCCGGTGCGTTTCGGGGCTGACGCCCGCACAGCAGTCTGCATCAACGGTGATGTCAATCTCCGGGAAAAGCGCCTTCAGAATCAGCGCGTTGGAGATAACGCAGATATCGGTACATACGCCGACGATCTCGATCTCCGTGATCTCCCTGCCGCCGAGCAGGGCAGCCCAATCGGTATACCCGAAGGTCGGTTTGTCGATATGCACGCAGTCGGGGCGGTCGATCTCCCTGACGACCTGCCAGCCCTCTGTTCCTTTGATGCAGTGCGGAACAGGCAGGTGCCTGCCCTCGTTCGTGTCCGCATAATCCGCCCCGTGCGTATCACGGGTAAAAATGATCTCATCCCCGGCGGCAATGCCAGCATCTATTTTGCTTTTGAGGTTCGGCAAAATGGCAACCGCTTGCTTCGTGCCGAGCGCGCCGGTGACAAAATCGTTCTGAACATCAATTACGATAAGTGCTTTCATGAAAGGGTACCTCCGTGGATCCGGTTCTTGCGGCAACGCATCAGGCGTTGTCCCGCGCCTTCTTCCGCTTGCCCGCGGCAACGCCCGCGCCGACTGTGGTCAGCAGTGCCGGGATAGCCGCCGCGCCGGCAAAGGAAGACTTACAGCCGCCGGACGTGGCTTCCGTTGCGGTATCGGACACGCTGTCCGCCGTTTCGGGCTCGGTTGCGGAGACGGGAGGCTCCGTGGCGGGGTCGGTTTCCGTAGCGGTTTCCACGGTCATGTCCTGCTCACTCATGCCGATCGAGGACAGCACAACGAAGCTGTTGGCAGGGACCGTGAAGCTATACACACCGTCCGCCGGTGCCACACGCCCGGAGGCGGCGATCATGGTGCCGTCTGTTGGCAGGGCGCTCTCGGTGAACAGGTAGCGGTTCAGCATGGTGCCGACAGCTTCTCCGGTAGAAATATTGAGCGTCTGCTCAGCCCCCGAGCGGTTGACTGCAATCACGCTCCAGCGACCGTCCGGTGTTTTGGCTGCAATCGTGTCTACCACATGGTCGGTGTCGCCCGTGATGTTGTACAGCTGCGAGCCGAAGGGAATATAGTTGCACAGCAGACCGTAGGCGTAGTAGGACGGGCGGAAGCTCCAGGCGCCGTCCTTTTTGTAGCCGATAAGTCCCATGCCCATCAGTCCGCCGTTGTCGCCTGCGCCGGTGCCCGGTTCAACGGAACCCTGATAGTAGTACACGTCGTGCAGAGGCCAGTAGGACGCGCCGGCGGCGCCTGCCTTGAAGGAGTTGACTACCACAGACGCGATGTACAGCCCGCGCCCGTAGGTTTCGGTGGAAGCGGCATAGTAGGCGCCGATACCGGAACCGTCACCGAACTCCCCAAGGAAGAAGGGGGTATCGCCCGCCAGAGCCGTGCGGACAGAGACAAACTCCTGCGACACGACGTCAAGGAAGGGATGGTTGTAGCTCCATGCGTAGTTGTGCGAGTTGAACTTGCCGCACACGTCCCGCAGCGCCTCGACCGCACTGCAGAACCAGCCAAAGTTCTGGGAATCGTCCGCGCCGACCAGCACGATGTCGCCCATACCCATATCGTTGAGCCGCTTATACATGGCTTTGTAGCAGGCAACATACAGGTCGAAATCAACCGCACCGCCCTCCACGTGGAAGGAGTAGCTCGGCTCGTTCTGGATAATCAGCTCCTTGACGCAGTTGTAGCCCAGCGTCTTCCGGATGTACTGCAGCAGGTAGGAAATGTTCTCCGCCATTTCCTCCGCATCGTTGGGGGCACCGATCCAGTCGCCGATGTTGGGGTGAGCCAGCCAGTGTCCGGCGGGAGCGCCCCACCATGTCAGCGTGACCCGCACGCCCAGCTCCTCGCATACCTTCAGGTAGGCAAAGAGGCAGTTCATTTCGTCATTGTCCATGTCGAATCCGTCCGGGTTGGCGGTGAACGGATCATCGTTGTCGTTCTGCTTCTCGAACCAGTCCGGTGTGACCATCATGCGCACCGCCTGTACACCGAGAGCCTGCATTCTGCCCTTGATGAAGTCCAGATCCTCGTCGGTGACGCCGTGGTTGCGGTTGACGGGCAGCAGCAGCTTGGGGTCCCACTCGCATCCCAGCGCATTGACCGTATGGCGATTGGCGGTTTCCGAAAGCGTCAAATCATAGGTGGAGCTGACAGAAGGCATTTCAATTATCTCCTTAAGTGTGATGTTGTCAACATATGCCGTCCCGGTGGAAAACCAGAGCCGGGCGCCGACGTTGACCTGAGCCGGATTGTTGGTGATTGTGAAAATAAAGGTCACGGTCTGCCAGTCGGTGGTGCCGAACACCGAGGAGCTGACCTGCTCGCCCAGGTTGGTACCCTGACTGTCGTAGGTGGCAAGTCCCAGGCAGAAGCCGGTTCCGCCGGTTACGTTCTCCGTCCGGACATCGCAGGACATGATGTAGGTCTTGCCCTGCCGGCAGTTGGCAAACTGTCCCAAGCTGCTGGCGACAGCTTGGCTGTTGGTGATCTTCATGCCGGCGGAGCCGTCCTTGCCTCCGCCCTTGACAAGCTTGCTTTTTCCGTTTGCAGGATCCTGCGTCCAGAAGTTCCAGTACTTTTCGGAAGAGGAAAAGTCTCCGTTTTTCAGGATGGTTCGGGTCTCCCTTGCAGAAGCGGGCGTGGGGAATGCGAGTAGCAGGGACAGGGTCAGTCCTGCCAGCAGCAGGCAGGCGGTGAGCGTTCGTTTCATGGGACAATCTCCTTTTAATCATTCGGTGGTTGCGGTACGGGACTGCTCCGGGGCTGTCAGAATGTACGAGTTGTGGTATTTTTCCTGGAAATGCACAGCTTCCCGGATCTCTGCGGCGGTGCAGTGTACTCCGGTGGGCGCCATGACCAGTTTGTCCTCCTCATCGTCGGTGCGTACCACCGCGCCGATGATGATGCCGGTGAAGCGCCTGACCGGTCTGTCCACTCCGAGCAGATACACGTCCAGCTCCTCACCGTCCCCGCCCGTTACACCGGGAATGTAGCCGTAGTTGATGGGGTAAGTGAAGGTGTGCCCGTTTTTGGTGTGCGTGTACCCGATGGGGCGATCGGTCTCCATGGTTACGGTGCATCCCAGCCAGAGCCGGGGGTCGGGGCGGGGCAGGGTGCCCGCCGGGCAGATCGGGTCGGTCATATGCGTATACCTCAGTGTGTCCGGCTGTTGAGCATGGCCTGCTTAATATCCCAAAGCTTCTGGGACAGGTCCACGTAGTAGTTGTGCGGGTTGGTGAAGCGGCGTACCTCCTCCCACATCCCGTCGCACTCCGCCTCAAAGTGGGCGCGGATCTCGGGCAGTGTGGGCAGACTGTATACCAGCTCGCCGCCCCGGAAGACCGGTACAAGCAGTTCCTCCGCCGTAAAGTCTGTCAGAACCTTGCGCTTCCAGGTGTTCTGCGGGTCGAATATCTCCAGCGGCTGGGAATCATCCACGGTCTCGTCATGCAGGCAGATGAGATCCGCCTCCGCCTTGCCGGTATCCCGTCCGCGCAGGCGATAGACCTTCTTGAAGTGCGGCGTGGTAATCTTGGAGACGTTTTCGCTGATCTTGATCTTGGGGATAATCGTCCCGTCCGGCGCCTCCACGGCGCACAGCTTGTAGACGCCGCCGAACACCGGATCGCTCTTGGCAGTGATCAGCCGTTCACCCACGCCGAAGGCGTCGATGCAGGCACCCTGCCGGATCAGCTCGCGGATGATGTACTCATCCATGGAGTTGGAAACCACGATCTTGCAGGTCTGCCAGCCAGCCTCGTCCAGCCGGGCGCGGATCTTCTGAGTCAGGTAGGTGATGTCGCCGGAGTCGATGCGGATTGCACAGGACGTGATGCCGCGCGGGCGCAGTACTTCGTCGAACGCCGCGATGGCATGGGGCAGACCGGAGTCCAGCACGTTGTAGGTGTCGATGAGCAGGGTCGCATTGTGCGGGTATATTTCGCAGTAGGTGCGGAAGGCGTCCAGCTCGCTGTCGAACATCTGCACCCACGAATGCGCCATGGTGCCGCCCGCCGGGACGCCGAACACCTCGTCCGACAGAGTGCAGGCGGTGGAGCTGCACCCGCCGATGAAGGCGGCGCGGGCACCCAGAATGGCGGCGTCCGCACCCTGCGCGCGGCGGGAACCGAATTCACTGACCGCCCGTCCTTTTGCGGCGCGGGTGATGCGTGCCGCCTTGGTAGCGATCAGCGACTCATGGTTGACGATCATCAAAAGGTAGGTCTCAATGAACTGCGCCTGTATCGCAGGAGCGCGAACCGTAATCAGCGGTTCGCCGGGGAATACGAAGGTTCCCTCCGGCACCGCCCACATATCGCCGGTAAAACGAAAGCTGCGCAGGTAATCGAGGAACGGCTCGTCGAAGCAGCCCTTGCCGCGCAGAAAGGCGATGTCCTCCTCGGTGAAATGCAGGTTCCGGATGTAGTCCACGATCTGCTCCAGTCCTGCGACCACGGCATATCCGCCGCCGTCCGGGTTGTCCCGGTAGAACAGGTCAAAGTAGGCGATCCGGTCGCCAATGCCGGAACGGAAGTAGCCCCCTGCCATGGTCAGCTCGTAAAAGTCACAGAGCATGGTCAGGTTGCGGGAAATATCTTTCATCCTATGTTTCAGCCTCCTTGTCGGTGCGTGCCATCATTATACCATGCCCCCGGGCGGTTGTCAATATCCTGCCGGGCTTTTCCCGGACAGCGGTATTTTCGGCGTCCGGTGGGCGTTCAGAGAAATGCACCGTTAGCCCGGATAAGGAAAATGGGATATTGACAACCGCCCGGGGGCATGGTATAATGAACCCAACAACATGACAGCGGGCGTTGCCCGTTCGGGAAAGGAACACACATGAAACGCAAGAGACAATTCACCGCGCGGGTGCTGGCGCTCCTGCTGGCAGCCGTCCTGCTTGGGGGCACTGTGCCGCTCGGAATTACTGCGGCGGACACCATAGCAGTCAGCCCGACCGCACTGACGACCATTGTGCTCGCCGATGCCTGCGAAGCCTTCGGGCATATCGACGGCGGCGAGGGGCAACTGTATGTGGAGACCACACTGGGAGACCCCTATTTTGACCGCGTCCGCCCGGGTGATCGCATTGATCTGAAGGTGCGGGTGGAGAAGGCCGGTACATACCGCTGGTGCGTGGTCAGCGGTTGGGCAAAAGACGCCGCAAACGGAACCTTCCGCCTGTTTTTGGACGGAGAGCAGATCACGGAGCCGCTGGCAAATCAGGTGCCGGGCATTGACTGGCGCACATGGCAGGACAGCACGCCCGGAACTGTGAAGCTGCCCGCCGGGGAGCATACCCTGTCGCTGGTGACCGATACAGCCGGTCCCAATCTGTATGCACTGAAACTCGCGCCGGAGGGTGTGGAGCTGTCCGTGCCGGAAGGAACAGTACCGCTTTGTGAGGCGGACAGCAACACGCCGGTGCAGGTGTATACCGATTACGCCATCCAGTTCTGCATGACGGTTCCTTTTGACTATGTGACCGTGGCGGCGCCCAGCTACAATAATAACAAGGGCTCCTTCCGGTTGGAGCTGTTCCGCTGGACGGAGAGCTACAGCAAGACAGTCGGCGGGCAGGCGCTGGCAACGCAGGACTTCATTGATTTCAACGACAACGCCACGCTGAAGCTGAAATTCGGGCACAATATGGATGCGGGCGAATACGTCCTCCGGCTGACCAATATCAGCGAGGACGCGAACGAGCAGATCGGCGTCTGGACGTCGCCGACCGCGCCGGAGAACGTCCGCAACTATCAGGGCGGCATCGAGGTCGCCAACGCCGCCCGCATGAATGTGCATTACTTCGGCAGTACGGACAAGCCGCTGGCAGGCATCAGCCCTGCCCAGGGCGAGCGTGCGCCGGTCTATGAGGAGATCAGAGAGAGCATGAAGGATCTGACCCGCTACGGGTTGCCGGCTACCAGCCGCTACCTGACTGCCGAGCTTATGCCGGACACATGGGTGTTCACCGATGCGCTGGGGCGCACGTCGCTGTCCAACGCCGAGGTGGGTGACCCGCGCACGGATCGGACGCTCGCGCTGTTCTACTGGATATGGCACGCCACCTTTGCCGGACTGCGCACGCCCTTCAACGTGCAGGAGTTCATTGATAAGCAGACGGCGGCGGGCATCCCGCTGGAGGATTACCTCTATGACTTCAATTATGCCGGCTGGCCGTCGGCGACCGGGGCGCAGTACTTCTGGGATCAGCCGATCTATGGCTACTACCGCTCGGATGATGTGTGGGTACAGCGCCGGCAGGCGGAGCTTCTGGCGGCGGCGGGCGTGGATGTCGTGTTCTCGGACAACACCAACGCTACGCTGGTCTGGTCGGATGCCTACCCCTCGCTGTACGAGACCTGGCTCCGCGCCCAGCAGGACGGGGTGAATACACCGAAGATTTCCTACTTCATGCCCTTTGCGGCTGGTGATGCCACCAAGTACCAGCTGAATCATTTCTATACCAACATTTTCCATGACGGCAAGTACCGCTCGCTGTGGTACTATCTGGACGGCAAGCCCATGCTGGCGGCGTACCCCTCCAGCCTGTCCGATTCGGTGATGGACAAACAGATCGCCGAGTTTTTCACCTTCCGCCCCGGGTATGCGTCATACTTCAGCAAACGGGAGTTTGGCACATGGGGCTGGCTGTCAACCTATCCGCAGGCGGCACATTACAGCACGTCTGACCGGAAGAACATCGAGGAGATGTCTGTCGGCGTCGCGCAGAATGCCAACTATGAAACAGGCGAGCTGGCGGCGATGAGCGGCGGTCCGATCATGGGGCGCTCGTACACCAAGGATAAGAGTCATCTGAACGAGGCGGGCAGCACGCTCTGGGGCTACAACTTTGCGGAGCAGTTTGAGTTCGCGCTGGAGAAGGATCCCAAGGTCATATTCGTGACCGGCTGGAATGAGTGGTGCGCCAGCCGCTATGAGTCGTGGCCGGACAGCGGTCACTCTATCGTGACCAACGCCTTCCCGGATCAGTTCAACAACGAGTATTCCCGCGATCTGGAGCCGTCACGCGGCGCGCTGGGGGATACCTACTACTATCAGTTTGTCAATTTCGTCCGCCGCTACAAGGGCGTGCGCGCGCTTCCGATGCCCTCGCAGAAGGCGTCCATCGACCTGACGGGAGGCGAGACGCAGTGGAGCGCGGTGGAGCCTTACTATGCCGCCTCCATCGGCAATACGGGCGACCGGAACTCTGACGGGTACATCGGGACGCATTACAGCGACTATTCCGGGCGCAACGACATCATCGGTGCCCAACTTGCACGGGACGGCGAGTACTTGTACTTCCATGTGGAGTGCGCGTCCGACATTACGCCCTACACCGACCCGCTGTGGATGAACCTGTACATCGACTGCGACGGGCAGAATGCAGGCTGGAACACCTTTGACTACGTGGTCAACAAATCCGCCGCCTCGGCGGACACTGTCGTGCTGGAGCGTTTCACCGGGGACGGCTACGCTTCCGAGAAGGTCGCCGACTGCGCCTACACGGTGGACGGGCGGTACATGACCGTTCGGGTGCGCAAGTCCGACATCGGGTTGTCCGGCTACGATTTCACGGTGAATTTTGCCTGGACGGATAACGTACACGATGCCGACGACACCGGTACCGGCGACGGCAGACCCGTATACCACAGCTTTTCCGGCGATATTCTGGACTTCTACACCTCCGGCGATGCGGCACCCGGCGGACGCTTCAAATTCAGCTACGTCAGCACTGCCGCCAACGCGGGCGCGGAGTCGGATACCGCTACTGCGACCGAGACCGCGACCGGGCAGGACAGTCAGGGGCCTGATTCCGATACCGGCGTGTCGGAGTCGGCTTCCGCTCCGTCCGCCGACAGCGAAACGGCGCCGGCTTCTGCGGGCGGCTGTAAGTCCGGACTTGCCGGGGGCGCTCTGCTCTTGGTGGCTGCCGGAATCGCGCTTGCCACAGTCATGACGGCGGCTCTGCCCCGCCGCAAAAAGCAATAACCCCCTTCCTTGCGGGAGCCGACGGTTCTGTCGGCTCCCGCTTTCTGTCCGGAAATGCATTGACAGCCGCAGGCGGGCATGGTATAATAGAGTCGAAAAATGCCGGGAGCGGACAGACCCCCGGATAAGGTAAGGAGAGAATCGATATGGGTATCAATCAGCAACTGTTCGGGTATATAGACGCGTGTCCGACCGCGTTCCATACGGTGGCGCATACGGCAGATATGCTGGAGGACGCGGGATATACGCGCCTGTCCGAGACGGAATCGTGGAAACTGCGTCCGGGGGAGGGGTATTTCGTCACGCGCAACGGCTCATCGCTCATCGCCTTCCGGGTGCCAGAGGAGGAGTTTCCCTGCTTCATGATCGCCGCCGCGCACGGCGATGCGCCTACCTTCAAGATCAAGGAGAACGCCGGCATCACGGACAAGAATTATGTCCGGCTGTCCACGGAGAAGTACGGTGGGATGCTGTGTGCGACATGGCTGGATCGCCCGCTGGGAATTGCGGGACGTGCCGTCGTGCGCACACCCAACGGACTGGAGACGCGGACGGTCGATCTGGGACATGATCAGGACGGGAACACCGTGCCGAACGCCATCATTCCGTCTGTCGCCATCCACATGAACCGTGCCGCTAACGATAACGCGTCCTATAATCCCGCAGTGGACATGGTACCCCTGGCGGGAACAGCCGCGGATGCGGGCGACCTGCGGGAGCGCGTCGCGCTGGCGGCGGACGCCGATCCGGAGGATCTTCTGACCTGTGATCTGTACCTGTATAATCCGCAGCCCGGTGTCGAGTGGGACGGGCTGATTGCCGCGCCGCGGCTGGATGACCTGCAATGCGCCTTTTCCTGCGTCACGGCGTTCATCCGTTCCGGGGAGGACGATGACCGCGCCGGATGCGCCATGCCGGTGCTGTGCCTGTTCGACAACGAGGAGGTCGGCTCCCAGACGCGGCAGGGCGCGGCATCCACTTTCCTCTCGGATGTTCTGGTGCGTGTCGCCGCCGAGCGGGGCTTGACAAGGGAGGAGTACCTGATGCGGCTTGCATCCAGTTTCATGCTGTCCTGCGACAACGGGCACGCGATCCATCCCAATCACCCGGAATTTGCCGACAAAAACCACGCCGTGACGCTGGGCGGCGGTGTGGTCATTAAGTATAATGCCAGCCAGCGCTACACATCGGATGCCGTGACTGCCGGGCTGTTCCGGCTGATCTGCGACGAGGCGGACGTGCCGGTACAGGTCTACACCAACCGGGCGGATATGCCGGGCGGTTCGACGCTGGGGAACATTTCCGGCACGCAGGTATCGGTGCCGACGGTGGATATCGGGTTGGCACAGCTTGCCATGCACGCCTCGTATGAAACGGCAGGCGCCGCCGACACCGCCTATATGGTGCAGGCGTTGACGGCGTTTTTCCGCCGTTCGCTGACCATGAGCGGCGACGGATGCTATGCATTGCTGTAACCATCCTGCGTTGAACGGAAAGGAGACCGAATCATGACATACGTAGTATCCGATCTGAACGGACATCTTGATGTATTCCGCGACCTGCTGAAGAAGATCAGCTTCAGCGAAAAGCGGGATGTGATGTATGTGCTGGGGGACATCGTGGACTATGGTCCGCAACCCATGGAACTGGTGCAGGATCTGAGCACCCGCATCAACGTCTACCCGATTGCGGGCGACCGCGACTACACTGCCGCCCGCCTGCTGACGGCATACGAGAAAATGCGGAAAACCGGGGAGCGACCGGCGGATTTTGCGGAGGAGATGGCAGACTGGATCCGCGACGGCGGTCGCACCACTATGGAGGAGTACCGCCAGCTGGATGATGACGACCGCGAGGGCGTGCTGGATTATCTGACGGATATGCCGCTGTATGAAGAAGTGACGGTTGGCGGGCGGGACTACCTGCTGCTGCATCGCGGCATATACGATTTTACGCCCAATCTGGATCTGGACGAGCTGGCACCGGAGGACTTCTTCTCCGAGTCGCCGGATCCTGCCGACACGTATTTTACGGACAGAATCACGGTCGTGGGGCATATGCCCACCGCCGAGACGCAAAATACCGAGCCGCGCATTTACCGCGGGAACGGCATTATTTTCATTAACTGCGGACTGGCGCAGGGCGGCAGACTCGGCTGCCTGCGGTTGGAGGACGGAGCAGAATTCTATGTCTGACAGGAGAAAAACAACGCAGGGCAGGACAGGGAAATCCGCCGGGACGGGCGCGGTATATACCGTTTCGATCACGGATTTGAGCAACCTCGGCTACGGCGTCGGGCGGTTGCCTGCGGACGGGAATGCCCCCGGAGCATCGGATGCCGGCAGCGGAGTTGCCGGCAAGGTGATCTTTGTCCGGGGCGCTGTCACGGGCGATACAGTGGAGACAGCCGTCATCAAGGAGACTGCGGGGTATCTGGTCGGGCGGCTGGTGCGCGTGGTAACGCCGTCGCCCCTGCGTGAGCCGGCGCAGTTCTGTACCGCGCCGGAGGCGTGCGGCGGCTGTGTGTTCCGGCATCTGACCTACGCCGCCGAGTTGGAATCCAAGCATCGGCGGGTGCAGAGCGCCTTCCGGCAGGCGGGGCTGGCAGATGTCCGTGTCCTGCCGCCGCTTTCGACAGGCAGGACGGCGGGCTATCGCAACAAGGGGATGTACCCGGTGCAGGCAGGCAGAAACGGGATGCAGGCGGGCTTTTATGCCGCGAAGTCGCACAGGCTGATTCCGTGCGCCGATTGTGCGCTCCAACCGCCGGCGTTTGCCGGTGTGGTCGGGACGGTGTGCCGCTTCTGTGACCGCGAGCACATTCCCGCATATGACGAAACAACCGGTGCGGGGATTTTGCGGCATATCTACCTGCGCACTACGGCGGCAGGAGAGATCATGGTCTGCCTGGTCATCAACGCCGACGGTCTGCCGGGCGGGCGGGCAGCAGAGGCACGACTGGTGGACTGCCTGCTGGCGGAACAGCCGCGCACGGTCAGTGTCCTGCTCAACATCAACCGCAGGAATACCAACGTGGTGCTGGGTGAGCAATACAGGAAGCTGTACGGATCCGGCTGGATCGAGGACACGCTGTGCGGGCTGCGCTTCCGGCTGTCGGCGGGGTCGTTCTATCAGGTCAACCGCGAGGGCGCAGAGCTGCTGTATGAAACGGCTGCGCGCATGGCGGAGGTCCGCGGAGGCGAGAGCCTGTGGGACCTCTACTGCGGCGCGGGAACCATCGGACTGTCCATGCTATCCCCCGGACGCAACGCACGCCCCGCACAGGTGACGGGCGTGGAGATTGTTCCGGAGGCGGTGGCGTGCGCGGAGCAGAACGCCCGCCTGAATGCGGAGGCGGGGCGGATTCCGCTTGATGCGGCGCACTTTTTCTGCGCCGACGCGGGGGATGCCGCCGCGCTGTTTGCCGCTGCCGACACGGGGGCGGCGCCCGCACCGGATATCGTAATCATAGACCCGCCGCGCAAGGGCACCACGCCGGAACTGATCCGGGAACTTGCCCGCCGGGGCGTTCCCCGCGTTGTTTACGTTTCCTGCGATCCCGAAACGCTGGCGCGCGACTGCGCTCTCTTTCGCGCGAGCGGGTATGCTGTCGGCGAGGTGCAACCGGTCGATATGTTCCCGCGGACGGGGCATGTGGAGAGTGTGGTATTGATATCACGGGTAAAGAACTGACCGCCGATATTTTGCGGTAGGACGGGGGGTATAAGAAGTTTTACGATGTGATTGCATCGTATATTACGATGGATTGGCAATAGTCCGATCAGGAGAGGAGCACTGATGGCTAATTATAATTCTGAGAATTCGCGCGTCGGACGCAAGTTCCAAGAATTTGTGCAAGCGATTCTCGAAAAGGAATATAACACATATTTTGAGCAGGAAGCAGCAATACCCATCGGCAGACCGCCAAAGGAGCACAAGTTTGACCTTGCCAATGCTGACAGGTCTATCGTGGCTGAATGCAAATGCTATATGTGGACAATTTCCGGGAAGATTCCGAGCGCAAAGTTGACGGGCTTGGACGAGGCTGTATTTTACTTTGGCTTCCTGCCTTCTGGGACAAAGAAGCTGCTTTGTATGCAAAAAGCAGTGTTCCGTGGCAAGCAAGAAACACTGGCTGAGTATTACGTTCGAACACATGGGCATTTGCTTGAAGATGTTTCTGTAATAGAAATATCTGATGATGGAACAATCAAAATTGTCAGAGATGGATCATCGATCTAAGCAGAGGCATATGGGCTGCGACGATGAAATCCCATGTACTTGCGGAACAGGCGATTTAATGCTTGATAATGGGAATGGAGAAAATGCATAATCTCATTTCATATGATGTCGATGAGGTTAGATCGGGATTCGGGATGCTTTTTGATTTGAAGCCGTGAATAGTGGACTGGATTTGCTTCCGCGAACGTCGAGGGCACTGACGCCAAAATGGACGTGTCGAGCCATTTGGAGAAAGTATGTCTGCTATCCATGGGAAAACCCCTGATATTCCGCATCTATTGCGAAAACGGCAGAACATAACGGCAAGGAGCGCACCGCGCGGTGCGCCCCTTGCCAAGCAGACAGTAAAAAACAAATCCGAACCAATTTCGACCTGCGAAATAGTTCGGATTTGTTTCGTTTGGTGACCCCAGCGGGAATCGAACCCACGCCTTCGCCGTGAGAGGGCGACGTCTTAGCCGCTTGACTATGGGGCCTCACGTGACGACTTGCACATTATACCACGATCAGAGGCGTTTGTCAAGAGGTTTCGGAAAAGTTTTTTCGCAAATTCTCAAGGTGAAAGCAAAAATCGCGGTCCGGGAGAACTCATTGGTCGGTTGCAGGAGTATGACGTTGCCGTCACTCCCTATTCCGCGCTGACAGAGGCATCCTTCACTGCACATCACCTGCCTGAAAGGTAATTTCTCGCATACGATTGATAACCGACTTCAGTTCATACTTCCGCGGCAAATCAAGAAAACGTTCTGTCGTGGTAAAGAAGGACGAGAACACCGTGTCCAGACCTTCGGCTGCAATCGTGTCATAGAGTGCATCGATAGCGGCATCAAGCTGAACGCGACAATCGGTGGTGCGAAGCTCAATCCAGCGAAGCATATACCCGAGAGCATCCAGCTGTCGCTTGGACACAATATCATGAAGCCCCCGAATGTCAATCTTCTCATCGCCAATGAAGATAAAGCCCATATCGGATACCTCCAGCCGTTCACTTCCACTTCCTTTGGGGTAGGAAGTAAAGTTCGTTGAGTAGAGCGTGCGCGCCTGCGTCCACGAGGTCTTGGGAGGCAGGTCGGGCGAAACACCGCATGCCTCGCATATTTCCCGCGAGCGCCCAGTCGCATCATGGATGAGGTAGTCCTCCATCAAATAGATGCGGTCAGCCACAGCCAGATACTCCCCGCTTCCGCCGATGACCAATATGGTGGAAACTCCGCAGGACGCGAACAATTCGCCTACGCGGTCAGTAAACGGGGTAATGGGCTCCCGCTTTATCAGTTCCTTCATCATCCGATCACGGATCATGAAATTGGTAGCGCTTCGGTCCTCGTCGATGAGTAAGAGTTTCGCACCGCAGTCCACGGCTTCCATAATGTTCGCCGCCTGCGAGGTTGAGCCGGAGGCGTGATCGGTGGAAAAATCGCGGGTGTCTCCGCCCGGCAACCACTTGATGAACGGAGAGATGTTGACCGATTTGACGGATCTCCCGTCCTCCGCCGAAATGGTCATGGCTGAAGCATCGGTGATGCACAGCTCGCGGCCATCGCCAAGGCAATGGTCATAGATACCCGCGGATATGGCATCAAGCAGGGTGGATTTTCCGGAATAACCGCCACCGGTGATGACGGTTACCCCGCGCCGAACCGCCATACCCCGCACACCGCAAACTTCAATTTCGTCATTTGGTGTCGAGCAAAACGGAGTAGCACCCGTAAGAGGCAGATCGGTCGCCTTGGCACGCGGAAGAATACTGCCATTGGCAATGAAGGCACAGTAGTCACTCTTTTCAAGCCACGCTCGGATGTCCGCTTGTTTGGTCGAAAGCGCGATGGTTTGATTGAACTTTACGATGTCGAACTGCGCGATAAACATATCCACAGCGGCGGGCAGGTCGCGGCAAAGCATTTGAATTGCTTTTCTGAGTTTTCCTTTGGGCAGTTGTACCTGCATCCGGATGCACAGACACATTTTCGGAGGACGGGAAACGTCATCGTCCAGCAAATATGCCGTGTTTCCGCTTCCGCTGATATAATCCTTCTGCGGACGAAGAGCAAAATACGCCGTGTTGCGCACAAGTACCTCTCCCCCCGGCTTATAAACATAATACTTTCCGTTTTCGTCATCGGGACGGGAGCGGTTATAAAGTCCGGCGTTCAGTTCGTCAATATACGGTATAAAAGCACGCAAACAATGGTCCGCCGCAGCTTCGGTAGCCGTGTCAAATCCCAGCTTATCAATGGGGATGCTCCATGTGAGCGTCGGTTTACTGTATGCCAATTTGTGAGTATAGGAGATTTCGCAGGATATGTCCTCATGCCAATATACAGGATCATATTGAACTTCCGGATCCTGATCGGGATTGGGAAGCACAAGGATTGATTTACCGTCATACATTTCCTTGTATGTGGTCGTGTTGCTTTGCATGTTTAACAGATAGTGTTTCAGACGATTCATAAGCCTCACCCTTTCAATTATCGAATTCGTAAATTAAAGTTTGTGGTTACTAAAAAAGCAAAAACCTGAAATGAATCAACTCCATTTCAGGTTGCATGAATAATCCGAGGCAAAATGACCTTTATTCATTTCAGTCAACAAAAACAAGGCAGACCAAAATGAATAATTCTCATTTCAGCCCGCCTCGGTATATCACACCGGCAACTATTTTACACCGCACCAAACGTAGGTGCCGCCTGCATAAACAGTATCCTGAAATAAAAAACTATTCTATTATGCATAACAACACCTCCAAACACAGTATTTGCGGCAATCATCAAATCGCTCCATCGTCACCAAATGACCAACGATGCAACAGCATTTCGTAACCACGCCGATATCATACCACGTTTCCTCTCGTTTGTCAATATATTTCGGAAAATTTTGGCTTTGGCAGGGGCGCCTATGCGTGAGTATAGATGCGGATTATTCAGAGGTTCCCTGCGTCAATGAAACTGCTTGAATTGAATATGCCACTTGACTTTTGTACGCAGGTATGATATAATTATTGAGCAAATTGAGCAGAAGTACGAAAGTAGCACCGTTCACTTTGGACGCAGGCGCCGGTCGACTGTCTCAGCGTACGCGGGGGCAGGGAAGGTGCGGGCGGCTGGAAGACTCGGTGTTTCCTGAATTATTTCGTATAGGAGGAATATCCCGTGAAAATCAGAGCTGCTGTGTCCCTTGTGAGTGCCGTCGCAACCCTTGCGCTGGTCTTGTCCCTCATTGCCTGCGGAGAAACGAAAGGGGACGGGGAAACCGCTTCTGTCGTCTATCCGGAAGTGCCCAATATTCCGATCGCAACGAGTTCGGTGACCGAGGCCCCCGTGCCTTCGACCAATAAACCGGACAGCACGCAGACCACGCGTGATCCTGCTACTGCGTCCCCCACTTCCTCGGAAACCGCGACCGCAACGGAGCCGGTCGATGTGCTTACGGAGCCGCAGAGGATGCTGATCGCCGCCGCCGTGCGGACAGCGAATACCGACGGCGCCCATGTGACTGTCGTTTGCGTCAATCGCCTGACCGATGGCGCGGGGCAGTCCACCGAAGTCAAAAACAGCGTGGAATGGCGCCGGGTAGGCGGAAACTGCACGCAGTCCGGAACCGGTGGCTATACGCTGCAGGGCAGCACGTTCTACCTGACCGATGCTGGCGTGAAGGTGCCCGCGCTGACCGCGCCGCAGGTCGCATGGATATATGAGAGCGTCATCGCACCGGGACTTTTGCCGTTTGATCCTGTCGCTGTTCAGACGCTGAACGCATCGGGCAAATCGGTCACGGTATCCGGCGTCCGGGATCAGTACCGCGATGCGCTGTTGGAGTCCCTGCAAACCCTTGCGGACAATGTGACGCTGACTGAGGTCACGGGCGCCGCTGCACTGAATGCGAACGGCAGTCTTGCCGACTCCTCCTTCCGCGTTTCGATGACATATACCGTCGAAGGCGATACCTACCGGCAGGATGTGGAGATTATCTGCTCATACAGCTACGGTGATACCGAAGCCATCGGCGTTCCGACCGGCGCGGATACCTGCCGGGCTGTGTCCTTCCGCGAACTGTTTGATGTCGATGTGCCCGCTGAGACTGAGACCGGGACTGCCACGGAAACCGCGCAGGAACCGCAGCAGACTGTTGTCCGGTACGTGACCGCGACTGCGCTCAATGTGCGTTCCTCGCCGGACTTCAGCTCCGCGAGCAACATCGTCGGATACCTCAAGAAGGGCGACCGCGTGGTCATTCTGGAGGACTACGGCAATTATGTCGTGATTGAGTATAACGGCAAGCGTTGCTATATCGGCACCCGCTACCTCAGCGAGACAAAGCCCGACTGAGCATCGGACGCCCGCCCAAAAAAGGAACCCCGCGGGGGTTCCTTTTTGGCTGCATGGACTCTTTTCCTTCAATACCCTTCCGTTTTGCCGCGGAGCCGGCGCAGGATCTTGCGCAGCAGTTCTGCAGGGAAGACGGTCAGCGCCAGCAGGGAAGTATAGCTCAGCTCCCGAAGCGTCAGTGGGGCGGTGCGCAGGACCGAGCCGCCGAGGTAGACGAACAGGATCTGCACCAGCAGGACAGCGGTCATGATGCCGGTAAAGCCGGGGTTTTCGGACAGCCCTGCCAGCGGGTTGAGACGATCGGTGCGGGCGTTGAAGCAGTTGAAAACCGAAGCGAAGATGAAAAGAGCAAAGAAGGCGGTCATGAGGTAGATGTTGTCCTCTGCAGTCCGGAAATGAGCCGCTACGGCGGGCAGCTTGAGAAACAGCAGGCAAAGTCCGATTGTGAAGCACCCCAACCACGCGATTTCGTGGATCATGTATCGGTTGAGTATCGGCTCGTCGCGCCGTTTGGGACGATCCTTCATGTAGGATTCCAGCGGAGCCTCGCCTGCGAAGGCAAGACCGCCCAGCGTGTCCATGATGAGATTGATCCAGAGCATCTGTACGACCGTGACAGGCGCGTCAATGCCGATGAAGGGGCAGATCATGGATACGCCGACGGCGCACAGATTCATGGTCAGCTGGAGCGTGATGAATTTCCGGATGCTTTTGAAGATGGTGCGCCCGTACAGGACGGCACGGGCGATGGAGGACAGATTGTTATCCAGAATGATGATGTCCCCGGCGTCCTTGGCGACCTGCGTCCCGGCGCCCATGGCAAAGCCGATGTCTGCCCGTTTGAGTGCCGGCGCGTCATTGATGCCGTCCCCGGTCATACCCACCACCAGCTCCGCTTCCTGCGCCAGCCGCACGAGGCGGGATTTGTCTGTCGGGAGCGCGCGGGCGATGACGGCGATGCGCGGCAGAAGCTCCCGCAGGCGGTTGTCGGTCATGTCGGAAAGCTCCCGACTTTCCAGCACAAGATCGGTGCCGCCGCCCAGAATGCCGCAGGAACCCGCGATGGCACTGGCGGTATCGCGGTTATCCCCCGTCATCATGACCACGTGGATGCCCGCCCGGCGCAGTTTCTCCACCGCCGCAGGTGCCTCCGGGCGTAGCCGGTCGGCAAGGAGCAGTGCGCAGACCAGCGTCAGTCCCTCCCAGCCGCCGCCGTCCGGGGACAGCCGGCGCGGGGCAGGCTGCCCGGCTGGAATTTCTTTCTGTGCCAGCAGGAGGACGCGACCGCCGGCACGTGTCATTGCCCGGATGCGGCGCTCAAATCCGCCGCGATCGTAGCCGTCCGCCCGCCCCAGCCGGCTTCCGTCCGGTGCCAGTGCACCATCCAGCCACGGAAGCAGGCGCTCCGGCGCACCCTTGACGTACAGGTACCGACTGCCGCCCCGCCCGATCAGTGCGGCGGCATACTTGTTCGTGCTGTCGAAGGGCAGGCGGGCAAGCACGCGCCCGGTCGGCGGTGTCGGGAGCGGCGGATTTGCCAGCACGCCGTCCATCAATGCCCGGTCGGTGGCGTTGCCGCCCAGCGCCCGCAGGCGGGGGGCTTCCGTGACCTTCCGGCTTCCGCCCGGGATGCCGTCTGCCGGGATACCGGGTACCGATTGCGTATTGGTCATGCAGGCATCCGCTATGCAGGCGTACAGTCCGGGCGCGCCGGTAGCCAGAGCCGCAAGGTCGGGAAATTCCTGCCCGTTGCCCAGCACGGCACAGCCGACCGACAGCACCCCCTCGGTCAGTGTCCCGGTCTTATCGGTGAACAGGATGTTCATGCTTCCTGCCGCCTCGATCCCGACCGGTTTGCGCACCAGTACCTGGTCGCGTACCATTTTGCGGATGTTGGAGGACAGCACAACGGCGATCATCATAGGCAGTCCTTCCGGTACAGCCACGACCAGTACGGTAAGCCCCAGCGTGGCGGCATGGAAGCAGGTATTCCAGACCCAGCGCCAGTCGGACAGCCGTGCAAGGATGACTGCCCGGTCAAACCCGGTGTCGAACAGAAAGGCGTTCAGCAGGAAGATCAGCGCCACCAGCGCGGCGGCGAGGTAGCCCATCCGGCTGATCTGCCCCGCAAGCCGGGTCAGCCGTAGCTTGAGCGGGCTTTCGCGCGTGTCGGTCTGCACCTCGTCGGATATTTCGCCCAGGAACGTCCGGTCGCCGACTCGCTCGACCAGCATTTCCCCCTGCCCGGACAGCACGGTACAGCCCCGGAGCAGGGAGGAGGAGTCGGCGGGTGATAGCTGCTCCGGTGTGGGGGCGTCAGACGGAGCAGGACTTTTGCGTGCCTCCCGGCTCTCGCCTGTCATGGCGGACTGATCCACCGCCAATTCACCGGTCAGCAGGTGCCCGTCCGCCGGGATCTGCTCGCCGGGGGCAAGCGTGACGATATCCCCGCAGACAACGTCCTCCGTCGGGATCTCCCGCACGCTTTCCTGCCCGGCGGCGTCCGCTCGCCGGACACGGCAGACAGTGCGTGCGCAGACCTCGGACAGCCGGGCATACGCCGCTTCGGAGCCGTGCTCGGACAGCGTGGAGATCAGCGTTGCCAAAAAGACTGCCAGCGCAATGCCGCCCGTCTCGAACCAGTCTGCGCCCCGGAAGGCGAACAGCAGGTTCAGCCCCAGGGCGCACAGCAGGATGCGGATGACGGGATCGCCCAGATTGGCGAGAAACCTGCGCCAGAAGCCCCGCCGCGGCTTTTGCGTCAGGCGGTTACTTCCGCCCCGGCGGCGGGATGCTTCCACTTCGGCGGGGGTCAGGGGATGGGGATGTGCAGAACCCGCCGAAACGGCGGAGCGGGTCAGCGTCTGCATACGGTATCGTCCTTTCTTGGGGAGAACCTCCGCGGGTGCCGGCGGATTGTCCCGGCGGGGGCGCGGAGGTGACCTGTGGTCTGTCCGATTGTATGCGGCGCTTGTCCGGTTCATGCCGGATTTCCGGCGGTGTCGGGGCGCGTCTGCCTGCAAAAAAGGGTGTTCAAAAACTCAAAATGAGTTTTTGAACACCCCGGCGACCAAACAGTCACCGAATGTGCCGCCGAAGCTCGTTCAGCGCCGCGCGTTCCCCGTCCTCCAGCAACTCCCACACCGAGGCGTATGCCGCGCAGAGCACCCCGGCGAGCCGATACCCGTCTTCCGTAAAGTACAGCACGTCCTCGCCGCACTGGGCGTAGTCCAGTTCTCCGTCCCGTCCGCCACGGAACCGCTGCTTGTTGAAACGTATCGGTGCGGCGGAGACTCTGACCGCTTCGGCATCCTCACGGATCAGCGAAACGGCGTACAGGTCGGTGCCGGCAGGCAACGCCGCCTTGCGCACCTGCGGCTTGCCGCAGAAAAAGTCCCGCATTGCCAGCAGCAGATCCGTGAAACGCCCGGCAGACAGCCCGTCCGGGTAAACCGCCCGGACGGAATCGGACATGGAGAGGGCGTCCTCCGGGGCTGCGCCGTCATACGATCCGCCACCGTTGCTGTCACTGCTACTGCTACTGCCACCGACACTGCCGCTGTCAGCGGCACTGTCATCCGATTCGTCCGGTCCCTCCTCGCCCGGAACCCGGAGCGTCACCGCCATGCCGCCCTCACAGCGGGCGACCGTGATCCATGGCGCACCGTCGTAATCCCCGTTCGCTCCGGCGGCGCGGAGCAGGCGGCTGCGCACGGTGTCGAACGCGCCGGGGCGCAGTACGACCGTAGCTCCGCCGTTCCCGGCGGGCGCGGCAAGGAATGCGTCTTCCCGCGCGAAAAGAGCGGCATCCCGCCTGCCGAACAGACGGCTCAGAACCGGCACGGCTATCGCCTGCCTGCCTTTGGCGGTCAGCAGGCAGACCGTGTCTGCGTCCGCTTCGCCGCCGGGCAGGGAAATGTAGCCCTCGTTTTGCAGGACGGTCAGCCCGTGAATCAGAGTGTCCTCCGTCAGGCATCCGCACAGCAGTGCGTCCGTGTTTGTCAGTGCATCTGCCAGTGCCTCGTTTTTTCTGGCGGTGCCGAGCGCGCACAGCAGAAGAAAATCCGTATAGCAGTGTGTCATGATCTGTCTCCTTCCGTATCATCCCCGACGGCGGCACGGACGACTGTCCCCAGCCGCCGGATGCCGTCCCGGATCTGCCCGTCCGAGGGGGTAGAGTAGTTGAGCCGGAAACAGCGCGAGGGTGCATCGGGGTCACAGCCGAAGGTGGCACCGGGTACAACCCGCAGTCCTGCCGCGACGGTCGCCTTCAGGAATGCAGGCATATCCACATACTCCGGCAAGGTCACCCAGATAAACAGTCCGCCTGCCGGGCGCGTAAAGGTGACGCAGGAGGGCATGGCGGCGTCCAGCGCATCCAGCATAAGCCCACACTTGTGCCGATACAGGGCGCGGATGGAGGCGATGTGCGCATCCAGATCGCATTCGGTCATGTAGCGGTAGCACAGCATCTGGAAAAACAGGTTAGTGTGTACGTCCTCGGACTGCTTGGCGACCACCATCTTGGATGCCACTGCCTCCGGCGCGATCACGAAACCGACCCGCATACCGGCGGAGAGTATCTTGGAGAAGGAGGACGTGTAAATGACCAGCCCCTCGGTGTCCATGCTCTTGATGGTGGGAACATCCCCACCGGAGAAGCGCAGCTCCCCATAGGGGTTATCCTCCAGGATCATGACGCCGTACTGCTTTGCCAGTTCATATATCCTCACCCGCTTTTCATATGATGTGGTCAGTCCGGTCGGGTTCTGGAAGGTGGGGATAAGGTAGATCAGCCGGACGCGCGGCTCGCACCGGAGCAGGCGCTCCAGTGCCTCTATGTCGGGACCGTCATCCCGGAGCGGGACGCCCACCGGACGCGCCCCGCAGGAGCGGAAGGCATTGAGCGCGCCCACAAAGGTAGGCTCCTCGCAGATAACCGTATCGCCTTCGTTGCAGAAAACCTTGCAGGCAAGCTCGATTGCCTGCTGACCGCCCGAAACAATGACAGTTTCGTCACGGAAGGTGTCCCCGGCGGCGCCCGATCTGCCGATCCCGAAGACTTTCCGCTGGCGTTCGGCGACCGCACGCCGGAGCGGCTCGTAGCCCTCGGTTACGCCGTACTGCAGGGCGGTGGTGGACTCCTGCGCGAACAGATCGGCGGCAAGGCGGGCAAGGTCGCGGACAGGGAAGGACTCCGGGGACGGATTCCCGGCGGCGAAGCTGATTGTGTTCGCGTCCGACGGCGCCTTGAGGATCTCACGGATGGCGGAGGGACGCAGGTTGGCAATCTTATCCGAAAAAACGTATTGCATGATCGTGTATCCTTTTGACAGTTCCCCTGATCGGGGGGCAGTCGGGCGGCTCCCCCCTGCAGGGGCAAAGCTGTTTTACCGACCGTCTTTCTTCATATTGTATCACATTTTGCGCGAAATGTCAAACAAAAAATGGGGGTTCCGGCGCCTTTCGTGATGAGATACCCATGGCTTCTTGCCATGTTGATCTCCTTTGATGTCCAATCAACGGTGCTCTCGGCGCAATGACCAGTCGGCACATACTTTTTTTATTAATATTGTATATTGACTTGTGCTCCGACATTGGTATAGTATAACTGTAAGATGCACATGTCTGCCGTGCCTGGATTTGCATTGTCCTGCGTAGATGCGTGAGCGTCCACACGTGAGCGTTCACACGTGAGCATCCACGGGTGATAAGAACGTAAGAAGGAGGTATCCACATGAAACGAATCTCCGTACTGTCAGTCGCTGTCCTGCTTGCCATGTGCCTGGCTGCCTGCGCACTTCCTGAAGAGTTCTCCGAAAAAATCGGCGCTGCCGCATCGGTGGCGGAAGATTCCGCGTATACCCAGGAGGAAACCGGCACGGAAGCCGATACGGAAACCGCCACAGAAGCCGCCGCCGTCGCGCCGCCGCCGGACGGCAGCTTTACAACAGACCGCCTCGCTGTGACCGAGAAGGGCGGTGTTTACTACATGAATTTTGTCAACGGCAATACGCCTACCGCAACGGTGGAGGGCTGCCAGATGGGCGAGATCCTGTTTGACTCGGTCGATGCCTTTTACGCCGCCGCCCGCGGCGTGGATTCTTCCCACGAGAATACAATAAAGACCATCTTCTCCCGCACGGAAGACGGCATTCTGACAGTGAATACGGCGCGGCTGTACTGTCCCGCCCTGCCCGACGGCACCGTCGGCTCCCTCCGCGCTTACTGGCAGGGGTCAAAGTACGGTTACTTTATTTACCCTCCGGAAGGGAAAAACATGGTAATGACAATATCCTGCACGGACATTGCCGCATACCGCGTGATCCATCCCGAACCGACAGCCGATCCGTTCGGATGGTTCAGCAGAAATTATGACGAGTTGTTTGATCCGTCCACGGAGGAAGGCAAGGACTGGGTACACACGGAGACGACCTTTGAAGGTGTCCCGTGCGAGATGATTACCAAGACAAACGAGAAATACACATGGCACTATATCCGCCTGACGGTGCAGGACGGCGACCGTACCGTCACAGCTTTCATCGACTATGAAATACCCGCCGATGCCACCGGACCGCAAAGCGAGCAGAACGTATCCGAACTGGTGCCTTACGATATATTCCTGCGCTGGTGCGATGAAAAGGATGCGGTTACCGTTTTCATTCAGCACGTGGACGAGGTCGTTACGTCAGAGTGGCTGCGTTCCGTCAGGCTCGCACTGTACAATCCGAACCAAGGGAACCCGTAAACGGTCTGAGACAAAGCGCCCCGGAGGAAGAGCCTCCGGGGCGCCCCTGGTTTATTTGCCCAGCCTGCCGAGCGCTGTCCGGATATCGCCGCAATCGTCGATCAGTGCGGCGGCGGTATCGCGGTCACATCCGCCAAGCTCCATGAGGATGCGGATGCACCGGTCACGCAGTTTGACGTTGGTGGGGCGGACGTTTATCATCAGATTGCCCACAACCTTGCCGGTGCGGATCATCGCTCCGGTGGAGAGCATATTGAGGATCAGCTTCTGCGCTGTCCCTGCCTTGAGACGCGAGGAGCCGGTGATGACCTCCGGTCCGACGTAGGGTGCCATGATGACATCGCACAGGGGGTGCATCCGGCTTTCCGGGTTGCAGGTGATGCCCATCGGTATCGCGCCCAGCTCACGTGCCCGGCGCAGGGCGCCCAGCACATACGGTGCTCCGCCGGAGGCGGACAGACCGACGACAACGTCTCCCGCGCCTACGCCGTCGGCTTCCAGCTCGGCGGCGCCGCGCTCGGCGCTGTCCTCCGCACCCTCAATGGCGTGGAACATCGCCTCGTGCCCGCCCGCGATGACAGCCCGGACGAGTCGGTCATCCACACCGAAGGTCGGCGGGCATTCGGACGCATCCACCACACCCAGCCGCCCGGATGTCCCGGCGCCGACGTAGATCAGGTGTCCCCCGGCATCCAGTCGGGCGGCAATGATGTCAATGGCGGCGGCGATGGCATCTGCCTGCGCCGCGACGGCATCCTCCACAACGCGGTTTTCCTCGCACATCAGCCGCACCATGTCCGGCGTAGGCAGGGTGTCGATGTGCAGGGTGCGCGGGTTGCGTGCCTCGGTGCGCAGATGCGCAAGATCGGTCCGGACAGGATTTGCCTGATTCATCTGCCTGCCTCCTGCTCCCGCTGCTTCATCAGGTACACCTTCAGAACGGCAGCCTGCGTTTTGCTGTCCTGTATCTCGCCGGCAAGGATCATCCCGACCAATTCCTCCAGCGGGATCTCGACAAGCTCCAGGAATTCATCATCGTCCGGATCGGTCTCGCCCGGCTCCAGATTCTCGGCAAGGTACATATAGATAATTTCGGTCAGTATGGCGGGGGAGGTTGCCAGCTCCCCGATGGGAGTCAGCGCGGGGGTGCGGTAGCCGGTCTCCTCGTGCAGCTCACGCAGTGCTGCCTCGGTATGATCCTCGCCGGGGTGATCCAGCTTTCCGGCGGGAATCTCCAGCGTGACGCGTCCCAGTGCGTAGCGGTACTGCCGGACGCAGACCACCTTGCCCTCGCGTGTCAGCGGTACGACCGCGACGGCACCGCCGTGGCGGCAGTATTCGCGCATCCCGGTCTTTCCGTTCGGCAGGTTGATGGTATCCTTGTAAACGTGCAGAACCTTCCCGTCGTACAGCAGGGTGCTGTCCTTCCGGGTTTCACGGAAATAAGACAATTCTTTCATGTGTGGGCGTTCCTTTCGTATCGGTGTGCGATTTTTTATCCGAACTATACCCACATTATAAATCAAGTGCCGCATTTTGTAAAGAAGAATCTTGAAATTTTTACGCAGTTGTGGTAAAATACAAAGTAACATGATTCTTTCGGAGGAAACCTGTACAGTATGGAATCCATCGACCGCATTCCCGAAGCATTTTCCCGCACGGCGCGCGTCTGGGGCGAGGATGCCGTTGCCAATCTTGCCGGTGCACGCGTCGCGGTATTCGGCGTGGGCGGCGTGGGCGGGCACCTGTGCGAAGCGCTGGCGCGCGCCGGCGTCGGACAGATTGATCTGATCGACCGGGACACCGTCTCGCTCTCCAATCTCAACCGTCAGATTGTCGCCCTGCACTCCACCCTCGGACAGCCCAAGGTGGAGGTCATGCGGGCACGCATCCTGGATATCAATCCCGCCTGCCGCGTCACGGTGCATGAGATGTTCTACCTGCCCGAAACCGCGGACAGCATAGACCTTTCCGTTTTCGATTACGTGGCGGACGCGGTGGATACGGTCGCCGCCAAGATCGAGCTGGTGCTGCGTTGTCAGGCAGCCGGGGTGCCGCTTATCTGCGCGATGGGCGCGGGTAACAAATGCCACCCGGAGCAGTTCCGCATTGCCGATCTGTTCAGGACCAACACCGATCCGCTGGCTCGCGTCCTGCGGCGGGAGCTTGGGAAGCGGGGGATCCGGCATCAGACTGTGGTCTACTCGGAGGAGGTGCCTCTGCCTGTCCGGCAGGAGGGGGGCGACCGGCGTGCCGTGCCCGGCAGTCTGCCCTTTGTGCCCGGCGTGATGGGGATGATTATGGCGGGCGAGATTCTGCGGACACTGACGGCAGGAACACGCATGGCAGAATCGACCGTGAATGGAGGAGAAGCATGACAGCACAACATATTCTGCTTATTCTGAATCCCGTATCCGGGAAGATGAAATCCCGATCCGGACTGTTCGATATTCTGGATGAACTGTACCATCTCCCGGACGGCACGCCTGCCTCTGACCGCCGGGTCACGGTCTGTACGACACTGTACCGGGGACACGCAACCGAGCTGGCATCGGCAGCCGTCGCGGAGGGCTATGATCGCGTCCTGTGCTGCGGCGGGGACGGGACGCTGAACGAGGTGCTCAACGGGCTGATGCGCATACCGCCCGAAAACCGCCCGACGCTCGGCTACATTCCGGCGGGCAGCACCAACGATTTCGCCGCCAGCATCGGGTTGCCGTCAACCCTGCGCGCCGCCGCGCGCGTTGCCGGCGGGAAGGAATCTTTCCCGCTGGATATCGGCGAATTCTGCCCGACGGACGGCGGGAATCAGCGCTTCTTTTCCTACATAGCCTCCTTCGGCGCATTCACCGAGACTTCCTATGCGACCTCTCAGACCGCCAAGAATGTCATGGGCCACGTGGCGTATGTGCTGGGCGGCATCCGGGATATTGCCAACATCGCGCCCTGTCATCTGATAGTGGAGATGTCGGACGGAACCAGACTGGAGGGCGAATATGTTTTCGGCGCCATGTCCAACACGACCTCGGCAGGCGGCATGGTCAAGCTCCCGCCCGACCGCGTCTCGCTCACGGACGGTGAACTGGAGGTGTTCCTGATTCGCAAGCCGCGGACACCGAGCGAGCTGAACCGCATCATCGGTTCTCTGCTTGCCAGCAACTACTCGGATAATCCCATGATAGACTTCCTGCACGCCAAGCATGCCCGGTTCATCTTCCCGGAGCCGACTGTCTGGTCGCTGGACGGCGAGGAGGCGGCGGGCGGCAGTGTTGTTGACATATACTGTCACCCCGGCGCCGTGAGTCTGATCCGGGAAGGGTGAGCGCGCGAAGCCTGATTGCATGCCGTAAATGGCGGATTGACACCGCGTTCCTTCATTTTCGACCGCAGTATTTGACGATTTAGCCTGCAAACGACAGCGAAATGAAATATTTTTTATTTTTCTTGCAGAAATTCTGGAAACCCTCTTGCATTCCGGGCGGATTTGGTGTATAATACGATCCGATAACGAAAAAGCAAAGGAGTGTTCCCCTATGTCGTATGTAGATGAGGTCATTGAGCGCGTAGTCGCGCAGAATCCGGCTCAGCCCGAATTCCATCAGGCTGTCAGGGAGGTTCTGGAATCCCTGCGCCCCGTTGTGGAGGCAAACGAGGAGAAGTTCCGCCGCGAGGCATTGCTGGAGCGTCTGACCACGCCGGAACGGCAGATTCTGTTCCGCGTTCCGTGGGTGGACGACAAGGGGCAGGTGCAGGTCAACAACGGCTTCCGTGTCCAGTTCAACAGCGCCATCGGCCCCTATAAGGGCGGTCTTCGCCTGCATCCGTCTGTCAATCTGGGAATCATCAAGTTCCTGGGCTTTGAGCAGGTGTTCAAGAACTCGCTGACCGGTCTGCCCATCGGCGGCGGTAAGGGAGGCTCCGATTTCGACCCCAAGGGAAAGTCCGACCGTGAAGTCATGGCGTTCTGCCAGAGCTTCATGACCGAGCTGTTCCGGCATATCGGGGCGGACACCGACGTGCCTGCCGGTGACATCGGCACCGGCGCGCGGGAGATCGGGTATATGTACGGGCAGTACAAGCGTATCCGCGATGTGTACGAAGGCGTGCTGACCGGAAAAGGACTGTCCTACGGCGGATCGCTGGCACGCAGGGAGGCGACCGGGTACGGTCTGCTCTACTTCACGGAGGAGATGCTCAAAGCCAACGGCACGGACATTGCGGGCAAGGTTGTGTCGGTGTCCGGCGCGGGCAATGTGGCGATCTATGCCATCGAAAAAGCATGGCAGCTGGGGGCAAAGCCCGTGACCTGCTCGGACTCCACCGGATGGGTGTATGATCCCGCCGGCATTGACGTGGAACTGCTCAAGGAGATCAAGGAAGTCCGGCGCGCGCGTCTGACCGCCTACGCAGAAGCAAGACCCGGCGCGATCTACCACGAGGGACGCGGCGTCTGGAGTGTGAAGGCAGACGTAGCGCTGCCCTGCGCGACGCAGAATGAGCTGACACTGGAGGACGCAAAGATGCTGGTGGCAAACGGAGTCATAGCCGTTGCGGAGGGTGCAAATATGCCCACCACGCTGGACGCAACCGCCTACCTGCAGGAGAAGGGGGTTCTGTTTGCCCCCGGCAAGGCATCCAATGCCGGTGGCGTTGCGACCTCGGCGCTGGAGATGAGTCAGAACAGCGAACGCCTGCAGTGGACATTTGAGGAAGTGGATGCCAAGCTGAAGAACATCATGGTCAATATCTTCCACAATTTGGACGCTGCCGCCCGGAAGTACGGCATGGCTGGCAATTACGTTGCCGGCGCCAATATCGCGGGCTTCGCCAAGGTCGCCGATGCCATGGAGGCACAGGGGATTGTATAAGGGCACAGGCAGACCGCTTCGCTGTCTTGCCTGAAGTCCTGCAAGAGAGAGCACCGGACACGTTTCCGTAAGGGACGTGTCCGGTGCTCTTGCATAGGTACGCAATCCGCAAATGCAGGACTGCCGGTCTGCGGTTTTTCGCAGGCAACTTTATTCATCTAACGGGAATCGGGCTGTCATGGTCGTCCCGGCCTCCGAGCTTTGCTCCGCGCGTATATCACCGCCGTGCAGTGCGGCAATCTCCCACACCAGCGACAGCCCGAGTCCTACACCGCCGTACTCCCGGCTGCGGGATTTATCCACACGGAAAAACGGCTGGAAGATGCTGTCCCGATACTGCTCCGGTATGCCGCTGCCGGTGTCGGATACGCGGATGACAAGTCGATTCGCCTCCGTTGATACCGTCACACGCACTTTTCCGTTCGGGCGGTTATAGCGTATGGCGTTTTCTGTCAGGTTGAAAAGCAGACGGTATATCAGTGTATCGCTGCCGGTCATGACGCCGTCCCCGGCGCTTTCCAGCGTGATGCCGCTCTTTTCCGCAAGCGGGGCAAGGTCGGTAAAGACCTCCTCAATCATCGGTGCGATCTCAATGCGGTCGGTGCAGGGAACCGTGCGAAGCTCGCTCATCTCCAGCAGGGTTTTGGTCATTTGCGTCATCCGCTCGGTCTGCTCCCGGAGAAGCCGGAGAAAATCTGCCGTTTCCGGAAGAAGGTCGGGATGCTCGGCGGAAAACAAATCCAACTGCGCCTGCATCAGCGCCAGCGGCGTGCGCAATTCGTGGGCGGCGTTTCCGGTGAACTGCCGCTGGGCGGTAAAGCCTGCGTCAAGCCGTTCCAGCATCCGGTTGAACGGTTTGCTGAACTGCCGGAATTCCGGCAGGACATCCTCGGTAATTTTCATGTCCGGGAGATTGTTCGGCTGTACCTGCTCCACCTGGGACGCGAAGGTACGCAGGGGCTTGAGGGCATGACCGCTGAAAAAATACGCAAGCACGCCGCTGAGCACCGTCACTGCCACCGTGATGTACCAGCCGGTGGTGGCAAAGGAGTCCTGCGCTCCGTGAATGACGATGGTCAGCTCCTGATCGAGCTTTTCACGCTCCGGGTCGAAAAAGTCCGGTTCGCCCTTGTCGGTTTCCCCGTAGTTGGTCATGTAGGAACCGATGGAGTCCATATAGCGCCTGCCGGAATAGCTGAGCAGAAGATTCATGGCGACGCAGGTCGCCCCGATGAGAAGCACAGTCATCAGGGTGATGCGCCATTGCAGGGACAGCTTTTTCATGGTTTTGACCATTCCTTTCTTACTTAACACGGAAGTTTCGGGCGGTTCCGGCTATCCGGAATGGCGGTCACGCCGACTGTCAGGGCGCAAAACTTCCTACCCTGAAAATGTTTTTTCAGCTTTTCTCCTTCATGACGTATCCTTCGCCGATGCGGTTGCGGATAGGGTCGTAGCCGAGAGCGGCACGCAGCTTCTTCCGCAGCGCGGAAATATGTACCCGGATCGAATTGCTGAAATTGTCCACGCTGTTGTCCCACACATGGTCAATCAACTCCTCCTGGCTCACCGGGCGTCCGCGATGCAGGAGCAGGTATTCCAGTATGCCGGTCTCCTTCCTTGTGAGTGTCAGCACCTGACCGGCGGCAGTAGCGGTGCGGGTCTTGGTATCAAAGCAGAGTGCCCCGCAGGACAGGATCACGTCATTCTGCGTGAACTGCCGCAGAGTCAGACTGCGTATCCGCGCCTCCAGCTCTGCCAGATGAAAGGGCTTGGAAAGGTAATCGTTGGCGCCGGCATCCAGCCCCGCCACTTTGTCGGCGACCTCACTGCGCGCCGAAAGGATCAGCACCCGCGTGTCCCGATCCGTCTTGCGGAGCGTGCGCAGGACCGTCATGCCGTCGGCACCGGGCAGATTCAGATCAAGCAGTACGAGGTCATACCGCTCCACGCAGAGCAGACCGAGCGCCTGCTCCCCGTCATGGCAATAATCCACGCTGTATGCAAGACGGCGCAGACTGCGGACGATAGTCTCGCAGAGCGCACGCTCATCCTCAACGACCAAAATATGCATAGAAAAGCCCTCCTTGCCTGCGTTTCGCAGTTCCTGCGACCTTATTATAACACAAAGATGTAAGATTTCTGTTAAGTTTCGGTTCTTAACGGAGATTTTATATCGTTTGTGCTACAATGGGAGCATGAGAAAGGGGGGATCGAATTGATCCGGTCGAAGAAAGCCGTGCTTCAGGTTACACTGCTTGCCTGCGGTGCGGCGATGCTGGGCTATGGTGCTTGGCGCGGGGAAGTTGCCACCGTGCTGAGCAAGGCGATCCGTTTATGTTTGGAGTGTGTGGGCATTGGATAGGAAACGAGCGGGGAAGACAGAAAAAGTGAAAGCCCCGAAGAAGAAGGCGGGCATATCGCACATCCTGTCGCGCTTTCGCGGCTGGATCCAGGCGGGCGCGACACTGCTTACCAACATTCATCTCCCGAACTTTCTGAAGGGTGGTATCTACCAGGGAAAAGGGAAATCCGTATGTGTGCCGGGACTGAACTGCTACTCCTGCCCGGCGGCATCCGGCGCCTGCCCCATCGGAGCGTTTCAGGCGGTGGTGGGCTCGTCTAAATTCCGGTTTTCCTATTATATCACCGGCTTTCTCATCCTGATTGGCGTACTGCTGGGACGCTTTGTCTGCGGATTCCTGTGCCCCTTCGGATGGTTTCAGGAGCTGCTCCACAGGATACCGACAAGAAAGCTCTCCACAAGCAAGCTGAAGCCGCTGACCTACATCAAATACGTTGTCCTTCTGGTCATGGTGGTTCTGCTTCCGATACTCATCACCAACGATGTGGGCATGGGGGATCCGTTCTTCTGCAAGTATCTGTGTCCGCAGGGCGTTCTGGAAGGCGCGATACCGCACGCCACGGTCAATTCCGGGATACGGGCGGCTTTGGGTACACTCTTTTCCTGGAAGCTCGGAATACTGATCGCAGTGGTCGTGCTGAGCGTGCTGTTTTACCGTCCGTTCTGCAAGTGGCTGTGCCCGCTGGGCGCGTTTTACGCGCTTTTGAACAAGGTGTCCCTACTCGGAATGAAGGTGGACAAGCACAAATGCGTTTCCTGCGGGAAATGCGCAAAAGCCTGTAAGATGGATGTGGATGTAACGAAAACGCCCGACCACACCGAATGTATCCGTTGCGGTATGTGCGTCCGTGCCTGCCCCACCAAAGCCGTCAGCTTCCGGTACGGCTTCTGTAAGGGAAAGGAAGACGGTTGCCCTGCCGGGGAAGCGGAAAAGAAGGAACCGGCGAACCGGGAGAAGACAACAGCGGCAGAAACAGAAACGGAAAAAGAGCAAGTCTGAAGCAGTATTTTCAGGCAGGAAGTTTTGTGCCTTGGCAGTCGGCGTGACTGCCATTCCGGCAAGCCGGAACCGCCCCAAACTTCCGCGACAGAAAGAAAGGAATGGTCATAACAATGAAAGCAACCAAAATTTTAACCGTACTTACCCTTATCCTGCTGGTATGCAGTCTTGTCGCCTGCAACGATGCCGGAAAAGACAAGACAAACGACGGGGACAGAAAAAAAGAAATCGCCTCACTGATGGCGATGGAGCCGAAGTCCATGGAAGAGGCGACCAAGCTGCACCAGGATCTGATGGCGCAGGAAACGGCGATCCTGTCCGATAACAACGCGCTTTGGGAGAAGGTCTTCCTGTCCGCAAACAAGGGCTCGTCCATGATTGAGAATGGCAGCAACTACGGAGACTTCCTGCTCAGCACCATTGAAGGCGCCAAGGATCAGTTCAAGGCGGACGAGTTGAAGATACTGCGGGACGGCGCACAGCAGATCCGCGAGATTGAGGGCAAGCTGACGATCCTGGAGCAGAAGTATCCGGGGTGTGGGAAAAAGCCGTCCGGCGACGGGGCGAGCGTGCCGGCGGAGAACGGAAAGCCCGCAGGGAAGGGCGATCTGATGCAGTTCCCCGCGTTTGAGGGCAAGGATCTGGACGGCAACGACGTGAAGAGCAGTGAGCTGTTTTCCGGCAACACCGTCACGGTGGTGAACTTCTGGTTCACGACCTGCAGTCCCTGCGTGGGCGAGCTTGCCGACCTGGAGGCTCTGAACCGGAAACTTGCCGAGCAGGGCGGTGCTGTCGTCGGAGTCAACTCCTTTACGCTGGACGGCGACAAGACGGCTATCTCGGAAGCAAAGGATATCCTTTCCAAGAAGGGCGTGTCCTACCGGAACATTTGGTTCGATTCCAAAAGCGATGCGGGCAAGTTCACCGCCGGTCTGTTCTCGTTCCCCACGACCTACGTGGTCGATAAGAACGGCAATATCGTCGGCGAGCCCATCGTCGGCGCGATAACAGGCAAGAAGCAGGCGGAGACTCTCCAGAAGCTGATCGATCAGGCAATCGCCAACAGCAAGGGCTGATGCGTGCCTGACCTGTCGCCCGGAACGCCGACAGCATAACATAATAATCAGCGTTCCCAAAGAACGGGCGTGCACTGTACCCCTGCGGTACGGCGCACGCCCGTTCTGCCTGTTTGTTGGATGATTCTGCCGGATCAAACGCGTGGGCGCACCGCCCCGGATGGTAATTCTGCCTAAAAGTTCCGTTTGCCCATTGACAGCGCGGTTTATTTATGGTACAATCGGGGTGGTCCGTGTAACGGGCGTGCGGATTGCCTGCCCGTTATGCGTTGAAAGAAAGGAGCCACCTATGCGAGCCACCGCACGTCTGTTTGACGCAGACAGCCATTTGTTTGTATTTGACGCGACCGTTCTTTCCTGCGAGCTTCTGGCAGGAGGGGAGTACGCCGTGATATTGGATAAAACCGCCTTCTTTCCGGAGGGCGGCGGTCAGGATGCCGACCGCGGCACGCTGGGCGGGGTATTTGTCCGGGATGTGCAGGTGAGCGCAGACGGCGTGATCTGCCATACACTGCCTGCCCCGCTGTCCCCCGGCGCAGTTGTGCGCGGGGAGGTGGACGCGGCTGTCCGCCTGGAACGGATGCAGTGCCATTCGGGAGAGCATCTCGTGTCCGGCGCTGTGTATGCGCAGTACGGCTTTCACAACGTGGGCTTTCATCTGGGCGATGAGGACGTGACGCTGGATTTTGACGGTGTCCTGACGCGGGAACAGCTGAACGGGATCGAGGATACCGTAAACCGTTACATCCGCGCCTGCCTGCCGGTGCGGGCATTCTATCCTGCCCCGGAGGAGCTTGCCACCCTGCAGTACCGCGCCAAGCTCGCGCTGACCGAGAATGTGCGCATCGTGGAGATCGGGGACGGCGACCTGCTGTGCGACCGATGCGCCTGCTGTGCGCCGCACGTGCGCAATACCGGCGAAATCGGGTTGATTAAGCTGCTGGACTGTATCCACTATAAGGGCGGCATCCGCGTGCATATGCTGGCGGGCAGCCGCGCTCTGCGCGATTACCGGCAGCAGTTTGGCGCCATCTCAGAGATTGCGGTCGCGCTGTCTGTCCGCCGGGAGGATGCGGTCGGTGCGTTCCGACGCGTGCAGACCGAGAACGAGGAACTGCGCCACAGCCTTGCGTCCCTGCGCCGGCAGATGCAGGATCTGCGCGCCGCTGCCCTGCCCGAGACGGACGGGAACCTTTGCCTGTTTGAGGAGGGATTGGACGTGAACGGTCTGCGTCAACTTCTCAATCGTGCCGTCCACAAGTGCAGCGGCGTCTGCGGTGTATTCACCGGATCCGATGAGGCGGGATATGCCTACGTCATCGGGCGGCGCGATCCGTCGTTGGATCTGCGCCGGTTCACCGGGACGATTCGTGAAACGCTCAATGCGCGCGGGGGTGGCTCTGCCGAGATGCTTCAGGGGCGCGCCGCGGCGAGTCGATCCGCCATTCAGAGTTTCTTTGATTCCCACACGTTTTCCGACAGCTGATAGCTGAGTACCGCCTGACGGTCCAAATGATAATTTGAAAGGAATAGTATTATGAAAAAGTTGCTTTCCATTTTGTCCGCAACCGCCCTCCTTCTCCCCGCGCTGGCGTTCCCGCTGGCTTTTCCGGCAAAGGGGGCAGATGTCATTACTGCCGCTTTTTCTGCTGTTGCCCCGCAGGCATCCGTTTCGCTGTTCGCCGGTTCGGGCGCAACGGCATCCGTGAAGCTGAGCGCGGAGGACACGGTTGCCGCGCAGTTTGTAACGACAGCCCCTGCCGGAACGCTTGCCCTGGAGGTGTCCGGGAACGGCACGGTTTCGGTCAGCCTGTTTCGCTTCCGCGATGACGCCGACATTTCGCAGCTGCAGGAGCCGCTTGCCGAAGTCTCCGTCACGGTGAAGGCAAAGGGGTGGGTCGTGATTTCGTTCCCCGACAAGGAGCCTCTGCCTGCCGGCGAGTATGTGCTGGCAGTCCATGATGCAGGCAACCTCTCCCTGCCGGCTTCCGGTGCGCACGAATCCCAGTTCGTGTATCGGAACGGACGGCTTGACAAGTCCTGCGCACTTCGTCTGACGGCGGAATACGCCCCCGCCCCCGCCGCCGGGCTGTACGGAAAGCCTACCGCCCCCGCAGTCGAGGATATCAATGAATACGCGCCGCATATGGCATCCGCCCTGCGGTTCGACACAGACAAGGGGATTGCCAACATCGGCGGTTGCAATGCGCTGACCACTTCGTTTATGGAAGAGAACGGCGTCGCCTTCACCCGGTTCAAGCCGGACACGGACGCCGGCGATCCGTATGCGTTTATTAATCTGCCCAGCTCCACCGTCAAGACGGACGAGTACAAGTATCTGCTTATCAAGGTGCGGCTGGATGCAGACGCGCCCCTTAAGGGACAGCTGTATTTTATCACGGACGAGACCTCCATCGCGGAGCCGGCTTCCGTTCACTTCACCTATCAGAGTACCACCGATTGGCAGTATGTTCTGATCAATCTCGGCGGCAATTCCCTTTATAAGGGCTTGCTCAAGACTGTCCGGTATGATGTGTTCCCGTCGGTCAAGGGGACACACTATGCAGACGTTGCGTATATGGCTCTGTTCCGTACCAAGGAGGCAGCCGCCGCGTTCCGGGATAATTTCGCCGACTATGAGGTGGAAGAGCCGGAGAAGCCGACAGAGCCCACCCCGGATTACAGCACCTACCAGCGCGCCGATGCGGCTGCACAGCCTGCGGACGGGAAACTGACCGCGAACGGAAAACTCAATTACCTGTACCGTCAGTATGACTACGCCATGGATTTCACCGGATCGCCGGAGAAGTATCACATTGGTCTGGACTTTGGATTTACCGGTCTGTCTGATGCACTGGTCGTGGACGGGCAGCTCCGTTGCCGGGCGTTCCGTGACTGCTCCTTCTTCACCCGGCGCATCCTGGGCGACAACTACGGACTGCGCGGCGGCGAGCTTGCCTTTGACCTCTCCCTGACGGCAGGCTCCCTGTCCGTCACCCTGCGGCAGATGCTGGAAAACGATGCGCCCACCTACTCCGGCGTTGTTTTCACGCTGACTCCGGACGGGCATATGACCGTCCGCGAGCGGGACGGCTTTGCCGTGGATATTGATACCGGCATTGTCTTTGCGGACGGATCCGCACACCGGATGGTATTCCGGGATGCCGTTGCCGCACTGGAGGTGCTGTGTGACGGGAAGATTGTCGCATCGGTCGGATACGATTCCTACGCGCAGACGCTTACTTGCGGTGACGTGACGGCAAAAGCGCCCCATACCCCCGGCGCAGGCTATGCCACCGTCAATCTTCACTCCACGCGCGGCTTTGTGGATAACGTCACGTACAGCCATATGGATGTTGTTCCGGCAGAGACAAAGGCGACTCTCCCGGTGGATTACTCTACGTGGGTTGCGGTGGACGATCTCGGCCGTGTCACCCCGACCGATGAGGCAGGGCAGGGCGAGGATCGCCTCGTGGGTATGTTTTACTTCATGTTCCACTCGCATTTTTCCGGTCGGCACACCAACGATGTGACCGCTACCTACCTGGAAAAAGGCTTTGATTTCCTCACCGGAATGCTCAGCTCCTTTGCCGGGCGCGATGGTGCATACTGGGCAGAGCCGTACTTCGGATACTATTCCAGCAACGACACATGGGTCTACCGCAAGCATGCATATATGCTGGATGCCGCAGGCGTTGATTTTGTTTTCCTTGATCTGTCCAATGACGTGTTCTATGAGGATCAGCTGAAAATCCTGTTTGACACATGGCTGGACATCCGCCGTGCGGGAGGCTCCACGCCGCAGATTTGCTTCATGTTCGGCGATATGCCGTTCACCTTCGTGGACGGCGTATACAGACTGCGCTCCTTCCTGGAGAACCCGGATTATCAGGAGCTTCTCTTCCGTTGGGAGGGCAAGCCGCTGATCCTGGGTAATAACGACGGTCTGCAGTACCGTACCGGCGTGTACCGTGTCTGGACCGTTTCCGATTCGACGCCGCAGACACAGGAGCAGTACAACGCGCTGGTGGAGAAGAATCCGGAGATCAAAAATGCCATCAAATCCGGTGAGATGGAGGAGTTTTTGAAAACCTGTACCGTCCGCAAGTCCTGGGCGTGGCAGAATTCGGATCGCCGGAAGGGTCTGGGGTACTGGGACTGGCTTCAGGATTACCCGCAAAAACCCGGACGTGACTTTGAGGGGAACATTGAGCAGATGGCTGTTCTGCTGGGGACGCACGCGCATTCCGGCCGCGGACGCAGTCTGACAAACGGCGACACCTCGTACAATACGATCGGGCAGTTCGGCTTCGGTCTGGAAAGCACGAAGTATGGACTGCAGCTTGCCGAATCCTTTGAGTATGCGCTCAAGCAGAATGTCCGGGTTATTATGATAACCGGCTGGAACGAGTGGTATGCCGGCGTGCAGAAGACCGGCAATCAGGAACAGACATGCGGTGGTACGTTGACTCCCGGTTACTACATGGTTGACCAGATGTCTCCGGAGTACAGCCGTGACGGGGAACCGATGCGCCTGCGGGACGGCGTTGGCTTCGGCGACAACTACTACTATCAGATGGTTTCCTATATCCGGAAGTTCAAGGGCATCCACGCGCCCGCGACCGTCAACGGTGGGGCGATGGATATCCACGCCGCCGATATTGCCGCTCAGTGGAAGAATGTGACCCCGCTGTTCACCGATACGGTGGGCGATGCGAACCTGCGCTCCGAGCTGTCCTGGGCTTCCGAGTTCCGGTATACCAACGCATCTGCCCGCAACGACATTGCCTGTGCGCAGGTGTCTCAGGATGCGGACAAGGTGTACTTCTTTGTCACAACTGCCAATGCCCTGATCACTGCCGATGACGAGACGTGGATGAATCTTTACCTCAACACGGACGGGGACAGCAAAACCGGTTGGGAAGGCTATGACTTCATCCTGAACCGCTCCCGTACCGACAAGACCGTATCCATCGAGCGCTTCGTGGACGGAAAGTGGCAGTTTGAGAAGGTCGGGGAAGCGGAATACGCTCTATGCGAGAACGGACTGATGCTGGCGGTCAGCAAGACGCTGATCGGAGGCGAGTCCGGGAAAGCGCTGTCGCTGACCTTCAAGTGGGCAGACCATGCCGACATCCGGGGCGATGTCATGCGCTTTATGGAGCTGGGCGATACGGCGCCCAACGATCGCTTTGCGTTTGCCTACAATGCGTCCGGACTGACCGATGAACGCACGGCGGAGCCCGGCACCGAAACCGGTACCGGCGCTGAGACGGATACCGCGACCGAGCCTTCCACTACCGAAGCACCCGCGGAAACCACCGGTGCCGAGACGGAAGCAGGGAAGACGGGTTGCCGCTCTGCGATAAGCGCGGTTGTGCCGGGGATGCTGGCGTCTGCCGGCGCGGCGCTGGCAGTGAGCGGTTCCGCACAGCGGAGCAGGAAGCGCAGAATGGAGTGATTGGCTCGAGGCGATACCGCGCAAGGACGGCGGCACAGATGCGCCACAAGACTTTAGCAGTGTATTGCGCGGTATTGCCAAAAAGAAGCATCCCGGCAGAGGTGTGTTGCACCCCTGCCGGGATGCTTCTTTTTGGATGCCCTTGCGTGAAACGGAGGGCATAGTGCCGTCTGCGGGGCAGGGAAGATGCGCGGGTGCCCGCTCCCCGGCAGGAGTTGCTTTGAATTAACGAAATATTCATAAAAAAATCGGCGCTCCCCCTTGACAAGTCTGCCCGAATCTGATATAATCGGAAATGTAATTAGAATAGTTCTAATTCTGGAGGAACCGCATGACAAAATACGCAGAGGATATTTACGGCTACATTCTGGAAACCCGTTCGCACCCGACCGCCGAGCAGATATTTTTGGCACTTAAGCAGAAGAACCCGAAAATCTCGCAGGCAACGGTCTATAATAACCTTAACGCGCTGGTTAAGGCGGGCAGGCTGATCCGCCTGTCGGAGGCGGGCTGTCCGGATCGCTACGACAACACGTCGCGGCACGATCATCTGATCTGCGTCCGGTGCGGCGCACTGTCGGATCGGACTCTGTCGGATCTGACCGCTTCCATCGAGGAGCAGATCGGATGCGGCATCCTGTCCTATGATCTGCGTGTGCGTTGGCTGTGCCCCGCCTGCCGTGCCGTGGAGCGCGGGAGCGCCTGCTCCGCCCCGCCGCATCTGTCCTGAGTTCCCCGCTTTCCCCAAAACCATAAACAAAAAAGGAACTGCCGACTTCCCACAGAGCGGAACGCGCGGAGGTTCCAAACAAAAACAAGGAGGATTTTTACCATGTCTCTCATTAACAAGGAAATCAGCGATTTTTCCGTCATGTCCTATCACAAGGGTGCCTTTGAGAAGGTGACAAAAGCCGATGTTCTCGGCAAGTGGAGCCTATTCTTCTTCTATCCGGCGGATTTCACTTTTGTATGCCCCACCGAGCTGGAGGATCTGCAGAACCGGTACGCCGACTTCTGCGCGGCTGGCTGTGAGATCTACGCCGTATCTACCGATTCCCATTTCGTGCACAAGGCATGGCATGATGCTTCCGAGCGCATCGGCAAGCTGACCTACCATATGCTGGCAGACCCCACCCATGCCCTGTGCCGGGACTTTGATGTTCTGATTGAGGCGGACGGCATGGCGGAGCGTGGCAGCTTCCTTGTCAACCCGGAGGGAAAGATCGTGGTGTACGAGGTCAACGCGGGCAATATCGGCAGAAATGCGGACGAGCTGTTCCGCCGCCTGCAGGCAAGCCAGTTTGTCGCTGCCCACGGGGATGAGGTCTGTCCCGCCAAGTGGCAGCCCGGCGCCGAAACGCTGAAGCCCAGCCTGGATCTGGTGGGGATGCTTTGATGGATGCTACCCGGTTTTATGACGTCGCGGTCATCGGCGGCGGTCCTGCCGGACTGACGGCGGCACTTTACCTGGCGCGGGCGCGCTACCGCGTGCTGGTGCTGGAAAAGGAGACCTTCGGCGGGCAGATTACTATAACCGAGGAGGTCGTCAACTACCCCGGTGTCATCCAAACAACCGGGCGTGCCCTGACCGATACCATGCGCCGCCAGGCGGAGGGCTTCGGCGCGGAATTCTGCCTGGCAACGGTCACGGGACTGGAGGCTGACGGCGACATCCGCACGGTGCATACCGACAAGGGGGACTTTACCTGCTTCGGTATTCTGATTGCCACCGGCGCGCACCCCCGCCGGATCGGTTTTCCCGGCGAGGACGATTTCCGCGGGCGGGGCGTCGCGTACTGCGCGACCTGTGACGGTGAATTCTTTGCCGGCAAGCCGGTCTTTGTGGTCGGCGGCGGCTTTGCGGCGGCGGAGGAGAGCGTGTTCCTGACGCGCTATGCCTCCCACGTCACGGTTCTTATCCGGGGCGCGGACTTCACCTGCGCGGCGGCTGCCGCACAACCTGCCCGCGAGCATCCCGGGATTACCGTGCTGACGCACACCGAGGTGGTGTCGGTTACGGGGGACAGTCTCCCGCGCGTCCTGCGTTGCCGCAATACCGAGACCGGAGAGGAGACTGTTTTTGCCCCGGAGGAAGGCTTCGGTGTTTTCATCTTTGCCGGGTACGAGCCGGAGACCGCGCTTGTCCGGGAGTTGGTGGACACCGACCCGCAGGGCTATATCCTGACGGATGATGCGCGCAGAACCAGCCGTGCGGGGATCTATGCGGCGGGCGATGTCTGCCGGAAGAACCTTCGCCAGGTTGTCACGGCAGTCGGGGACGGCGCAACCGCCGCCACGGAGTTGGAAAAATACGCCGCCGCCATGCAGGAAAAGACCGGATTGCATCCACGCAAGCCGAAGGCTGTGCCTGCGGGCGGAGAAGTTAAGGCGGAATCCGCTCCGGAGTCGGGCGGCGCGGGGCAGGGGGACGGACTGTTTCCGCCCGAGATGCTGGCGCAGTTGCGCACTGTGTTCGGGCGGATGGCGTCCCCGCTGACACTGGAGTTGCACCCGGACGGCGGTGCCGTCACGGCGGAACTGCGAGCGTACCTCAACGCACTGGCGTCGCTGACCGATAAGCTGACCGTGACCGAGGCGGCGGGCGATGGGGCGTATCTGCCCTGCGTCCGGATCCTGCGGGACGGCGTCTACACCGGACTTGCCTTCCACGGCGTGCCGGGCGGGCATGAATTTACCTCGTTCGTGCTGGGACTGTACAATGCGGCGGGACCGGGACAGCCGTTGGAGGACAGCCTGCGCGCACGGATTGCGGCGATCAATCGCCCGGTACGGATGCAGGTGCTGGTTTCCCTGAGCTGTAGCATGTGTCCGGAGCTTGTGACAGCGGCACAGCACATTGCGGCGCTCAATCCGCAGGTCTGCACGGAGGTCTACGATATCCGGCTGTACCCGGCACTAAAGGAACGGTACAATGTCATGAGCGTGCCCTGTCTGGTTTTGGATGACGGGCAGGTCATGTTCGGGCGCCGTACTTTGGATGCGCTTCTGACGCTGCTTGGCGTGTAGTCAAAAGACAAAACCGGGTCACGTCCTGCGTGACCCGGCACAAATACGATTCACAAAAAAGGAGAAAGAGAATGGAACAGAAATTCTACATCTGCGCACATTGCGGCAACATCATCGCAAAGGTGCATGACAGCGGCGTGCCGGTCATGTGCTGCGGGCAGAAGATGACCGAGATCATCCCCGGTACGACCGATGCTTCCCATGAGAAGCATATCCCGGTCTGGACGGTGGAAAACGGCATCGTACACGTGCGCGTCGGGTCTGCCGCGCACCCCATGACACCGGAGCACCACATTGCGTGGGTATCGCTTCAGACAAAGTACGGCAATCAGCGCCGCGAGCTGCGTCCCGGCGACGCGCCGGAGGTATGCTTTGCCCTCTGTGAGGGGGACGAGGTAGAGGCGGTGTACGCCTTCTGCAATCTGCACAGCCTTTGGCGGGCAACACCGGCTGAGTAAGCGCGGTATAAACGGGAAACGGTATAAGAATCCGAGGGGTTCCTGCATATTCGGCGACGGTTTCACGCCGGATATGCGGGAACCCCTTTTCGCAGGAGCCTCCGGCAAGCGGAAACCTCTCGCGGCAGACGTCAAAAACCGCCGCACGGTACCGTGCGGCGGTGACAGCGGGCGCTTACTTGAGGAACGGCAGAGTGCCGATGAGCGGCAGGGGCTTTGCCTCGCCGCGGAGCACCCGGATGATGCCGATGACAGCGAAGGCGATGTAGGCGAACGCCACAACGCCCAGCAGAGACAGCACCAGCCCCAGCCAGTTATACGAGCTGTAGCCGTTCGTTGCGGCGATGTGCGCAACGAAGGGGGACAGCACCGACTTCAGAGTGCCGTATGCAAAGTGCAGGAACGCCTCGATAACGAACAGTACCAGCCCCTGCTTGGCGTGATACCGGGCAAAAGGCGACTTCCTGCCTGCCAGAATGGGAACCAGTACCAGTACATTCAGGTAGGCGAATACAGCGATGAGTTTGTTTTCCTTGATGTCTTCCTCGTCAAAAACGGGGGTGGCGGGCGCGGAAACCTTTGCACCGCAGGCGGGGCAGAACGCGGTACCCTCGCCTATTTCGTGACCGCAGGATGAACAGAAAGCCATAGGGGTATCTCCTTTCATTATTATAGTTTCAATACGATATACTATGCGGGACAACAAACGATACGGCACACCGCACGGAAAACGGTCATGGATTTCGCACGGCGCCGGCGGCGGCAATTCACTCCGTAAATATTACCTGCGTCTGCGTATTGACTGCCCTGATTTCGGATAGCCGGAACACTTTCGGCAGAGGAGACAGTGTGTGTCCGTCCACTTGTACGGCACTCCCGGCTTCATCCGCAGGGGAAATCTCGCCGTAAATCAGGTCTCCCGCCATGTATCGTCCCTCGTTGTCCCGCAACGGAAGATCGGGAATTTCGATGGACAGAAGGTCTTCGTTTTGCTTTGCCCACAGGAATCCCTCGGACAGGCGCATGGTACAGCAGAAATATGCCTCATAAATATTTCCCGTGTGCAGGAAAGGCACATGGGGCGTCACGCAGGTATCTGTGCCGGCGCCGCCGTTCGACCGTTGACCGCTTGACATTCCGTTGTGCCATATGCGGCGGGCAAGGGTCAGATCCCGCTGCTTGCCGAACAGGCGATACATATGCAAGGCAACGATCAGCGAATCCACCACGGCGCAGGGTTCCGTCCATGTCTCACCGCGCCCGAACCAGTTGAAGTTGGCGTAGGTGGCGGTCATGCCCTGCGTTATGTACAGATTCCACGTGTCCGATGCGACATCGGCGAAGCGCTTATCGCCCGTGTGCTCGTACATACGCAACAATCCGCGCACGGCAGAGAGCGTTGCGTGTGTCTGCGCTTTGATTTTCAGCTTGTCTATGCGGGCAAAGCATTCCGTCATCTCACGGACGAGGTCATATGCTCGCACGTCGCCTGTCGCAATGTAGTAGTCGGCAACGCCGTCGATGCCGAGAAATGCCGCACCGATGTCACTGCACAGAATCCAGTTTCCGACCCGCAGCTCGTTGCCGAACATATCGCCCGTCAGCTCCTCATGGTCGACCGGGTAGCTGTCGAACAGACCGAGCGCCGGCAGGTACAGTCCTTCAAATACCCGCTTGGCAAGCGCCAACGGGGTAGTGCCGGGAATGCAGTCGTCCCCTAATTGCCGATGCGCTTCGCAAAGGGCGCGCAGGTACCATGTGCTGCCGCCGAACTGGAACTCGTCCACCATGACATCGCCGTCCCTGCCCGTATGTATGGGACCGAAGAAACCGCCTGCGTTGGTGTGGGCCGGAAGGGCTGCCAGCATCGGACGGAGGCAGGGATTCTCCTCGCCCGTCAAGGTGCGGTGACACAGGAACGCCCACAGGGCTCTCCCCTCCTTGTCTCCGAACGACCGGTACTCCGGGGGTGCAAAAACATCGGGCAACTGATAGTACGCTTCCTGCAGCCTGGCGGCGTTCAGGCGGATGCGCTCCTCCAACTCGGCATGGATCGTGATTGTTTTCATATGATGCTCCTTTCAAAAGGAAAGTAAGATCGTGAAAACGTTTGCTACACGTCCCGCCGCCCCTGCAGGGCGCGATACAGAGTGACTTCGTCCGCGTACTCGATGTCGGTTCCGACCGAAATACCGTACGCCAGCCGCGTGACCTTGACCGGATATTTTTTCAGCAGGCGTGCGAGGAACATGGCGGTCGTCTCGCCCTCCACGTTGGCATTGGTGGCGATAATGATTTCCCGCACGCCGCCTTCCTCAACCCGGCGCAAAAGCTCCGGAATTTTCAGCATATCCGGCGTGACACCGTTGAGCGGCGACAGAACGCCGTGCAGAACGTGATAGGTTCCCTGGTATTCCCGCACCTTCTCAATGGCGAGTACGGTGCGGCAGTCTGCAACTACGCAGATCACGCTCCGGTCGCGCGTTTCGTCGGCGCAGACCGGGCACAACTCCCGGTCGGTCAGATTCTGGCAGACGGGGCAGAGGTGGATCTTGGCTTTGGCGTCTAAGATCGCCTGCGCAAAAGCGGCGGCTTCCTCTCCCGACATATCCAGCACCGAAAACGCCATGCGCTGGGAGGATTTCCGCCCGACGCCGTTCAGCTTCATGAATTGGTCTGCCAGGTTCTGGAGTGATTCGATATAGGCTGCCATATAAAATCCGACCGGGATCAGAACAGCCCGGGCATTGCCAGACCGCCGGTGATCTTTTCCATTTCGGCGGTGTTGGTGTCTTCCACACGCTTGATTGCCTCATTGATGCCGGCGACCAGAATGTCGGACAGTGTTTCGATATCCTCCGGATCCACGATCTCCGGCTTGATGTCGATGGACAGGACTTCCTTCTTGCCGTTGATCGTCACGGTGACGGCACCGCCGCCCGCCTGCACTTCATACGTGCGGGCGTCCAGCTCCGCCTGCTTTTCCGCCATATCCTCCTGCATTTTCTGCGCCTGCCGGGCAATGGCTTGCATACTCTGGGGACCGCCCCCCATACCCTTCGGGATGTTTGCTCTCATGATGAAATCCTCCTGTGACAATATATTAAGTAATATAGGTGTGTTTGATAGTGCTTTTCCGGATGCCTTGTTTATTCCGACTCGCGGGGCGGTGTTTCGCCCGATGCGGCATCGTCCTCCAGCGCTTCTATGATCACGTCCAGCGGCGATGCAGGGTCTGCCTGCCCTTCTATTTCGCCGATGATATCCTCCGGCGCAACGGCATGCCCTAAGCAGACCGACAGGGTGCGGCGCAGGGCTTCGGGCGGCTTTTTGTCCGGCAATGCCATGCTGCATTGGAACGGCTGTTCAAAGCGCAGGATAATCTTACCGTCGTCCGTCCGGAATGCACGGCACAGGCGCAGGAAGGAGCCGATGATGGGGTCACTCTCGGACACGCGGTCAGCGACCTCGCGGAAATTGCGCAGCGGGCGTAGGATTCGCTGACCCGCAGTGGGAGCCGTTGACTCCGGCTGTCGGGTTGGTGACGTCTGCGCGGGAGTCGGCGGGGCAGGGGACACTGTCGAAGGAGCCTTCGGTGCTGTCGGCGCTGCCTGATCGGACAGCGGGGGCGTGTCGGGTGCTGCGACAGGTGCTGAGACAGGTGCTGAGACAGGCGCGGCAACAGGTGCTGCGACCGGGATTACCCCGCCTGCCAACTGCTCTTCCACCCGGGAAAGGCGGGAGAGGATGGCTTCCGTTGCGGTATCCAGCGCCGGGTCGCACAATCGGACCAGCGTGACCTCCGCGACCGTCCGACGGACAGCGAAGGCGCGTTGCATGGCGAATAAGGCGTCCTCCAGCAGGCTGATGTGCCAGAGCAGTGTCTCTTTGGTAAACTGCGCGGCGAGCGAACGCAAGGCGGCGGTTTCGCTGTCGGTCAGATCCAGGTAGCGCACGGCATCCGATTCCGGCACGGTCCGGACGACCAGCATATCACGGTAGTAAGAAATCAGCTCCTGCCAGAACACCGCAAGGTCGCGGGAGGAACGCACCATATCGTCCACGGCGGCGAACAGTCTGTCGTAGTCCCGCCGCACCAGCGACGCGACCACACGCCCGACACCCTCGCGCCCGGTTGTGCCGACCGTCTCGGTGACAAGCTCCGGCGTGATGGGGCGGCGCGCTCCGGCGCACAGCTCCAGCAGGCTGATCGCGTCCCGCATACCGCCCTGTGCCTGCCGGGCGATGAGGCGTGCCGCCTCCGGCTCCAGCGTGAAGCCCTCCTTTTCCGCAATCTTTGCCAGATGGGCAGAAAGGTCGGCGGTGGCAATGCGGCGGAAGTCGAACCGCTGGCAACGGGAGACAATGGTGGCTGGCAGCTTTTGCAGTTCGGTGGTGGCAAGAATGAATATGACGTGCTCCGGCGGTTCTTCCAGCGTTTTGAGCAACGCGTTGAAGGCGCTGACCGACAGCATATGCACCTCGTCAATGATATACACGCGGTATTTCAGCTCCGAGGGGGTGTAAATGACCTCGTCGCGGATATCGCGGATGTCATCCACGCCGTTGTTGGAAGCGGCGTCCATCTCCAGCACGTCGGTGGCGGCGCCGCTGTCTATGGAGCGGCAGGCGGCGCACTCGCCGCAGGGACCGGCGGCTGTCGGGTGCTCGCAGTTGACCGCTTTTGCCAGTATCTTGGCGCAGGATGTTTTGCCTGTTCCGCGCGAGCCGCAGAACAGGTACGCGTGCGAAAAATGCCCCGTCTGACATTCGTATTTGAGAATGGATGTGACCTGCTCCTGCCCGCATACCTCGTCGAAGTTGCGGGGGCGCCACTTCCGGTACAGTGCCTGATGCATAACCGAATCCCTCCCCTGATTGCGCACAAAAAGCGCGTCCGCGCGTGCCGGACGGCAGACGGCAAATGATACGGAAAAGCCTCTCCGGCTCTGCCGTGAAAGAAGACCATACACCCCTTCCTCGGATGTCACGCCCCGGCGATCTTTGGATTTCCTGCTCAGAACAGGCGACCTCGCGGCACATACGGTTCACCGCTTAATGCTGCTTGATTCCTCACCTGACATGGTTCACGGCTCCGCATTGCGCAAGACCCATTCCTCAACACAGGAAAAACAACTCATTCCGAAACGATCGATTCTCAGAAGGGGAATCAACCCCTGCTATAGCGGATTTCAGGTACAGGGCGCCGCTGACTCCCCGGCTGGTATGGCCTGCTTTCACGGCAGAAAGAGAGGCTTAACTTGTCCCTATTATAGCATACTTCCGGCGTAATTGCAAGGCGTTGGGTTGGAATTCAGAGAAAATTCACAAGTTCCTTGCCCGGTGATGCAGCTTGGCAGGTCGGCACACCGTGGCGCTTGCGAATAGAGATGCGAACAGAGAGGGGCGAACCGACAATCCGGTTCTCCCCTCTCTGTTTGCGCCCTGTCAGTCTGTGATGAAGGGCAGGAGCGCTGCCTGACGGGCGCGCTTGATGGCGGTATTGACCTCTCTCTGGTGCTTTGCGCAAGCGCCGGAGACACGGCGGGGCAGGATCTTGCCGCGCTCGCTGATGAAGTGCTTCAGCTTGGCGGTATCCTTGTAATCAATGTATTCGACCTTGTCTGCGCAGAAAATGCAGACCTTTCTTCTCTTGCCGCGGTTGAACGGGCGAGCAGGCCGTGCGGTATTCTCAGTTCTATCCATGTTTATTCTCCTTCATGCCGGGCACACCCGGCTCATTTTTTGTGCGGCACCGTGCCGCAGTAAGACTGTGCCGCTGTCAGAACGGCAGGTCGTCGTCGGTCTTGAGTTCCTCGAACTTGGCGCCGGCACCGGGGGTTGAGAAAGCAGGCGCGGACGCATAGGTGTCGCCGCCGGCGTCAGGGGCAGCGGACGCATTGCGGTTCTCCACAAAATTTGCTTCATCCGCAACGATATCGGTAGCGTAGTGTTTGACGCCCTGCTGATCCACCCAGTTCCTGTTCTGGATCGAGCCTACCACGCAGATGGCAGAGCCCTTCCGGAAAAACTTGGCGATGAATTCAGCGGTTGTCCGCCATGCGGTCACATTGAAAAAGTCCGCTTCGGGCTGACTCTGCTGCCCGTCATTGCGGGACGTATAGCGACGGTTGACGGCAATACGGAGCGAAACCACCGAAATGCCGCTCTGGGTCTGCTTGAGCTCCGGATCTGCCACAAGACGACCGGCGAGAATCACTTTATTCAGGTTAAGAGACATACGGTTTCTCCTTTCCGGATGGCTGACGGTTCCTGTGAACCGCCGCCGGGTAGCGTTCGGAGACAACCGGACGTTCTGCTGCTTGCGCAGGGGACGTGCAGAGACTCCTCTGCCCGTAGCCGCCACAGCGCGGCGGGTGCGGGCGACCTTCCCCCGGATGATTCCGGGCGCGGGGCGAAACGACAGCTGTTACTCGGCGACCGGTGCCTCAGCGGCAGCCTCGGCGGCGGGAGCCTCCGGTGCGACCTCCTCGGTGGGGGCGGACTCTTCGTCTGCAGGTGCGACTTCCTCGGCGGGCGCGACAGCCTTGGCAACCGGCGTGAAGTCCAGACGTGTTGTCACCTGACGCATAATGCTTTCATCAATGTTGAGCAGACGCTCCAGCTCGCAGGGGAACTCAGGCGCGCTCTTGAAGGTTGCCACGACATAGTAGCCCTCGGGCTTGTCGTTGATGGGGTATGCCAGACGGCGCTTGCCCCACTGTGCCACCTCGACAACCGTCTCGGCGTTGGCGTTGATGATGCCGACGAACTTTTCGACTGTTGCCTTGACTGCCTCGTCGCCGTCTGTGACATCCACGACGAACAGGCACTCATAATACTTGTTGATCTTCTCCATGTTAAACCTCCCTATGGACTGAAAGACCGCGCGGCTTCAGATTTTCCGCGCAGTAAGGAGACGGTTGCGTATCGCAGACCGTACCGGAACTGTATTATACCACGATTTTTTTGAGTTGTCAATAGTTTTTTGAAAAAATGGAGAAAACGGGGAGTATTCCGGGTATATCTCCAAGATAATATCTGCCGTGGAACTTGCTCCGGGGAATGCCCCCAGTAACTGGAAGAGGACAAAAACCGGGCAACGGCTTGACAGAATGCGTCGGGGATGGTATAATAGACCGGAAGTTATGAGGGAACCGTCCCGAACACAACCGGTGTCTGGCGATTCCCCCGAGCATTCCCTCTGACCAAACAGGTGCGGAGCGAAAGGAGAAACGATATGAAAAAAGATATGGCTTGGTTGGCGGCGCTGTGTCTGTTGGCTCTTTCGGTTGCAGGCGCGTTGACGACAGCCGCGGCTGGAAATACTGCCGGAACGGCGGTATCCGGACTGGTACATGATGCAGACGGACGGGTCCGCTACTACGAAAACGGTGTCCCGGTGGCAAAGGGGTTGGTCCGGGACGACGAGGGAAATGTCTACTACATTTGGAATGCGGTCAACGGTGCCGCGCGCGGTATGTTCTCGATCCCGGAGGACAAGCTCAACGGAATCATGCCGCAGGGCTTCTACGAGTTCGGAGCGGATTACCGCATGATCGTCAAGAACGGTATCTACACGCATGACTGGTGCGACCATACCTATTACTTCGTCAACAGCGTGCCGGAGGCGATCGGACTTGCCAAAAACGAGGACGGGGATATTTACTATTTCACTACCATATACGGTGTCAAGCGTGCGGCGACGGACGGCGACTGGTACATACCCGAGGAGAAGACCAACGGACTTATGCCGGAGGGAACCTACCATTTCAATCAGTATGGGTTGCTGACCGGCAAATCCGATGTTGACCTGAAGCCCGTGGAACCGAAGCGGGAGGAGATCGGAGAGAACCTGTTCCGCGATCTGGACGGCGTTATCCGCTACTATGAGAACGGACAGCGGGTTGCTAAGGGATTGGTTCGTGATTATGCGGGTGATGTGTACTACATCTGGAGCGCGGAAAACGGCGCCGCGCGCGGTATATTCTCGATTCCGGAGGACAAGCTCAACGGAATCATGCCGCAGGGCTTCTACGAGTTCGGGGCAGATAACCGCATGATCATCAAGAACGGCATCTACACGCACGATTGGTGTGATTATACCTACTATTTCGTCAACAGTGTCCCGCAGGCGATCGGCATTGCGACCGATGGGGAAGGGCATTACTATTTCTTTACCAATATTTACGGTACCAAGCGTGCCGCAACCGATCAGTTCTTTGGCGGCGTGTACTACGTCAGCGAGGCGGAGACCAACGGGCTGATTGAGAAGGGCTTCTATCGCTTTAACTCCGATGGTATCATGGTGGGACGTGTGGACGGCACCGATACAGAGGAACCGACCACCAAGCCGACGGAGCCGACCGAGGAACCGACCACCAAGCCGGCAGAGCCGACCGAGGAGCCGGCCACCAAGCCGGCGGAGACGACCGAGGAACCGACTACTAAGCCGACAGAGCCGACCGAGGAACCGACCACCAAGCCGGCGGAGCCGACCGAGGAACCGACCACTAAGCCGGCGGAGCCGACCGAGGAGCCGACCACCAAGCCGGCAGAGCCGACCGAGAAACCGACTACTAAGCCGGCAGAGCCGACCGAGGAACCGACCACCAAGCCGGCGGAGCCAACCGAGGAACCGACCACCAAGCCGGCAGAGCCGACCGAGGAACCGACCACCAAGCCGGCAGAGCAGACCGGGGCTACCACCGCGGCACCTGCGTCGGGGACGCAGACCGACGGTTCTGTCGGAAGCGTCACCGGAACCGGAGCTGTCGCGACGACCACCGCAGCCGGCAAATCCGGCGGATGTGCTTCGGCAGTAGGTGTCGGGGGTGGAATTGTCCTGCTGGTGACAGCAGCTGCCGCGTGCCTGAGCCGGAAGCGTCGCCACTAAGGGATCCCAACATAACTGCCGGATCGGGTGGCAAAGTATACAGGAAAGGCCCACGAAGGGTGAAGGCTCTTTGTGGGTCTTTCCTGTTGACTTTTCCTGCGGGAATATGATATAATACGCACGCTCTGTGCCGGGCGGCTGCCCGGCGTTTGTTTGTCAGGGGACTTCACGGAAACGCCGGTTCGGTTTTCCTTGGAGACTCCCTTTGTGTTTTGCCGTTTTTTGCACCCGCCGCACGGTGGAGAAAAGGATTGTCACATGGAGAAAAGTCGGAAAGAGGAGATCCGCCTGTCGGATCATTTCACATACGGAAAACTGTTGCGCTTCGTGCTTCCGTCCATCATCATGATGGTGTTCACTTCCATCTACGGTGTGGTGGACGGTCTGTTCGTGTCCAATTTTGCGGGGAAGGAGTCCTTCGCTGCAATCAATCTTGTCATGCCCTTCATTATGGTGCTGGGCGGCATGGGCTTCATGATCGGAACCGGCGGCACGGCGTTGGTTTCCAAGATCATGGGGCAAGGGGACGGGGAGCGCGCCAACCGGACATTCTCCATGATGATATGGGTTACGGTCATGCTGGGCGCTGTTCTGACGGCTTTGGGACTTGTTTTTATGGAGCCAATGGCGCGGTTTCTGGGCGCCGATGAGGATACCTTTGACGACTGTGTCTGCTACGGACGCATCGTTGTTGCCTTTACCGTGTCCTTCATGCTCCAGAATGTGTTCCAGAGCTTCCTCATAGCCGCCGAAAAGCCCAAGCTGGGATTGATTATCACGGTGGCGGCAGGGGTTACCAATATGGTGCTGGATGCACTGTTCATTGCCGTCTTCCGATGGGGTGTTGCGGGCGCCGCCGTTGCTACGGGTATCAGCCAGTGTATCGGCGGCGGTGTGTCGCTTGTGTACTTCCTGTTCCCCAACCGGAGCCGCCTGCGCCTGACCCGGACGCGCCTGCAGCTCCGCCCCATCCTGCAGGCGTGCGGCAACGGTTCCTCCGAACTGATGAGCAACATCTCCTCCTCGCTGGTCAGTATGCTGTATAATTTCCAGCTTCTCAAGTATTTCGACGGAAACGACGGCGTGGCGGCATACGGGGTGCTGATGTACGTGCAGTTTATTTTTGTGGCGATTTTTATCGGCTATGCCATCGGATGTGCGCCCATCGTTTCCTTCAGTTATGGTGCCTCCAATCATGAGGAGATGAAAAATGTCCTGCGCAAGAGCATGATTCTCATGGGCGGGGCGGGCGCCCTGCTGACCGGTGTCGCTGTGGTGATGGCTGTTCCGCTGGCACATCTGTTCGTGGGCTACGATGCGGGACTGTATACGCTGACGTGCCACGCTTTCCGGTTGTTTGCCGCGTCTTTCCTGCTGGCTGGTGTCGATATTTTCCTGTCCTCCTTCTTTACGGCGCTGAACAACGGACTTGTGTCTGCCGCCATATCCTTTCTGCGGACGCTGGTTTTCCAGACCTCGGCTGTTCTGTTCCTGCCACTCGTCCTGAATCAGGACGGTATCTGGTGGGCGGTTACGGTTGCGGAGGTGTGCGCGTTTGTCATATCCGCATCGTTCCTGTTCGGAATGCGGAAGAAGTACCGTTATATGTGAAAAAAGAGGGGTTCCAAAAAACTCATTCTGAGCTTTTTGGAACCCCCTTTTGGATTTTTAGTAACCCATCAGGATTATTATTTGTTTTGTTGGCAATCGGCTCACAGGCTGCCTACCGTTCTGGGGAACAGGGCAGTGTCGCGGATGTTGCTCATGCCGGTTACATACATGACCATGCGCTCAAAGCCCAGTCCGAAGCCGCTGTGCGGCACGGTGCCGAAGCGACGCGTGTCGAGATACTGCCGGTATGCGTCCAGCGGCATATTGCGGGCGGTCATGGCGGCGGCGAGCTTGTCGTAGTCCGCCTCGCGCTCCGAGCAACCGATGATCTCGCCGATGCCGGGCACCAGCAGATCCGTTGCGGCAACGGTTTTGCCGTCCGGATTCTGCTTCATATAGAAAGCCTTGATGTCTTTGGGATAATTGACCACGAACAGGGGCTTGCCGAACACCTCGTCGGTCAGGTATTTCTCATGCTCTGTCTGCAGGTCACAACCCCAGCTGACGGGGTATTTGAACGTGCGTCCGGACTCCTCCAGCAGCTTGACCGCATCGGTGTAATCAATACGCCCGAAGTCGCTGTTGATGACCTTCGTCAGCTTGCCGACAATGCCTTTTTCCGTCCACTGGTCAAAGAAAGCCATCTCGTCGGGGCAGTTTTCCAGCACGCTGCGGATGATGGATTTGATGAAATCCTCCGCAATGCCGATGATGTCGTTGATATCCGCAAAGCAGACCTCCGGCTCAATCTGCCAGAATTCTGCGGCATGGCGGGTGGTGTTGGAATGCTCGGCGCGGAAGGTGGGACCGAATGTGTAGATGCGTCCCAGCCCCATGGCAGCCATCTCACCCTCCAGTTGGGCAGAGACGGTCAGTCCCGCCTTGCGACCGAAGAAGTCCTCGGCGAAATACTCCTCCTCGGTTTTGGCATCGGTTGTCCACGGCTGTGTGGTCACGCGGAACATCTCACCCGCCCCCTCGCAGTCCGATCCGGTAATGATGGGGGCATGAACGTAGCGGTAGCCGTGGCTGTGGAAGTATTGATGCACCGCCTGTGCCAGCTGATCGCGCACGGCGAACACTGCCTCAAAAGAGCGTGTACGCACGCGCAGGTGCGGGATGGTGCGCAGATACTCCAGCGTGTGGCGCTTTTTCTGCAGAGGGAAGTCCGCAGGGCATTTGCCGAGGACGGTGAGCGTTTCCAGCTCCAGCTCGCACCCGTTGCGCTCTGATGCGACCAGCTGTCCGACGGCACATACCGATGCACCGACCGCCATGGCGTCCCGCACCATATCCTCCGGGATGCGCGTCTTATCCACCACGATCTGCAGGTTGCGGAAGCAGGTTCCGTCATTGATCTCCAGAAAAGAAACGCTTTTGGAGTCGCGGGCGGTACGTACCCAACCGCATACAGTCACGGTTCCGTTCAGATACGCCTCGGTGTGCGCAAATATTTCCCTGATATCGGTGTGTTTCATAACTCAACAATCCTTTCTCCGGCGTCGCGTCCCTTCCGGGAGATCTGCGGTGCCCCCGTCTTTCTGTACGGGCATATGTGCCATTATACCACAGCTTAACGGACTTTGTCAAGGGTGCCATTGAAAATTCCCGCGGCAACGGTGTTTTCTTCCGCTGCGTTGCCGGCTGACCTTGCTGTGCCATGCCCGGACAGGGAGCAGTGAATCAAAAAACTCCGGGGCTGTTTCAGGAAGTCCCGGAGTTTTCTGTTTCGGTGCCTTACCGTTTCCGCCGGAGCGCAAGCGCGCACCAGCCGTTGTCCGGCAGGCGGGTCTCGACAGAGTAGCCGTTTGCGTCGGCGGATGCTATGACGTCGGCACAGCGCTCCTCCACGATCCCGGACAGGAGCAACACGCCGTCCGGCGCGAGGTAAGCCCCGACATCCGGCATCATGCGGATCAGAATATCCGCCACGATATTGGCAGTGATGAGATCGTACCGTCCGTCGTGCAGATCGACCTGCCGGAGCAGATCGGAACGGTCGCAGGTGATGTTGGTCAGCCCGCTTTCCCGGATGTTTTCCCGTGCCACGCGCACGGCGGTCGGGTCGATGTCATAGGCACGGCATACACCGGCACCCAGTCTGGATGCGCAGATGGCGAGAATGCCTGTGCCCGTCCCGACGTCCAGCATCCGGCACCCGGGCTGTGTGTAGTCCTCAAGCAGGCGGATCATCAGACGGGTTGTCTCATGCGTCCCGGTTCCGAATGCCATGCCGGGATCCATCCGGACGACCAGCTCGCTGCCTGTCGGTGTATAGGTCTCCCATGCGGGGCAGATAACAATGCGGTTTCCGATTTTCAGGGGCTTGTAGTACTGCTTCCAGTTGTTCGCCCAGTCCTCCTCGTTGACGCCGACCAGCTCAAGCTTTCCGTTCAGCCCGTCCGCCGCCATGCGGTCGCGCAGGAATGCCACATCGTCCGCGTAACTCCGGTCAGAGGGCACATACACCGAAACGGATGCCACGGTGCGGTCGGCGTTCAGAATCTTCTCGTCAATCAGGTCGCCGTAGCAGGTGCGCAGATTTGTTTCAATGTCCGAGTAGTCCTCGATCATCAGGTTATTGCTGATCATGCTCATCAGCGCGGTCAGCGTGTCCAACTGCTCCAGCGGCACGGTGACGCGGATCTGCGTCCACGCCTTGACATCGCCGTAATCCTCGCATACGTAGTCCGGGTCGCGCTCCGGCATATTCTGTTCGCTCATCATATTTCCTTTCTCGGTCGGCTTTCCCCTGCACGTGCAAGCCCGGCGGCGCGGGAACGCAGGCACTCTGCCGTTTTCCTGTTGACTCCGGATCTGCGGATCACTTCTTGAAGAAGTTGCGGAAGCGGGACTTCTTGCTGTAATTTTTCTCGCCGCAGGCATCGGCAAAGGCGCGCATCGCCTGCTTTTGCTTTTCGTTCAGTCCGCGCGGAACCTCCACGTTGACCGTAAAGGTCAGGTCGCCGCGCCGTCCGGGATTACTGACATACGGAACCCCCTTGCCCCGCAGGGTGAAGGATGTGCCGGACTGCGTTCCCTCTCCTATGGTGTACTTTTCGCTGCCGTCCAGCGTCGGGACGTCGATCTCGGCGCCGAGTGTCGCCTCGGCGATCGTCAGCGGGACATCGCAGTACAGATTCACGCCGTCCCGGCGGAAGATGCTGTGCGAGCGCACGGTCACAAAGATGACCAGATCGCCCGCAGGACCGCCGTTCTTGCCTTCACAGCCCTGTCCGCGCAGGGCGATGCGCTCCCCGTCGTCAATGCCGGCAGGAATCGTGACAGTCAGACTGCGGTTTTCGCGTTCCAGCCCGGTGCCCCGACACTTGGAGCAGGGCGTTTTGATGTACCGACCGGTACCGCGGCACTTTTCGCAGGTAGTCTTGGACTGGAAGGACATTCCGCCCATCCGCTGAACCACGACGCGCTGACCGGATCCGTGGCAGTCCGGGCAGGTCTCGGCGGCAGTGCCGGCTTCCGCGCCGGAACCGCCGCAGGCGGGGCATTTATGCAGGCGCGCGTAGTTGACTTCCTTCTTGCAGCCGGCAACTGCTTCCTCAAAGCTCAGCGTCAGACGCACCTGCACATCCTCGCCGCGCTGGGGACCCGTGCGCCGCGACGTAGTGCCGCCGCCGAAAGCACCGCCGAAAATGCTCCCGAAAATATCACCAAGATCCCCAAAATCGGTAAAGCCGCCGCTGTATCCGCCGCCGGCGCCCGCCGTCGGATCAAACGCTGCCTTGCCGAACTGATCGTACTTTGCCTTCTTGTCCGGGTCGGACAGCACGGAGTACGCCTCGTTGACCTCCTTGAAGTGCTTCTCGGCATCCGTGTCGCCGGGGTGCAGATCGGGGTGATACTTTTTGGCGAGCTTGCGGTAGGCGCTCTTGATCGCCTCCGCATCGGCGTTCCGGTCTATGCCGAGTATTTCATAGTAATCTCTGTCTTCTGCCATATGATTTATACCGTAGCTTCCGCGCCGCGATCCGCGCCCTGCGGGCGCTGCGACTCATTCGGCGGGGCTTTCTCTTTCTCGTTCAGATTCACCGTGCGGGGAAGGGGAATACGCAGGATTCCCGAAGGTTCCCATAATGGGGACGGGGCTGCCTGCCCCGCAGGCGGCCCCTATACCGCGCAATCCCGGCGGGGGCGTTTTCAGCCTCCGTCGGGTAATTGCTGGTCACGTATTTCTGAGGAACCGCTGACCTGTCCGGCGGCACATTGCCTGTGCCGCCGCCCGGGAATCGCTCTTGCTCAGCGTCCCTTAGTTGGCGTTCCCTTTGTTGTTGTCCTCGAAGTTGGCATCGTAGTAGGTGCCGCCCTCGCCGTTTGCGCCGCCCTCATAGCTGCCGCCGGCGTTGCCGTTCTGGGCATCGCCCTGCGGTGCGGACTGCTGGTAGACCTTCTCGGAGAGCTTGTAGAACTCCTTCTCAAGCGCCTCGGTGTCTGCCTTGATGGCGTCGGTGTCGCCGCCGTTGACAGTCGTGCGCAGCTTCTCAATCGCCGTCTTGACGGCGCTCTTGTCGTCCTCGGTCAGCTTGTCGCCCAGGTCGTTCAGCGTCTTCTCGCTCTGATTGATAAGCGATTCGGCGCGGTTCTTTGTCTCGACTGCCTCCTTCGCCTTCTTGTCCTGCTCGGCGAACTTCTCGGCGTCCTTGACTGCCTTGTCGATATCCTCCTTGCTCATGTTGGTGGAGGAGGTGATGGTGATGTGCTGTTCCTTGCCGGTGCCCTTATCGGTAGCCGTTACGTTGACAATGCCGTTGGCATCAATATCGAACGTGACCTCAATCTGCGGCACGCCGCGGGGAGCGGGCATAATACCGTCGAGATTGAAGCGACCCAGCGTCGTATTGTACTGCGCCATCTCGCGCTCGCCCTGCAGGACGTGAATTTCCACGCTGGTCTGCCCGTCTGCGGCAGTGGAGAACACCTGGCTCTTCTTGACCGGGATGGTCGTGTTACGGTCGATGATGCGGGTAAACACGCCGCCCATGGTTTCAATACCCAGCGACAGGGGCGTAACGTCCAGAAGCAGCAGATCCTTGACTTCGCCTGCCAGCACGCCGCCCTGAATGGCAGCACCGATTGCCACGCACTCGTCCGGGTTGATGCCCTTGAAAGGCTCCTTGCCGAGGAACTTCTTGACAGCTTCCTGCACGGCAGGGATACGCGTGGAGCCGCCGACCAGCAGAACCTTGTCTACCTGATTGACGTTGAGTCCGGAATCCTTGAGCACCTGACGCGTCGGGCCCATCGTGGCTTCCACAAGGTCAGCCGTGAGACGGTCGAACTCGGCACGGGTCAGCGTAGCCTCAAAGTGCAGCGGGCCGTTGGCGGTCGCCGTGATGAAGGGCAGGTTGATGTCGGTTTGATTCATGCCGGACAGCTCAATCTTTGCCTTTTCTGCGGCATCCTTCAGTCTCTGCAGCACCATCTTGTCGTTCCGCAGGTCTATGCCGTTTTCCTTCTGGAACTTATCCGCCATCCAGTTGATGATGCGCTGGTCGAAGTCGTCGCCGCCCAGATGGTTGTTACCGGCGGTCGCCAGCACCTCGAAGACACCGTCCGAGATCTCGAGCAACGATACATCAAAGGTACCGCCGCCGAGGTCAAAGACCATGATCTTCTGATTCTCTTCCTTGTCCATACCGTATGCCAGTGCGGCGGCGGTAGGCTCGTTGATGATACGCAGAACCTCCAGACCGGCGATCTTGCCGGCGTCCTTGGTCGCCTGACGCTGTGCGTCGGTGAAGTAAGCCGGCACCGTGATGACAGCCTGCGTCACGGGCGTACCGAGATACGCCTCGGCATCCGCCTTCATCTTCTGCAGAATCATAGCGGAAATCTCCTGCGGCGTGTAGCTCTTGCCGTCAACGGTTACCTTGTAGTCGCTGCCCATCTTACGCTTGATGGAGCTGATCGTGCGGTCAGGGTTGGTGATTGCCTGCCGCTTTGCGATCTGACCGACCATACGCTCGCCGGTCTTGGAGAAAGCCACTACGGACGGAGTCGTCCGTGCGCCTTCGGGATTGGGGATCACGACAGGCTCGGAGCCCTCGTAGATCGCCACACAGGAATTCGTAGTACCCAGATCAATACCAATGATTTTAGCCATAACATTCATCCTCCCAACAGATGTGAAGTATCAATAATTTGTATGATAAGATTTGATTTTTTCGGTTCGAGCGGCTCAGTTTGCCACCCGCACCATGGCGAAACGGATTACCTTATCGCCTCTCCGGTAGCCCTTCTGGAACACATCGACAATCTCGCCCTCTCCCTTTGTGTCGTCCTCAACGTGCATGACGGCATTGTGGAGATTGGGGTCGAATTTCACGGTTTCCACCTCGGTGACGTCCAGCTTGCGCAGGGCATCTGCCGCCGCCTTGAGCGTCATCCGGACGCCCTTGGCGACCGGGTCATCCTGCTTTTCCGGGGGTATATCCGCCACGGCACGCTCCAGCGTGTCCACGATGGGCAACAGCTCCCGGACAGCGTCCGCACAGGCGTCGGTGTAAATGCCCTCCTTTTCCTTGGCGGTGCGGCGCCGGAAATTGTCGTACTCTGCCAGCATCCGCAGGTATTTGTCCCGCTCGGTTGCGAGTTCCTGCTTTGCCTGCTCCAGTTTCTTGTTTGCCTCTGCCAGTTCCGCCTCGGCACGCTTGAGGCGCCGCCGCTCGGAACCGCGCAGCTTACCGTTTTCATCGGCGTCATCAGCTGCGCCTGCCTGCGCATCGCAGGCGGTGTCTGCCTCGGTGGCGCCTTCCGCCGTGGCGCCTTCCGCCGTGGCGTCTTCCGCCATGGTATCCGCCATGCGGACGGTATCGGCGTCCGGAACAGCCTGCCCGGTCTGATCCTGCGCCTTGTCCGTACACGTAGAATTCATTTCGTCTGCCATTCTGCTCAGTCCTCCTTATTTCCTGCGCCGACCTGCTGTGTCGACACCACTGCTATGTCTGTTTTTCGTTACCGTCCGGCAAATCCCCGGCGGCGCCCGGAAGCTGTTTTTCGCCGCCCAGCAGGCTGGATATGTTGTCCGATATTCCCTGCAGGGTTGCCAACACGCGGGCGTAATCCATCCGCGCGGGACCCAGCACACCAACCGTGCCGAGGTTCTTCCCGTCCTTGACGATGGGAATGTATACCAGCGCGGAATTATCCATCACGCGCACGGTGCTCTCCGAACCGATGACCACGTTAACACCACGATCCTGTGGGTCGGAGACCATGTTGACGATCTCCTCCGGCTTCTCGATGACGCCCAGCACTTCCTTCATCTTATCCGGATTGCTGAACTCGGGATATTGGAGCAGGCGGTCAACGCCGCTGACCCGGAACCGGGTTTCGTCCATCTCCCCCATGACCTCGTACATGGCTTTGACGGCGGGGGAGACCAGCTCCGCCCAACTGCCCATGGCTTCCTCCAACTCCATCATGACCGGCAAAGTGATCTGACTGGCAGTCAGCCCTTGCAGGTGCTCGTTCAGTGCCGTCGCAAGCTGATCCGTGACTGCCTGCGACAGCGGACGGTTGCCGTCCGTGCGCAGAGTGCGCGTTTTTACCTGCCCGCCCGATGCGACCATCACGAGAATGAAGGTCCTTTCATCCAGGAACACTACGTCGAACCGACGCACATTCACGGATGAGGTGCCGGGTTTTACGGCAAAACCGGTATAATTTGTCAGGTTGGATGCCACGCGCGACGCGGTCAGCAGAATCTGATCCAGCTCTGCCATTTTGGACTGCAGCAACTGGTTGATCTGTCCGATCTCGCGTGCCGTCATGGCGTAATGCTCGATCAGGGAGTCCACATAGAAGCGGTACCCGCGTTCGCTGGGCACGCGTCCGGCAGACGCATGGGGCTGTTCCAGGTAGCCCATAGCCTCCAACTCCGCCATCTCGTTGCGGATGGTAGCAGAGGAGCAGGCAATCTGCTTGCTTTCTACCAGATACTTGGAGCCGACCGGCTCGCCGCCCGCAATGTGGGCATCAATGATTGCCTTCAGGATGAGCTTTTTGCGTTCGCTCAGCTCTTCGGGCGTTCTGTCTGCCTCCGACATCGACTCACCTCCGCTTCGTCTGCCGCCTGTCGGCGGTAGCTTGTATCGGGTTTAGCACTCGATGCGCTCAAGTGCTAACCGATGCCTATACTGTACCACTTTCGGGGCGGTTTGTCAAGCCCTTTTGCAAAAAAACAGCCGTTTTAATTGTTAATATTTTATGAACAAGCGGACGCTGCGTAAAAAATCCGGCAATCGGGGGGTCTGGTGTGCTAATCGGGCTGGACGGCTGAACCGCACCGCAACTCCGGCGGCTCAGCCATCCGCATCGGCGCATATACTGATTGTGGACGTGTGCGCCGGAACTGTATACGTTGCCGGGGCAGGCGTCCGGACAAAAATAATTTCCGGTTCCGCTGTTTAGACCCCGGTCTTTTGCGGGTACACTATCGGTGTCCGGAACCGGTGCTGTCCGTGCCGGATCTGACTTCGGGGTGCCCGTGAAGCTCCGGCGTGCGGGGAGCTACGGAAGCGCCCGCCATACCCGCGAAAACGATGGAGGAGTATGTCATGTCCATGTCAACTGCATCCTACGATTCCGAACATCACGACGGCGCGCCCGATTACGGCGCCTGCCGCCGTCCGACGCCCCCGGTGCGCCGGGGCGATATATTCTACGCCGATCTCAGCCCGGTTATCGGTTCCGAGCAGGGAGGTCTGCGCCCGGTGCTGATCGTCCAGAACGACGTCGGCAACCGTTACAGCCCGACGGTTATTGCCGCCGCCATTACCTCCCGGATGGGCAAGACCCGCCTGCCCACGCACATCGATATTTATGCCGACCGTGTCGGGCTTGCCAAGGACTCGGTCATCCTGCTGGAACAGATCCGTACATTGGATAAACGCCGTCTGCGGGAGAAGATGGGGCATTTGGACGAGACGGTCATGGCGGAGGTGAACAACGCCATTGCCGTCAGCTTCGGTCTGCATGAGGGCAGCCGGGACACCGGCAGCCGGGATGCCGGCGCGCGGCACGGGGATATTCCGGGCGCGGCGCGCCCGAATACGGCAGCCGCCGTGCGGCACACGGACGAAGATCGGACGGTAGCGCCGCCGTCCGGCGGAACCCGCGCGGAGGGGTGATTGCGGGAGCGGCAAGCCTGCGCCGGAAGCCTGCGTGATGCATCGCAAGGCAGCGGACACGGGCGGGGAAGACGGGAAAGGGAAAATAGATAACAGAGATAAGAGCCGACAAAAAAGCCCGGGGCACCTTCCGTGAGGAGGGCGCCCCGGCTGAGAGCATCTGTTTCGGCTTGATTCAGTGCAACTGGACAAATCCCAGCTTTTTCTGCACTTTTGACAGCGTGCGGCGGGCGACGTAGGAAGCCTCGGCGGCGCCCTTTTTCATTTGCGCCTCCAGCATTGCCTTGTCGGCAATGTAGGTCTTGAAGCGCTCCTGCACCGGGGCGAGCACGTCGGCGCAGGTTTCTCCGACAGCGGTTTTGAAATCACCGTAGCCGCGCCCGTCGAACTCGCGCTCGATCTCTGCCATATCTTTTCCGGTCAGTGCGGCATAGATGGTCATTAGATTGTTGATGCCGTCCTTGCCCTCGGCGTAGCGCACGACGGCGTCCGAATCCGTGACGGCACGGCGGAACTTGCGGATGATGGTGTCGCGGTCATCCAGAATACGCACGACGGCGTTCTCGTTCTCGTCCGACTTGGACATTTTCTTTGTCGGCTCCGCCAGCGACATGATCTTCATGCCGTGCCGGGCGATGATCGGTTCCGGAACGGTAAAGGTGTCGGGATAGATCTGGTTGAAGCGGTTGGCAATATCGCGGCATATCTCGACGTGCTGCTTCTGGTCGATGCCGACCGGCACGACATCGGTCTGATACAGCAGGATATCCGCCGCCATCAGCACCGGATAGGTGAACAGCCCGGCGTTGATGTTGTCGGCGTGCTTTGCGCTCTTGTCCTTGAATTGCGTCATGCGGGAAAGCTCGCCGAACATGGTGAAGCAGTTGAGCAGCCATGCCAGCTCGGCGTGCTCCGGCACGTGCGACTGGACGTACAGTGTGTTGCGTTCGGGGTCAAGCCCGCACGCAAGGTAAAGTGCCAGCGTTTCATAGGTGCGGCGGCGCAATTCGGCGGGGACCTGCCGAACCGTAATGGCGTGCTCGTCCACTACGCAGTAAAAGCACTTGTATTTTTCGGAAAAAGCGGAAAAATTCCGCAGCGCGCCAAGATAATTGCCGAGCGTCAGGTTTCCGCTGGGCTGAATGCCAGAAAAGGATACCGCTTGATTCTGGAACATGGTTAATCTCCTCACTTTCTTAGTCTCTGCCGTATATTGTACCATACCCGATGCCGGTTGTCAAGCGGAAAGACAGGCGCTTCGGGGCAACAGCATTTGCTTTTTTTTGCAAAAATGTTGCTCAATATAATATCGGAAGATAACGTTTCCGACATGACAGAACGTGGCGCGTCGTCGGGAGGAGCGGCGGCGGTACATAATTATAACGCTACAGCTCCCCCCCGAAAAAAATCTTCCCCACCCCCTTGACAAGCGGCAGGAAATGTGATATAATCAGCAAGCCTTGCGGAAGGGAACGAGCAAACGCCTCCCGAACGGCGGGCTCAAAACTTTTTTGAAAAAAGTTTTGAAAACCTCTTGACAAGTGGATGCGAATGTGATATAATAGATAAGCTGTCCACGAGAGAGCCGCGGCGAAACCGGTAGCGGAAACGCAAGAACCGAGTCGAAACCGCGATTGATCATTGACAATTGAACAACAGGAGATTTAAGTACAAGCAAGAAAGAAGCAAGTGCGAAAATCTCGTCATTCTTTGAAACACATCCCGATGAAACGGGATGCATACTCAAAAAGTAAAAAGAGCCACAAGCTCGACACACTTGATGTTAACCGGAGACGGTTGATATACAATTTGTTCGAGAGTTTGATCCTGGCTCAGGATGAACGCTGGCGGCGTGCATAACACATTCAAGTCGAACGGGGCAGCAATGCCTAGTGGCGGACGGGTGAGTAACGCGTGAGCAACCTGCCCTTGCGTGGGGGATACCATCTGGAAACGGATGTTAATACCGCATAAAGTACAAGCGACCGCATGGTCGTAGTACCAAAGATTTATTGCGCAAGGATGGGCTCGCGTCCCATTAGATAGTTGGTGAGGTAACGGCCCACCAAGTCAGCGATGGGTAGCCGGACTGAGAGGTTGAACGGCCACATTGGAACTGAGATACGGTCCAGACTCCTACGGGAGGCAGCAGTGGGGAATATTGGGCAATGGGCGAAAGCCTGACCCAGCGACGCCGCGTGAAGGAAGAAGGTCTTCGGATTGTAAACTTCTGTTATGGGGGACGAACACATGACGGTACCCCATGAGAAAGCCACGGCTAACTACGTGCCAGCAGCCGCGGTAATACGTAGGTGGCGAGCGTTATCCGGATTTACTGGGTGTAAAGGGTGTGTAGGCGGGGCTGCAAGTCAGATGTGAAAACTATGGGCTCAACTCATAGCTTGCATTTGAAACTGTGGTTCTTGAGGGTCGGAGAGGTAACTGGAATTCCCGGTGTAGCGGTGAAATGCGTAGATATCGGGAGGAACACCAGTGGCGAAGGCGAGTTACTGGACGATACCTGACGCTGAGACACGAAAGTGTGGGGAGCAAACAGGATTAGATACCCTGGTAGTCCACACCGTAAACGATGAATGCTAGGTGTGGGGGTGCAAACCTCCGTGCCGCAGTTAACACAATAAGCATTCCACCTGGGGAGTACGGCCGCAAGGTTGAAACTCAAAGGAATTGACGGGGACCCGCAC
>OLGD01000335.1_pt1 | contig 99702 bp, 70 predicted proteins | sample 1605311 | NCBI WGS metagenome assembly OLGD01 (sample SAMEA3888917, study PRJEB22519) | human gut metagenome | biome: human gut; feature: human-associated habitat; material: faeces | place: Denmark | collected 2010 | reverse complement strand
TCGACCAGATGGCCGCCTCTCACGTCAGCTACATCCGCCTCGACGCCGTCGGCTATGGCGCCAAGGAAGCCGGCACCAGCTGCTTCATGACCCCGAAGACCTTCAAGCTGATCTCCCGTCTGCGTGAGGAAGGCGTCAAGCGCGGTCTGGAAATCCTCATCGAAGTGCACTCCTACTACAAGAAGCAGGTCGAAATCGCATCCAAGGTGGACCGCGTCTACGACTTCGCCCTGCCTCCGCTGCTGCTGCACGCGCTGAGCACCGGCCACGTCGAGCCCGTCGCCCACTGGACCGACATACGCCCGAACAACGCCGTCACCGTGCTCGACACGCACGACGGCATCGGCGTGATCGACATCGGCTCCGACCAGCTCGACCGCTCGCTCAAGGGCCTGGTGCCGGATGAGGACGTGGACAACCTCGTCAACACCATCCACGCCAACACCCACGGCGAATCCCAGGCAGCCACTGGCGCCGCCGCATCCAATCTCGACCTCTACCAGGTCAACAGCACCTACTATTCGGCGCTCGGGTGCAACGACCAGCACTACATCGCCGCCCGCGCGGTGCAGTTCTTCCTGCCGGGCGTGCCGCAGGTCTACTATGTCGGCGCGCTTGCCGGCAGGAACGACATGGAGCTGTTGCGCAAGACGAACAACGGCCGCGACATCAACCGCCATTACTATTCCACCGCGGAAATCGACGAGAATCTCAAGCGTCCGGTGGTCAAGGCGCTGAACGCGCTCGCGAAGTTCCGCAACGAGCTCGACGCGTTCGACGGCACGTTCTCGTACACCACCGATGACGACACGTCCATCAGCTTCACCTGGCGCGGCGAAACCAGCCAGGCCACGCTGACGTTCGAGCCGAAGCGCGGTCTCGGTGTGGACAACACTACGCCGGTCGCCATGTTGGAATGGGAGGATTCCGCGGGAGACCACCGTTCGGATGATCTGATCGCCAATCCGCCTGTCGTCGCCTGACGGAAAATTTCTTGCGATTACGTATTTTCTTGCGATTACGTACGGCCTTGCGATTGCGTTCCACCTTGCGGTCGCGCACCCGGTCCGTCGCACCCGGTCCGTCGGGCGGACGGCAGTGGCCGCACGTGTTGGTATCGTAAGTTGCGTTGAAGAATCGCCCGAATGCGCTGAAGCAATGCGTCCGGGCGATTTTCGTATGTGTCGCTCGTAGCGGGCGGGCGCATGCGTGGAGTATCGAAGCACATGAAACGCGACAAGCAGAAAACGCGATAAGCCAAGAAAACAGCAGATATGACCGAAGACAATCAGAATAACGAATTCAAACCGCAGCCGCTGCCCGGCCAGGTGTTCATCCGCCCGGGCATCGACGATCGCCCCGATTATGAGAAGACCCTGACTCCCGAAGCGAAGGCGGCCATGCGCCGGCTGTCGGTGCAGCAGCATCCGCGTATTCCGGAAGCGTCCAACGAGCGTCCGGAAACCCAGGCCGCGCGCATCGCATCGGAAGGTGGAGCGCCCCTAACCGCGGCCGCGCATCTTGACGTGGCTGTGCCGAACCTCGAATCGTCCTTCCTCGACCTGCGCGACCCGATGACCGCTCCGGACGGCACCAGGCCGACCGCAATGCAGGCCAACCGGCTCGTTGCGGGTTTTGCGCTTGGCTCAATGCTGCTGTCCGCTCCGATGGCGGCGTTCAACACGGTGCTCATTCCGCAAACCGTCAGCCGTTTGTCGGGAATCAACCGCGTCACGGATTTGGCGATGCTCGTCATCGCAGGTGCCATCATGACGTTCCTGCTGAACGCATGCATCGCCGTCGGTTCCGACCATTCCTACTGCCGGTTCGGGCGCCGTACGCCATGGATCGTCAGCGGCAGCGTATTGGCGGCTATCTGCATGGCGATTCTTTCCGCATGTGATTTTCTCCCGTGGGCCGTGTTCTTCTGGCTGGCCACGCAGGCCGCGTATGCGATGGCGGCCATACCGTTCGCCGCCGCGTTCGGCGAACGTGTGCCTGACAAGTTCCGCGACCGCGCCGATTCGTGGCACGGCAAGGGGCTGGCGCTTGGCCAGCTGGTCGGCGCCGCCGTGGCTGTTGCGCTGACGCCGCATGCCGGTGGCGAAGGTTGGGATGGCACTACGGGTTTCGCGATGCTGGTATTCGCGGGTTGGCTTGTCGTCGCGGCCGTCGTTACGCTGTTGGTACTGCCGTTCGAAGGAGCCAGCAGCTACCTGCCGCGTAGGGATGTTGAGAAAGGCGATTTCTTCTCGCAATACCGTCCGCCGCAGAACGCGCCGAAGTTTTCTGTGGCATTCGCGGCCCGCATGTTCGCCGTTGCGGCCACAGCCGGAATCGCCGTATATCAGTGGTATCTGGCGCCGAATATCGTCGGCAATACCGATGAGGCCGGTTTGTTCGGCATTGCCGGTGCCGGATCGGTGGTTGTGGTCATGGCCATCTGCACGTTTGTCGGTGCTTTGATTGCGGCGTTGCTGCTTGGCCGCATCGTCAGCCTGTTTGGCGATCTGCGTATTCCGGCCGTCGCGTCTGCCGTGTTGTTCATGGTCGCTGCGCTGCTGCCGTTGCTGATGGACGACGGTTTCCTGGCGGTTGCGCTGTACGCCCTGCTTGCCGGCTTCGCATACGTGGTGTTCGATGGCGCCAGCCAAAGCTTGGATCTTGCGCTGCTGCCGGATGTGCGTTCCGTGGGCCGATCGCTTGCCGCTTATAGTCTGGCCAATACGTTCGGCACGATACTGGGCGTCGCTGCCTGCGCCGCGGTGATTGTGGCGACCGGTGCCACCGTGCTGATCTTCGCTGTCGCCACTGTTTCGATGCTGTTGGCGGGTCTGCTGACATTGCGGTTGAAATCGCAACAATGACGGCGACTATGACGGTGCTAGATCGCCAATGATTGGAAAATAAAGCGAAACGGCGCGTCCACATAGTGAACCTTTAGTGGATAGGGGAGATGGACGCGCCTATGTTTACGGCTTAGTTCGAGCGGAAATCCCGCCCGGGGAAATGACTTTGCGAAAGGAGGTTCGCCACGATGAACGGAATGGTCGCACACGTACTGCTGTCCGCACGAATTATTATTCCGCTTTCGTTGGCGGACTGATTCGAGCATTGCGGCTTCAATCCCTCGCCAACGAAGGCAGGGTTTGAGGCGCGCGTAGCACACACGTTGATGGCCCTGCATGATGCGGGGCCATTTTTGTTGCAGCCCACAAGGCAGACGCAGCGAAAACCTTTTGAAGCCGGCCGGCATAGCGCACAACAGAAAACAGAAAAACTACAAACAACATCGTTATCGGCGGAAGTTGGGAACCGGTAACAGGACGTACAGGGAGTACATCAATGAGTACAGTCGAAGCGGCCGCTGGCAAAGCGCAGGCGATGGTCCGCGATTCGGTCAAAACCGTGATCGCAGCATCCATGGTCGGCACCGCCATCGAGTTCTACGACTTTTACGCATACGGCACCGCCGCTGCGAATTATTTCCCGAAGGTGTTCTTCGGAGACACCACCAATCCGACCGTCGCGCTGCTGGCCAGCCTGCTGACCTTCGCCATCGCGTTCATCGCCCGTCCGCTGGGCTCGTTGGTGTTCGGCCACTTCGGCGACCGTATGGGCCGCAAGACCACGCTGGTGGTCTCCCTGCTCACCATGGGCATTGCCACCTTCCTGATCGGCTGCCTGCCGACCTACAACCAATGGGGTGTCGCGGCCGTCGCCGTGCTGTGCCTGTGCCGTTTCGTGCAGGGCATCGGCCTGGGCGGCGAATGGTCTGGTGCTGCTCTGGTGGCTACCGAGAACGCTCCGGAAGACAAGCGCGCGCTGTACGGCTCCTTCCCGGAACTGGGCGCCCCGATCGGCTTCTTCCTGTCGAACGGCACCTACTTCCTGCTGGAAACCTTCAACGACAATGACGCGATGCTCGCTTGGGGTTGGCGTGTGCCGTTCCTGTTGTCCTCGATTCTCGTAATCGTCGGTCTCGTCGTGCGAGTGCAGATGGAGGAGACCCCAATCTTCCGTATGGCCCAGGAGCAGAAGAAGGTTGTCAAGTCTCCGCTTACTGAAGTGTTCAAGAAGAGCTGGAAGGAAGTCATCCAGGCAACGTTCCTGGTGGCTGTTACCTACACGCTGTTCTACACGCTGGCAACCTGGTCCCTCGCTTGGGGCACCAAGACCGTCGAGCAGGGTGGCGGCAACCTGGGCTTCACCAACCAGGAGTATCTGCTCATGCTGATGATCGCCGTCTGCGTATTCGCCGCGTTCATCGTGATCTCCTGCGTGAACGCCGACAAGTTCGGCCGCAAGCGCGTGATCATCATCTCCTCCTGCTGCCTCATCGCCTTCGCCCTGCTGTTCCCGTTCCTGCTTGATCCGGCGGTCGTCGGTCAGCGCAACTTCGCCACCAACCTGCTGTTCCTGTGCATCGGCTTCGCTCTGATGGGTACCGCGTTCGGTCCGATCGGCGCCTTCCTGCCGGAACTGTTCGACGCGAACGTGCGTTACTCCGGCTCCGGCATCGGCTACAACCTGGCTGCCATCGTCGGCGCGGCCTTCGTGCCGACCATCGCCACTTGGCTGTCCCATCATTGGGGCGTGCATTCCGTGGGCCTGTACCTCGGTGTGATGGCCCTGTGCTGCCTCATCGCGGTGTTGAGCTGCAAGGAAACGAAGAACGTCGACTTCACCAAGTGACGCCGACCGGCTTGCCGGGCTGCTTCGCTTGGGGTGGCTCGGAGCCTTAGAAAAAACGTTTGACGTGAATATAGCCACTATGTGAACGTCAACAGACATCATAAAGAAAGCGGTACTAGAACAGTTCCGCAGGAGAGGCGGAGTGGTTCCTCGGACACAATCCGGGGGGAGCAACATCCTAGGAATCACTCGCCGTGATAACAACCGAAAAAAGAATAGAAAATAGCGAGTTTGTTCGGAAAAAGCAAGTTCCGAATCGCAAAAAACAATAAAGGAGCGCCAATTATGGCAGCAACTATCTGGTACGAAAAGGACGCCGATCTGTCCGTGTTCGATGGCAAGAAGGTGGCCATCCTCGGTTACGGTTCCCAGGGCCACGCCCATGCGCTGAACCTGCGCGATTCCGGTGTCGACGTCGTCGTCGGCCTGCGTCCTACCTCCAAGTCCGTGGAGTATGCCAAGGAGCAGGGCCTTGAGGTCAAGCCTGTTGCCGAGGCCGTTGCCGAAGCCGACGTGGTGATGATCCTGCTGCCTGACCAGTACCAGGCCGCCGTGTACAAGAAGGACGTCGAGCCGAACCTGAAGCCGGGCGCTGCTCTGGCCTTCGCTCATGGCTTCAACATCCACTACGGCTACATCAAGCCGTCCGAGGACCATCCGGTCTTCATGGTCGCCCCGAAGGGCCCGGGCCACATCGTGCGTCGTGAGTACGCCGCTGGCCGTGGCGTCCCGGTCGTCGTGGCCGTCGAGCAGGATCCGGATGGCAAGACCTGGCCGCTGTGTCTGGCTTACGCCAAGGCTCTGGGCGCGCTGCGTGCAGGCGCCATCAAGACCACCTTCACCGAGGAGACCGAGACCGATCTGTTCGGCGAGCAGGACGTCCTCATGGGTGGCATCAACCACCTGTGCGATATGGGCTTCGATGTGCTGACTGAGGCTGGCTACCAGCCGGAGATCGCCTACTTCGAGGTGTTCCACGAGCTGAAGATGCTGGTCGACCTGGCCAACGAGGGTGGCCTGAACAAGGCCCGTTGGTCCTGCTCCGACACCGCCCAGTACGGCGACTACACCTCCACGGTCATCACCGAGGAGACCAAGAAGCGCATGCAGTACCAGCTCAAGCGCATCCAGGACGGCTCCTTCGCCAAGGAGTTCATGGATGACCAGGCCGCTGGCGCTCCGAAGTTCAAGAAGCTGCAGGAAGAGTACAGCCACCCGCACCTGGAGACCGTTGGCCCGAAGCTGCGCGCCATGTTCTCCTGGAACAACCAGGTGGACGCCGATGCCGATATGGCCGAGTCCTTCAACGGCAAGATCGCTCGTACCCAGGTTCAGTGAGATTGCTTCGCTAGCTGCATAAGCTATTTAGCGAATTAGAAAGCGTCGCCCGCTTCGTGCGGACGGCGCTTTTTGCATATTGTCGTGCGTGCGACGGTTGCGTACGTTCCGGCATAACGAAAGGCCGCCACCCAACTTGGGCGGCGGCCTTCAATCGCAGTTAATGCGATTAATCGCAATGAATGCGAGACGTTACTCAGCCACGGGCGATCTTGCCGGTGAAAGTGGCCATGTCAGCGTCGTCATCCTTGCCGTTGTTCCAAGAGAACATGGCGCGCAGCTTCGGGCCAACGGACTCGATACGCACGTTGCCGTATTCTTCCTGCAGCTGCTTGAACTTCGGAGCGCCAGCGTCCTGATCGTCGATGAACTCCTTGGCGAAGGAGCCGTCCTGGATGCGGCTCAGATGGTACTGCATGCGCTTGCGGCAGTCTTCGTTGATGACGGTGTTGGTGTAGTCGCCGTACTGGGCGGTGTCGGAGCAGGACCAACGGGCCTTGTTCAGGCCACCCTCGTTCATGAGGTCGACGAGCATCTTCAGCTCGTGGCAGACCTCGAAGTAGGCGATCTCCGGCTGGTAGCCAGCGTCAGTGAGGACCTCGAAGCCCATTTCAACGAGCTTGTTCACGCCGCCCATGAGCACGTTCTGCTCGCCGAACAGATCGGTCTCGGTCTCCTCGGTGAAAGTGGTCTTGATGGCGCCTGCGCGCAGGGCGCCCAGAGCCTTGGCGTAAGCCAGGGTGATGTCCCAAGCGTCGCCGCGCGGATCCTGTTCGACAGCCACGACGACTGGGACGCCACGGCCGTTGGCGTACTCACGACGCACGATGTGGCCCGGGCCCTTCGGGGCGACCATGAAGACCGGGTGGTCCTCGGTCGGCTTGATGTAGCCGTAGTGGATGTTGAAGCCATGAGCGAAGGCGACGGCGGCGCCCGGCTTGATGTTCGGTTCGATATCGTTGGCCCAGATGGTGCGCTGGTACTGATCGGGAGCCAGAATCATGATGATGTCGGCCTCGGCGGCGGCTTCCGGAACGGACTTGACTTCCAGACCCTGCTCCTTGGCGTGCTCGACGGACTTGGAGGTCGGGCGCAGGCCGACGACGACGTCGACGCCGGAATCGCGCAGGTTCAGCGCATGGGCATGGCCCTGGGAACCGTAACCGATGATGGCAACCTTCTTGCCTTCGAGGACCGAGAGATCTCCGTCGTTCTCATACCAGATTTGTGCAGCCATTGTACTTGGCACTCCTTTTGTGTAGTGGGGTGAACGCTTGAAAAGCGTTCGGGTTTCTACCATTCGCAGATGAAATTCGTGGTTTCGTGCATGGATTTTGTCCTGCAAACTGGGGTCCATCCTACCGGAGCGGCCGTTTTGGTACGTATCCAGTCCACAAAGTGAGCCGCGAAATCGTAAAAAATTCGTCGCGGCGCAATCGTGATACCTTTCCTGCGAAACCCCTACGGAAGCGACGTTTCGGGCCGTTGGAATGTTGTTTCCGTTGGGAATTGCGATTAAGCCCCTACCGAAGCGACGTTTCGATCGCTGAAAATGACGTTTGTGTGGGCAAGCATGTGCTTATTTAGGTGACGCTTCATGCATTTTGGTAGGAAAGTGGCTTAGGATAGGCACGTAGGATTGTTTGATGAGGAAGCTGAAGCAATGGTCACTGCGACGGGGATTGCGCCTGGTTCCGAAATGACGGCGCAGATGGAGCAGGTGGAGGAGCGTAATGTCTCGGGCGTGCTGCATGTCGCCGCGATTTTCGGCTCGCACATGGTATTGCAACGCAACAAGCCCATTGCGGTGTTCGGCGCATTGGCTGCCGATTGCGCCGGTATGGAGGTTGTGGCGGAAATACACGACTTTGACGGCTCCCTGATCGCGCAGGAACATGCTTATTCTTCGCAGAACGTGGTCAACGGCTTTTCGCAGTGGCGCGTGATGCTGCCCGCGCAACCGGAAGGCGGTCCGTACACGCTTCGTATCGTCGCGGGCAATGATGCCATCGAATTCGACGACGTGCTTATCGGCGAAGTGTGGCTCGCCGGCGGCCAAAGCAATATGGAACTTGAGTTGCGTAACAGCGAGCATGCCGACGAAGCACTTGAGGATTGCGCCGATCCGCTGCTGCGTTTCTACAATGTGCCCAAAACCGGTGTAATCAATCGCAATGCGGAAAATACGTCGAGCTGGCAGGAATCGTCGCCGGAAAACAGTGGCGTGATGAGCGCCGTCGCCTACTATTTCGCACGCAAGCTGCGCTCCGAACTCGACCCCGATCTGCCGGTCGGCATTGTCGACTGCTATATCGGCGGCACGTCGATCAGCTGCTGGATGAGCGAGGACGCACTCAATTCCAGCGATGCCGGCCGCGACTATCTGACGCGTTACCAGCGGGCGATCGCCGGCAAGACGCAACAGCAGTTCGAACTGGAAACCAGCGAATGGCAGTCGCAGATGGACGCATGGAACGCGGCTGTGGAAACGGTGCGTCAGACCAATCCGAACGCAACGAGCAGTGAGTTGAGCGAACAGTGCGGCACCTGCCCGTGGCCGCCGCCGCTCACCCCTACATCGCAATGGCGTCCGTGTGGCCCCTTCCACGCCATGCTGGAACGTATCATGCCGTATTCGCTGGCCGGTTTTCTGTGGTATCAGGGCGAGGAAGACGAGCAATACTGCGGTTTCTACCGCGAGCTGCTCGGCATGATGATCGGCGAATGGCGTGCGCTGTGGAGCGAGAATCTACCGTTCCTCATCGTGCAGTTGCCGCAATGGATCGACGGCAAGACGGCTGCGGACGGCAACGATCCGATGCGCTGGCCGGTGCTGCGTGAGGCGCAATGGGACGCCGCGCAGTCCATAGACAACGTGTACGCCATCTGCACGATCGACTGCGGCGAATACGACAACATCCACCCGCTGGACAAGCGCACGCCCGGCGAACGTCTTGCCAATTGCGCGCTGCGGCAAATCTACGGCATGGATCGCGTTCCGGTGCACGGCCCGACGGTGCTGGGCTTCCGATGCGACCCGAACGGCCGCGTACGCCTGTTCTTCCGCTATGCGCACGGCCTGCATTTCGAAGGCACCACGCCCGGCAGTGGCGACGATGATTTCGATGGCCAGCTGCCGACTTTGGTGCGCGTGCCGGAACGTTCCGGCTTCGAACTGGCCGGTTCCGACGGTATGTTCCACCCGGCGACCGCCGCGATTTTCGTGGATTGCGACATCGATGATCTCGTCAATTCCAGAGTGAACGTGGTCGATTACAACGCCACGGAATTCGGCATTCCGATTAACAGCCGCAGCATCGGCACGATCACGCTGGCGACTCCTGATGTGCCCGAGCCGGTGGCGATGCGTTACGCGTGGCGCAGCTGGGGTCCGGCTCCGCTGTTCAACGACGATGGTCTGCCCGCGCAGCCGTTCCGTTTGGATTTGACCGACCATACCGCCCCCGTCGAGCCCGCCGAGCCCGTCACTCCCGACGACACCGCTGACTGAGGCCGTCGGTCTGGTCGCGCCGGTCTAATCGCCCCGTCTAATCGCAAAAACGGCATTCCCATCCGGCTTTTGTTACCGTAATCAGCCGATTCGGGTAACAAAAGCCGGAAGAGGGGGCCGTTTTGTGTTTCTTGCGATTACTCAGCGGTTGCAGCAGCCGCGTCGACAATCACCGCCGCGTCCTCGCCACGCTCGCTGCCGGACTTGCCAAGCGCAAGCTGGGCGGCGGCGAACAGCACCGCCAGCCAGATGACGCCGGCGATCACGGCGATGCGGTAGCTTGCGGAGAAGCACATGAGCACCACGACCAGCAGCATGAACGCGATCACCACGTACGGCGTCACGTTGGCGAACGGCAGCTTGAACGCGATCTTGTCGAGCGCTTCCTTGCCCTTCAATCCCTTCAGCTCGGCCGGGCCATCGCCAGCCGCAACCATGCGACGGAACTTGATCTCCGTAATCATGATCATGATCCAGTTGATCGCAGCCGCGATCGTGGCGATCGACATCAGGTAATTGAACGCGAATTCCGGCCATACGAACACGACGACAACGGCAATCGCAATAATTATCGCGGAAGTGATAACACCCCCAACCGGCACGCCTTTCTTGCTGAGCTTACCCAGGTAAGCCGGCGCGTTGCCCTGCTTTGCCAGCGAATACAGCATGCGGGAGTTGGCGTACAGGCCGGAATTGTAGACGCTCATCACAGCGGTCAGGCACACGAAATTGAGGATGCCGGCGGCCGCGTGCACGCCGACGGAATCGAAGATCTGCACGAACGGGCTGGAATCGCCGTCGATCTTGCTCCACGGAATCACCGCCATGATCACGCCGAGCGCGCAGATGTAGAAGACGAGAATACGCCAGATGATGCCGTTCGTGGCCTTCGGAATGGTGGTGCGCGGATTCTCGGTTTCGCCGGCGGTGATGCCGATGAGTTCGGTGCCGCCGAAGCTGAACATCACCACGACGAGCGCCATCAAGAGGCCCGTCCACGTGCCGTCGGCGTTGCGGGTCATCAGGCCGTGCGGCAGGAATCCGCCGTCCACGGTGAACCAGTTGGCGAAGCTCGCGCGAATGCCCGACGCGGTCGGCACGTTGGCGATCACGACATACAGGCCGCCGAGAATCATGGCCAGCACGGCCACGATCTTGATGATGGCGAACCAGAATTCGAATTCGCCGAACTTGTTCACGCCCATGAGATTCAGCGCCGCGATGGCCACGAGGAACACCGCCGCCGACACCCACTTCGGAATGTTCGGGAACCAGTAGTTCACGAACGAGCCGACCACGGCAAGCTCCACCATGGCCACCAGCACGTAGTTGAACCAGTAGTTCCAGCCGGAAATGAAGCCCGCTCGCCGTGACCAGTAGCGCGTCGCGTAGTAGCTGAACGCGCCAGCCTTCGGATCCTCGACCGCCATCTCGCTCAGAGCGCGCACGATCATGAAGATCGCGAGACCGCCGACGAGGTAGGCGAGCAGAATGGACGGGCCGGCCAGCTGAATGGATTCGCTGGAGCCGTAGAACAGGCCGGTGCCGATGGCGCCACCCAGCGCGATGAGCTGGATATGGCGGTTTTTCAACGATTTACGGAGCGTCGGCGGAACCGGCACGTCGTCGGTTCCACGCGGCTTCTTTGCGGCGGTGACGTCGCTCATGGAGATTTCCTCTTCTCTGTTTCCTTGCGATTGCGCGTTGTGCGTTGCGCTCGCTGCTTGCGTTGCGTGCTGTTGCACGCTTGCATGTGCTTGTTTTGCTTGCTTTTTTGCGATTCGCCCTTTGTGAGGGAACGTTTCCGATTGTAGCGGGAAGCGGCGGGCAAAGTGTTGGTTTGTTCGTTCCGGAATGTCTGGTTTGCTTAACGGGTTGTTTGGTTTAGAAGTTCGATTCGCGCGATTGCTGTGCGATTCGAACGCGCGATTTGGACACGTGTTGCGGATGTGCGGTTTGGCGCGTCTTTCCAAGCTTCATGGTGTTCAATGGAATGAGGGGCTACGAACGGAGGTCGACATGGCATTCGTCAAGGACATGCTGCGAATGTGGGCGCATTCGTGGAAAAGATTCATTTCCATCGCCATGATCACGTTGCTCGGTGTGGCCGTGCTCACCGGCATTTACGCGGGCTGCCGTGACGCGTTCCGCAGCACCGACCGCTTTTTCGACGCGCAGGGCCTGCACGACGTCCAGGTGCTGTCCACCGCGGGCCTGTCGAACGGCGATATCGCCGCGTTGCGCAAGGTGAACGGTGTTGCGAAAGTGCAGGCGGAACGGTCGCAGGAAGTGACGTTCGATTTGGACGGCCGCAAGTCGGCGACCATGCAGGAAATCGGCACGAACGGCATCGACCAGCCATACTTGCAGGAAGGGCGCATGCCGAAAAAAGCCGGCGAAATCGCGGTAACCCGAAAATTTATTCGCGATTCGGGCAAGCATATCGGCAGCCGCCTCACCGTAACCCCCGAATCGGCTTCCTCCGATACTTCCGATACTTCCGATACGAACGGTGCGGACGGCACGAATGAAACGAACGGCACGGACGAGGCGCCGAGCTTCCCGACCAAGCTCACCATCGTGGGCGTGGTGCTCGATCCGCAGAACCTGAGCAACCCGGACGGCTACTCCGCCATGACCTCGTTCCGTTCCACCGCCACCACCGACTACACGTTCTTCGCGCCGTCCGATGGCGTGACCGGCACCCTCTGCACGTCCGCCACGCTGCTCGTCAAGGGCGCGGCCGCCGAAAGCACGTTCGACGAATCGTACGAAAACACCGTCAAGCAGGTGACCGACCGCATCGACGGCACCGTGAAAACCGACCGCCAGAAGGCCCGCCGGCAGGAACTGCTCGACGCGGGCAACAAGAAGATCGTCGACGCGCGTGCGGAGGCCGACAAGAAGTTCGCGGACGCGCAGTCGCAAATCGACGCGAATCGACAGCAATTCAACCAGCAGGTCGACCAGATTGTCGACATGCAGGCAAGCGCGGCCGCGGCAAACGCAGGTGCGGCAGCCGCAGCAGGCGCACCAAACGCGGCAGCCGCGGCAGGCACAAACGCACCTAACCCCCAACTTGACGAAACCACGCGTGAAACAATGCGTGAAACCATCATCGCCGCTAGTCCCGAACTGACGCAAGCCAAGCAGCAGCTCGACCAGGCGCAATCGCAATTGAACGAGCAGAAGGCAAGTACCGAACAAACGCTGAAAACCAAGGAAAACGAGCTGAAAACCAGCATTCCGCAAGTGCGCTGGTATGTGCAGGACCGGCAGTCGCTCGGGGGGTTCAGCGCGCTCAAATCCGACCTCGACTCCATCCAGTCGCTCGGCAACGCGTTCCCGATTGTGTTCCTGCTGGTGGCCGTGATGATGAGCCTGACCGCCATGGCGCGCATGGTCGAAGAGGACCGCTCGCTCATCGGCACGTACGTGGGGCTCGGCTACGGGCGGCTGGCGGTCGCGTCGCGCTACCTGCTGTTCGCGCTGCTCGCCTGCCTCATCGGCGGCGGCCTCGGCCTGATCGCCGGCTTCCTTGGCATTCCTGCGTTCCTGCTGGTCGTATTGCAAGGCATGTATGTGATGCCCGGCCTGCGACTGGAATACGACTGGCTGTACGGCTCGCTCGGCATCGCGCTGTTCGTGGTCGGCGTGCTCGCCGCCACCATCTACGCGTGTGTGCAGGAAATGCGGCAGACGCCCGCCTCGCTGCTGCGTCCGAAAGCGCCGCGCGCCGGCTCGCGCATTCTGCTGGAACGGATTCGGCCGGTCTGGAATCGCATCGGCTTCCTCGGCAAAGTGACCGCGCGCAACATCTTCCGCTTCAAGTCGCGCCTCATCATGACGGTCGGCGGTGTGGCCGGCTGCACCGCGCTGATCGTCTGCGGCCTGGCCATCAACGACACCGTCGCAGACCTCGGCATCAAGCAATACCGCGACATCTACCAGTACGACCTGATGGTGGTTTCCGACGATTCGGACGCGTCGGCGATGCGCACGAAGGTCGCGTCAGACGGGCGCGTCACGTCGTCGCTTGACGTGCGCATAGAATCGGGCGATCTGGCGATTTCGGGCGGTGGCGACGGTGACAGCGGCAAGGCCGGCAGCAGCGGCAGCGAAAGCATCCAGCTGGTCGCGGTGCCGGAAAAGCATCTGTCCGATTTGGGCGAAATGGTCACGTTGCAGCCGGTCTCGTCCGGCATGCTGGGCACGTCCGGCGTCGGCAAAACCGGTTCGCTGAAACTCGATGACGATGGCGTGATCGTCGCGCAGTCGGCGGCAAGCGCGCTGGGCGTCAAGGCCGGTTCCAAGGTGCGACTGACCAACGGCGACGGTGTGCGGGCCACGGCGAAGGTGAGCGCGGTGAATCGCAACCTCATCGGCTCGGATGTGTATGTAAGCGAAACCTACTACGCCAAGCTTTTCGACTCGAAAGACGCGAAGAACACCAAGAATTCCAAGAGTTCCGAGGATTCCGAGGCTCTGACGTGGAACGCCATGCTCGCCAAGCTTTCCGGCTCCGACACTTCGCAAACCGACTATGCGGAATCGCTCGAAGAGGACAGTTCGGTGATGAAGGCCGTAAGCTGCGCGCACATGGCCGACAGCTTCAAATTCGACCTCATGGGCGCGGTGGTGGCGCTGATCGTGGCGCTCGCTGGCGGTCTGGCGCTTGTGGTGCTGTTCACGCTCGCCAATACGAACGTGTCGGAACGCGTGCGCGAGATGGCCACGCTCAAGGTGCTTGGCTTCTTCGACCGCGAAGTGCACCATTACGTGAACCGTGAGATGATGATCCTCACCGTCATGGGTGTGATACTGGGCCTGCCGCTCGGCCGGCTCGTCGGCGGCATGCTGACGATGGCGCTCAACATGCCCTCGTTGTATTTCGAGGTGGAGGTCAAGCCGCTGAGCTACGTGATCGCGGCCGTGGCGACCATGGCCTTCGCGCTGCTCGTGCAGCTGTTCGTCAACCCCGTCCTCGACCGCATCGACCCCATCAGCTCCCTCAAGTCCGTGGAGTAGCGCCCCTCCGAAGCCCTCTCAGTTCTTCGGGTAGCGGTAGTTGTGGGGGAGTTGGGTGGTGAGCTGCGGGTCGAGGCCGAGTTCCTTGAGTTGGCGGTCGATTTCGAGGCGCGCACGTTCCACAAGTTCGGCGCGACGGCTGTCCAAACCGTTCAGCCCCTCCTGCTTTTCCAGCGATTTCAACGTCTCCGCCATACGCTTGAGCCGGTCCTGATGGTGCAGCAGCGCACGTACCTGCGCATGTTCGCGTACGATCGTCCGCCAATCGGATGGCGTGTGCGCAATCTCCCGAACCGCGGTGACGGGGTGTATGTCGGCCACCTGATACGTGATCGAGCCGAGCAGCGGCATCAGGAACACCGTAATCGCGCCGGCTGCGACCAGCGTCGACGCGGTGTCGCTCTGCATGGTGCCGACCTTCACCGCCAGCGACGTGACGGCGACGATGATCGGCAGCGCGGTCGTGCAATACAGGGCTACGGTGACGCGGTGATGCGATGACAGCGGATTCTTGCGTTTGTCGAGCGATAGCGCAACATATACGGGCACCGCGCGAATCAGCATGAGCATGACGATGAACGCGACGAGCAGCGCGGGCCGGCTTGCCACGGCGCGCACGTTGATCGCGGCGCCTGACACCACGAAAAACACAGGAATGAGGAAGCCGTAGCCGACACCCTCCAACTTCATTTCCAGCGACTTGCTGCCGTCGGGGATGATGTAACGCAGGATGAAGCCCGCGGCGAACGCGCCGAGCACCGCGTCAAGTTCGAACAGCGCGGAAATGGTGACAAGGAAGATGAGCAGGAATGTGGTCAGTCGCATGAGCGTTTGCGATGACGTGTTCGCATTTTCCGTAAGGAAACGGTACAGGCGATGGCCGGTTCTCAGTGCTTTCGTAGGTAGCATCGCGCACAGTAGGCAGATGGCAAGGAACGCGCCGAGCACGAGCATGGTTTGCCAGCCGGTTCGGGTGGATAGCAGGATGGCCATGGCAAGGATTGGGCCGAGTTCGCCCCACGTTCCGTACGAGATGATGGCGTCGCCGATGGGGGTGCCTTCGAGGTTGCGTTCCTTGAGAATCGGCATGAGCGTGCCGAGCGCGGTGGTGGTGAGTGCGATTACCGTGGCCACGCCGTTGATGCCTTGCTTGGTGAAGAACGGAAGGAATGTCACAACCAGCCAGGCGAGGCCTAGCGTGATTCCCCATGTAAGCAGTCCGACTTTGCCTTGATGTCCGGCGAGTCGTTTGGGGTCGATTTCGTAGCCGGCGAGCAGGAACAGGAACGCCATGCCGAGCTCGTTCAAGAGTTTCACGGCGTCGTTTACTTCGATCACGCCTAGTCCGTACGGGCCGAGCGCGGTTCCGGCGGCGAGCAGCAGCACGGTTTGCGGAATGAACTTGCCCGGGATCAGCTGCGCCACGATTGGGCTGACGGCCGCCACCGCCATGATGATGGTTAATGAAACGAGCTCTTGCGTCATGTTTCCAGCCTAGTGAGTCTGCGTGACGGTGCTCGGATACGCGGTGACCCCCATGACGCGCTGGGGGTGAGGTTAAGTTTTTGTTAATTTTATGGGGGGGGGTCTATGAGCTTTTATTATCCGTGGAAAATGGCGGGACTGTTTTGTTTGAAGGTTGGCCTCCTCTTTTCGTTGAAGGGGATGGGTTTTTCGTTCGAGGGTTTTAACGAGGGTGTTAATGGAAAGAGCCCGATATGATGCTGAATCGAGCTGTTTAGGCGATTTAGGGGGTGTAAAAAAATGATTGATGGCAAATTCACAGCAAAGGAGCGTGCGTATCTGGCCAGCCTGCCAGCGGTCAAAAGCGTGAGCCCATCCCATATCCGGTATACCGATCGCTTTAAGGTCGAGGTCATGTGCCGGTACAACGCGGGCGAATCGCCGTCGGCCATCTTTCGGGAGGCGGGTCTCGACCCCAAGCTGATCGGCTACAAGCGCGTGGAACGGTGCATCGCGCGCTGGAAGCAGCAGGAGGAGCGGAACAAGCGCAGGAACGAACATACGAACCATTACATGCAGGATTGTGATGACGAGCTGGAAGCCATCGAACTGCGCGGAGACGATGTGGATCAGTCCGTGGTGGATCTTTATGGCGCTGGCGCGGCAGGGACGTCGGGAAGCGACGTCGCGACGAGAAACGTTGGCGCGTCGGGAAGCAACGGCGTGCAATCGCAAGGCTCGGACAAGTTGCAGGAATCGCGCGCATCGCAGGATATGCTGTCGAAACTTGCACAGGCACAGCTGACCATCAACAAATGCGACATGCTGATAGCCAAGCAGGCGTTGCGTATCGACGAGCTGGAACGCGTGCTGCGGAAGTTCATCCAGTGATGCGTGCGAAACGTATGAAAAACATGGAACGTACGGAAGGCGCAGAACCGTCTTTCAACGAGATAATCGACGTTTCCGACGATATGCGCAGACGGCGTGGCCGCCGCAGGAAAACCGTCGCCATGCGTGTCTCCGCTGCGCTGTTGATCGTCATTTCCATTTGCATCGGCGGTTTTCCGGCGATGCTGCAATACCGGTCGGCGCACGAACTGTCGAATACGTCGGACCGGTCCGCGCGTGCGGTTGCGGGTTGGCCGTATCCGCAAGCGGACGACGCGATCGCAGCGGCCAAGGAATACAACGAACGGCTTGCCACATCGGGGCAGCCGATCCTCGGCGAAGCGAAAGACCCGTTCTCCCAGGTGCAGGGCAGTTCGCGGTCCAGCGAATCCGGTTCCAACGAATCAGACAGCGCCAGCGCCAAAGATACGGAATATCAAAGCCTGCTGGATTCCGGCAGCGGGGTGATGGGCACCATCCGTATTCCGAAAATCTCCGTGAAACTGCCGATCTACCATGGCACGTCGCAGTCGGCACTCGCGTCCGGTGCGGGGCATTTGTATGGCAGTAGTCTGCCGGTGGGCGGCAAGAACACGCATGCCGTAATCACCGGGCATCGCGGGCTTGTGGACGCGATGATGTTCACCCGATTGGATGAGATGCGCGTCGGCGACTACTTCTACATCGAAGTGATGGGCCGCACGCTCGGCTACAAGGTGGATCGCATTTCGGTAATCGAACCGAATGACACTTCTACGTTGAAGATCGTGCCCGGCGAGGACCGGGTGACGTTGATGACCTGCACGCCATACGGTGTGAACACTCACCGATTACTGGTTTCAGCGGTGCGTGCGCCGATTCCTGGAGTGGTTCCCGAGGAACGGAATGCGGCGAAGGACGCGCGGACGATTGCGATTGCGGCCGCGGTGGCCACATTGCTGCTTGGTTTGTTGCTGGTTTGGCTGTGCAGGCGGCCGTGGCATATTCGCAGACATGCGGCTTGGTGGCCGAAGCGCGGCTGACGTGGCTACTGCATGAAGGCGTGTCTGACATGCAATTTGAATATAAAAACGTGGTTGGCGCACAAAAAATGCGTGATTTCCATTATTGACTAATGGTTACGAAAGTATGAAGAAGCGTCATTTTGGTGATTATCCCATCGTTTCTTTGCGGTGACGTCGGGTGCTTTTCGCGGGTGACTTGTGTTGCAATTCAGCAATTTCCATCGATTGTGCGATACCCGACTTTTCCGCACTTAGGGTGTACGCATGGCGGTCCCTTTTCCTCTAGCTTTCAGAGTTGAAGCACTGTCAGGATTATTCGGGCACGTAGAAGATGTCGCAAATCCTGGCATGAAGAGAGGTTGCGCGTCGTGAGACGTGTGATTGCACGGGATTAAGGAGATGCTCATGAGGCATGCACATGAATATAAGGCGAAGCCCAGGGGAGGACTTGCCAAACGTATAGTGGCTGTGCTCGCATCGGTCGCCATGTTGAGTGGCATGGGCTACGCCACCTCCGCCGCTCTTGCGGAAGATACGCCGGCCACTGTGGAAACCACCACGGATCAAAGCGTGACTACTACTAACGAGTCGACTGATGGCAAGAATGCTGCGGACGGCACGGATGCGGACAATGCAGGCGATACTGCCACCGGTACCGCAGACACTGAATCCGATACCAACACTGGTGCGGATGCCGACGTGAACACGGCGAATGCGGCAAATGTCGGAGATGCTACATCTTCGGATGCGAACTCGCAGACTGATACCACCGCACAGTCCAATCCGCAACCTGTCAACGCCGCGCAAAATAGTCCTTCTGCAGTGGCGGATGTTACTGATTCCAACTGTATTTATGCTGGAACGAATGCTTTGCAGCGCGTGTGCTGGCTTGATATGTCCAAGTTCAACTCAAAGACCGCCAAAACAAACGCCGGACAAAAAATGACCGTGAATCTCGGCGGCGGCCTGACCATGTCATTTATCGCGCATTATTCCGGCAATCGTACGGTCGCCGCCAGTGGAGTGCCAACGTGGGATAATCGTGCAGCACACCCAGGTGAAGCTGGACATCACGCAATCTTCGGTGTTGAGGGATATTCTGATTTCCCAGCCGAAAGCAAGCCCGCACTGTATCAAAGCGATGAAGGTCAGGACGGTTCGAAGATACAGCTTTCAGATATCACCATTACTAAAGACGGTCAGAGCGTAGATAATCTGCAGTATTCGTTCGTTATGGCGGATGCGGAAAGCACTAACAAAAACGAGCAAATGGTGTACACCTCCAGTTCCGCGATTACGCTACTGGGATCTTATCCAACAGGCGATAGCAAGTACGGTTTCTGTGGGCAGCAATTTTCGGATGATAGTAAAAAAATAACTTGCACGGGTACGGATGAGGACAAAGTGCCTCAAGGCATTCGTCTGTATGCAACGTCCGCTCCAAATTGGGTTTCCATTGAGATGAGGAACAGTGGTTCTGGCTCTAGGCAGGGTGCGGCGTTCGGCGTTATTTTCTCGCAGGCTGTTGCGAAGATCACCGTCAATGGTCGGGCCAGTGGTGATACGAACACAAAATTTAAGGCTGGTGTTTTGGGTGAAACTGGAAGTCTTGAATCGGGTTTGATCTCGAAGAATACGGCAGAGAGCGATACTTTACCGATCCTCGCTAGCGCAGGTGTATCGAAAACAGTTCGCTTCTACTTGGAAGGTAATCCAAGTGACTGGTCTAAGTATGACGTGAAATTCGAAGGTACTGACAATGGCATGGTTGTTTCCGGCCTTGCGATTCAGACAGATGAAAGTGAACGTCGTTACGTTGACATGACTGTTGCGGCCGATCATACGGTGCAGGGCTACTTTACGGTGACTGCCAAGCCTGATCCGCTTGGAGTGCCGAAACATCATAAGACCATCGCCAAGAAGAAGGGTGCCAACGATACGTACACGTTGAACCTCAACGTGACGGGCAAGCGGTCCAGCACTTCGCAAACCGTCTCCCAGCCAGTCGACATCGCACTAGTGCTCGATAACAGCGGCTCGATGTCCTACTGCATGAGTGGTAAGGGCCGGTGCCGTGACGATAATCCTGTTCGCTCTGCAGCGCTGAAGACGGCAGTGACCGCTTTCTTGGATGGCGTTGATACGCAGAATAATACAACCGCAAACGCTGATAACAAAGTACAGGTTTCGTTGGTGAGTTTTGCTGACTCTGCATCTACGCTAAGCGGACTTACGTCTGGCGTAACGAAACTGAAAACTAAGGTCAACGACTTAGAGCCCCAGGGTGCCACTAATACTGCGGCTGGTTTCAACAAAGCTAAGTCCACCTTGGATAAGGACACGCGAACTAATGCAATCAAGTATGTAGTGTTCTTTACCGATGGTGTGCCGACTAAGTCTGATACATTCAGCAGTACTGTTGCGAACCAGACATTGGCGACCGCTAAGCAACTGAAAGATGCGAAGGTTGGTGTGTACAGCGTAGGCATCTTCTCTGGTGCTGACGCGAGCGTAACTTCGTACGGTTGGCGGACAAATACGGAGACGCGCAAAGCCAATGTGTTTATGAATGCGGTGTCCAGCAATTATCCGAATTATGGAAGTATTGCTTGGGATAGGTCTGGTGTAACGCTTAGTGGCGGCTCGAACAGGGGCTACTACAAGACCGCCAGTACGGCTTCTGAGCTGTTGGAGGTTTTCAAAGACATTCAGCAGACCATTACGAGCACCAACGGATATACCGGCGTGACCATTCAGGATACGCTGTCGAAATATGCTGAATTTGCTGATGCCAATCCTGCAAAAGCCGCACAAGTGGTTACCAATGGTGGCGATAACGTAACTACGCAATGGAATATCAAGGTGAATGGTGAGACGATTACCGCATCGCCGAAGAGCACGGAGCCACTTCCTGACGGTGTGACTTACACGCTGCAGTTCGACATCAAGCCTACGCAGAAGGCGTATGACGATTATGTGGCGAACAAGTACGCTGGAAAAGATGGCTACAACGGTGTGACTGGTAGCGCAAATTCCGACGCTGCCGATAATGCCACGTCTGTAGATAAGTCTGGTTTCTATACCAACGACAGCGCATGCTTGGCCTACTTGGGTGACGGCGAAACGCACGCCTGCACGCCTTATGAGGAAAAGCCTGTCGATCAGGTCAAGACTGGTGCCATCACAGTGCAGAAGAAGTGGTACGGCGCCGATGGCAAGGAAAGCGTAGAAGGCAATCCTGGATCGGTGACGTTTACACTGCAGATCGACGGAAAAGATTCGGGACGCAAAGTTCCGGCAACGGCTGATACGGAGTGGAAGGCAACTTTCAAAAACCTGGCTCCCGGTCACACTTATGAGGTGGTCGAAGAGGCTGTTACAGGCTACGAAACTTCTTACGAGAGTCAAAAAGTGACAATCACTGCCAACGAGCTGTGGGAAGCCAATCGCGACGCGAATACGGCTGACAATGTGAAGGAGTGGCCGGTCACTGTCACTAACACTCACAAGAAGTTGATTCTGGCTGAGGGTTCAATCAAGGTGTCCAAGAGCATCAGCGGTCGTGAATGGAAGAAAGATGACTCCTTCGAATTCGCCATTGCCGGCTCTGACTCAGCCCAGAACGTTCCATTGCCTGGTCCAGCTTCCGTCGCGATCGGCACGACTACCGCAAATCACGAGGCGAGCTTCGGCGAGATCGTATACAAGACCGCTGGCACCTACACCTACACGGTGAAGGAAACCAAGCCCACCGACGCCATTGCTGGCCTGCACTATTCCCAGGCGGAATACACGGTAACCGTGACGGTTCCTGCCGATATGGGCACGCCAACAGTGAGCATCAAGCGAGTCAAGGACGACAACGGCAAGCCTGTTGATAATCAGTCTGCGAATGTCGCCAAATTCACCAATACGTATGTGGCGGTGTCGGCGTTGCCGTTGACGGGCGGAACGACGGATCGTCAGTGGCTACTGGTCGGTGGCGTGATCGGCGGACTTGCGGTGCTGCTTATCGGCGCTGCCGAAATTTGGAATAACAAGAAGCGACTCGTCTGAGTTGCTGTGTGAGGCCGGAATGCCTACCAACTTGAGGGCATTCCGGCCGGCAAATCAAAATTTGCGGATCGCGGGAGCAAGTTGGGTTCCCGCCTCCCGCGATTGCAAAAACAAGTAATCAAACAATAAGGAAGAGAGGATTCTCATGAAGATGAGGAAACTTTTCGCAGGCATCGCCGCCGCTGCGACGCTGCTGGGTGGCATGGCCCTGGGCGCAACCAGCGCACAGGCCGATGACGCTATGGTAACGGACAACGCAACGTTCACGTTCACCGCGGAAACCGAAGAGCAGTTGACCCACGCTAATCTGGCCGCATACAAGATTGGCGATTACGTCCAGTACGGTTCTGACCAGAGCGTTGCCTACGGTGTGGTGACGAACTCCGCCAATAAGGCTGCCGTTGACTCCGCGTTGAAAGCTGCCGGTGTGGATACTGCGGATCCTAAGGTGGACCATCTGGCCGCAGCCCTGAATGCCGGCACTCTGGATATTTCTGCGACTCGTCCATGGGACAAGACTGCGAATGGTAATGCAAGCACTACCCGTGCATTTGCTAATGCTTTGGAGAGCGAAGGCAAGCTGGCTTCCAGTCAGAAGGTGACGCTGGGTGCTGCGACTACCGTACAGGGAGGGTATTCTGCCTCTGTGAACCTGCCTGCTGGTATCTATGTGTTCATTGATTCCGCGGCTGCCACTGAGTCTGTGACCAAGGCCATCCCGATGATTGTTGCTTCCGGCATGGTCAACACCGGAAAGAAGGCCTTGACTGATCCGATTCAGGGCGCCAACACCGTGAACATGAAGAACACCAACAACCCCGGAAAGACTAAGACGGTCGAGGAGCCTTTCGCCGCCATCGGCGACACCCTGACCTACACCCTTACCGGTACTATCGCGAACCCGGCTCCGACCGAGTTCAAGTTCACCGATAAGCCGGGCAAGGGTCTGACCATCAAGGCTGGTACTTTCAATTTCTATGTGGATGGTGTGCAGATTTCTGCTGAAACTGCTGCATCTGACTTCACTGTTCCGACTGCGGATGTGATCGGTGGCGACGACGCATCTTTCGATGTCACGGTGAATAATCCGTCCAAGTATGCAGGCAAGACCATCAAGGTCACCTTCCATGCGGTGATTAATGATGATGCCGATGCCGAGGATGGCGTTGTCAACAAGCTTGACAACTACGGCACTAACGTTGAAGCCTCTACCAAGTTCACTGGTTTCAATTTCACCAAGGTGGATTCTGATGGCAAAGGCATTGAAGGCGTCACCTTCCAGGTGAAGGATAAGGATGGCGTTCCGCTGTATTTCGTGAAGCAGGGGGACGGTTCCTACAAGAAGGCTGCTTCTGCTAACACTCAGGGCGCAACTACTGATGTCACGACTGGTACTAACGGCCAGTTGTCCTTCACCGGTCTTGATAAGACCAAGACCTACACCGTCACGGAAATTAAGCGTGCCAGCGATGCCTATCTCGACATCATGCCGAGCTTCACTGTGTCTTTCAACGAGGAGAACGGTTCAGCTGTTCTGGCTACGACCACCACTTCCGATCCGTGGGGCCTGGTCAACACCACCGCCAAGACCGTGAAGAACATCAAGTCCATCACCCAGCTGCCGCTCACCGGCGCTGCGGGAACCATGCTGTTCACCGTTGTGGCTCTGCTCGTGGCTGGCGCTGGCGTGACCATCGCCATCAAGTCTCGTCAGAACGCCGAGGCCTGATCGCCCATCTCTGACGGTATTCGATAAGAACACCAATTCGGAGTGATTTAAGGTCGACCCATTATGGGTCGGCCTTTTTTGTATTGCTCTGTATTTCATGTGGGATTGCTTGGATTGCGCCATATTACGTTGCTTTGGACGTGCCACCCGATGTGGGTGGGCATTGCATTTTTCGAGGGTATAAGGAGTTTCGGTGGGATGTGTTGCAACAAACGGAATCTGGAAACGTGAACCGTTATGGGGGCTGTTAGTCAGGGGAGTGAAGTGGGGGTATTGCACGGAAGGAGAGCCATAGAATCGCAGGCACATCCGCAAAAGAAAGCAACGAAGCATCAATGGGAGGTATTGCGATGCGCAGTGGGGGAGCATTCAGTGACGAGGAGATTCAGCTGTTGCGTGGATTGCCGGCTGTTTCCAATGTGACTCGTGATCGTATCACCTATTCCGACACATTCAGACAGGTGTGCACTATCCGATATCTTGCGGGGGAATCGCCCACCAAGATCTTCCGCGAAGCGGGTCTGCCGCCGGAATTGGTTGGTTACAAGCGTATCGAACGTAGCGTGGCGCGCTGGAAGGAAGCTGCCATCAAATCCGTGAACGGCAGCGACACCATGACCGATGGTGAGATCATAGCGCAGCTTGCGGCGCGGTATAAGCGTGCGTTGGCGACGAGGCGGAGTCTTGAAGACATCGCCAATACGGCCACTGAGCCGAAGCCTGCCGCAACGGCTGCGTCGAATGACGTTCATCCGTTGTCTCTCGGACTGTTCGACGGTGATACGGCCGGCATTATTATCAGGCAGCAGGCTCGTCGTATCGACGAGCTCGAGCGCGATGTGGTGAGGTTGCGCAACAAGCTGGACAAGGAAGTCGGGCCCAATCCTGCCTCCGCTGAGGCCTGACTTATGCTATCTAGCTTATAGATGGCGGGTGGTTCGCCCCATTTGCCAGCTCGGGGGTATAAATCATACCCCCGAACCGCCTATTCTCGTCTAGCACCCGCCATCTATAAGCGAAATACCTTTCCGCAAAGCCCCAAATCCGCCATCTATAAGCCAGATAGGCCCATCGGTTTGACCATGGGCAGACTCGGTTAGAGATGCTCTTGGCAAAAATGCCAATTTCGGCCTCCTGCAAGGGTTTTGCTGGGGCTAACCCACGATTTGCGTAAGTCCTAACCCATGATTTGCGTAAAACGTGGTTCGCTCAGAGCTGTGGCCGGAGACCGTCCAAGTTCGACCGACATTATCGGAATCGTCAGGGAAGAAGGCACGCGGGCGGAGTGCAATATAATGTTCCCTATGGCTGGCAGTTCAAGGGGGCAAGACTGATGGCAGTTTTTCCGCATGGGAGCGCGCGCGGCGGGTCGAGAAGCGACGGTCCGCAGCAAATTAAGGACTTACGCGCCGACGATTTTTATGGCGATTCGCACGATGGCAACGACGGCTCGCGCGGTTCGCACGACACCACGCGCAACACGCGCACCTACGTTCCGCCGACGTTCGCCGAGGCGACCGATGTGTCCGAAGAGATTCGCGAGCGTCGCGCCGACGTGGGTAGATCCATTGCCCTGCGTGTGCTTGCGGCGGTGCTGATTTTCTCCGCAATCGGCATTGGTCTTTTCCCGAAAGTGCTGCAATACCAGTCCGCGCAAAAGCTGGCGAGCACGTCCGCCCGTTCCGAGCAGAGCGTCGCGGGCTGGCCGTATCCGCAGGCCGATGAGGCATTCGCCGCAGCTGGGGCGTACAACAAGCGTCTCGCCGAATCGGGACAGCCGGTGATTGGCGAGGCTGAGGATCCGCTCGCCGAGTTGTACAACAACAATCAGTCCGACTCCAGCGACGGTTCCGGTTCCAGCTCGACGGGCGCAGGCGCCACTGGCGATGGTAACAAGGATTCCGCTAGCTCCAAAGACGCGGAATACCAGCGTTTGCTGGATACTGGCGATGGCGTGATGGGGGCCATCCGCATTCCGAAGATTTCCGTGAACCTGCCGGTTTACCATGGCACGTCGGAGCAGACGCTTGCGTCCGGTGCGGGGCATTTGTATGGCAGTAGTCTGCCGGTGGGTGGCAAGGATACGCATGCGGTGATTACCGGACATCGGGGTTTGGTTGAAGCCTCAATGTTTACGCGTTTGGATGAGATGCGGGTTGGCGATTACTTCTATATCGATGTGATGGGCCATACGCTTGGCTACAAGGTGGATCGCATCACCGAAATCAACCCGGATGACACGTCGAAGTTGAAGATCGTGCCCGGCGAGGACCGTGTGACGTTGATGACATGCACCCCGTATGGCGTGAATACGCATCGTCTGTTGGTTTCGGCATTACGTTCCGCCATTCCCGAAGAGATTCCCGCGGAGGATGATGCGGCAAAAGATGTGCGTGTGATTGCGGGCGTGGTGTCAGCTGCCACGTTGCTGGTCGGTTTGTTGTTGGTTTGGCTGCTCCGCTGTCCGTGGCATGTCCGTAGGCATGCCGCTTGGTGGCCAAAGCGCAACTAGGGGTTGATGGCGTTAATGTTGCACTTGACAGATGCTTTTTTGTCGGGGAAAATTCTGAAAGAGACATGACAACGTTTGCTTATAGTTTTTGCATCGCGATTTACGGGGGCAAGAATACTCTAGAATCGCGATGATATGTGCGATTTCAAGGAAAGTATATCCCCTTGATTACCTCGTTGGGAGGGTATGTATCCCTCTGTTTTTCTCCTTAAGGTTTAGGCAACGAAGCGATTGTCAGACGGTATGTGAAGCGAAGACGCATCAAATATACCGGTCGAAGGAGGAAGGTATTTCCCCGATCGCTTAACGGTACAAGGGGGTAGGCGTATGAGACACGTCTTTGAGCGAAACAGGGCGAGGGGCACAGGTCTGTTCACGCGTCGTGTCATTGCGGCCGTCGCGACGGTCGCAATGCTCGCCGGCGTGGGGTGCGTCACTGCTTCGTCAGCGGCGGCGGAAGATGCCACGGGAGCCTTGGAACAACAAATCGAGCAGCCGGTATTGCAAGAATCTGGGCAAGAGGATTCACAGCCGGTGGAACAAAATTTGATGGTGGGAGAAGAGCAGCCGTCAGATCAAGAGCAGCCGTCAGATCAAGAGGCTTACCAGCAAGTCGAACAAGAAACGGAACAAGAAACGAAAGAAGAGACTGAGCAGTGGGTTGAGCAGGAGGTTGAACAACAATCTGAACAACAATCTGAACAACCTGATGAGCAGCCAGTTACGTTGTCCGCTCAACCGATTGCGCGAGCAAATCGGGCGCAGTCGGTTGCGCAGAACGAGACCGGTTCTCAGTTGGGCGCTCCGGAGAAGCATAAGCGCATCAAGAAGAACGATGATGGCAATTACACCGTGAACGTGGATGTGAAGGGCGCCGTCAACAGCACCACGGTCACCACCACCCAGCCGATCGACTTCACGCTGGTGCTGGATGTGTCCGGTTCGATGGACGATCCGATGAGTAAGACGGATCGGACCAGGCGGTTAGACGCACTGAAAGAAGCGGTTAAAGCATTTCTTGATGAAGCTGCGAATACTAATACGGAGGCCGGTTCCGAACTGGTTCGCGTTGGACTGGTGAAGTTCGCCGGCAACGAAAAGGACAAAATCGGGGATGACACGTACCGAAGTGGTGGGTACACCTACAACTACTCCCAAATCGTTAGCGATCTGACTGCGGATATGAACGGTCTGAAGAACAAAGTCAGCAAACTCAAAGCCGCTGGCGCCACCCGAGCCGACAATGGATTCAATCTTGCGGCCAAGATGATGGGCAGTGCTCGAACCGATGCGAAGAAGGTCGTCATCTTCTTCGCGGATGGTTCGCCTACATCGTCTAATGGGTTTGAAAGAGAAGTGGCAAACAATGCCGTTACCGCTGCTAAGAAGTTGAAAGATGGCGGTGCCACAGTGTATTCCATCGGCATCTTCGATGGCGCTGATCCGTCTTCACTTGGTAGCAACGAAAACCAGTTCATGCATGCGGTGTCCAGCAATTTTCCGAAGGCAACGAGCTACAAAAATCGTGGTGACGGAGATAAAGACGCCGGGTATTACAAGGCCGCCAAGAACGCGTCGGAACTGAACGCCATCTTCGACGAGATTGAAAAAAGTGAGACTACCACGTCCGCATACACCAAGGTGACCATGGAGGACACGCTCTCCGGCTATGTCGAGCTTGCGGATAGCAACTACAAGGTCGTTGCCAAGGATGCTTCCGGCAAGGTGGTCTCCTTGACTAAGAATGTCGATTACACCTTGACGTATGACGCGAGCACGAAGAAATTCACGGTCGCATTCCTGAAGCCTCTGGTCAACAACGTGACATACACGCTGGAATACAACGTGAAACCCACGCAGAAAGCGTATGACGAGTATGCCGCCAACCTGAACGCCGGTAAGGATGGATATGACGGCGTAAAGGGTAACGCGAACACCGATCTGCCGGGAAACGCCACGTCCTCGAACCAGCCGGGTTTCCATACGAACGATTCCGCGTGCCTGGCGTACTCGGCCGATGGCGTGGATCATGCATGCGGCGGCAATCCGTATCCGCATCCGGTGATCCAGGTGGTTTCCTCGACGCTGCATATCGAAAAGCAGTGGAGTGGAGACGGTGACAGGCCGGAAAGCATCACGGTGGATATCAAACAGGGCAACGATACCTATAAGACGGTCACGCTGAAGCGTGACGATAGCGGCAAATGGTCCACCGACGTGATTATTCCGGCAGGCGCCCAAAAGACGTACACGGTGACGGAAGTCGAACCGGACAGCCACTTGTGGAAGGCTTCCTACCAGCACAAGGTCGGCGATGGAAATCTTGCTGACGGCAATGTGGTGACGGTGCCGGAATCCATGGCATCGCAGAACGCCACAGTAGTCATCACCAACACGTTGAAGCAGACCATGCTGACGCATGCGATTGGCGTGCAGAAGGAGCTGGTCGGGCGCGATTGGAAGGATTCCGACGAGTTCACTTTCAAGCTGAAGGCAGACGATTCCAATCCAGACGCGCCGATGCCAGCTTCCTGCAAGAACCAGTCGGCGTGCACGGTGACGGTGAAACGCGATTCGTCTGACGATCACGTTGCTTACTTCGGCGACATCACGTATGACGCAGGTGAAGCCGAGTACACATATCTTGTGACGGAGAACGCTGGTAATGCTTCCGCAATGTATTACTCGCAGGCGGAATACCGGGTGGTCGTGGGCGTGATGAAAGACGGAACGTCCGGTGAATGGAAGGCCGTTGTCAAATCCGTGACCCAGCTGAAAACCGATTATGGTGCCGCTGGTTCGAATTGGGATAGTACCCGGCCAATGCTGTTCACCAACAAATACATTTCGGCATCGTCGCTGCCATTGACGGGCCGCATGGGCGCGGAACGATGGTGGCAACTGGCGGCGAGCGGGATTGGCGTGCTGGCATTGCTCGCCGTCGCTGCGGCCGACCAGTGGAGACGCAAGAAGCGGCTCGGCTGAACAACACAGGATTTGCGGATCGCGGGGGCATGTTGGGTTCCCGCCTCCCGCGATTGCAGAACACAGTAACCAACAATTAGGAAGAGGAGATTCTCATGAAGATGAGGAAGCTTTTTGCAGGGCTGGCCGCCGCGGCAACGTTGCTGAGCGGCATGGCCATCGGCGTCGCCGCCGCACAGGCTGATGATGCTCCATTGCTGCAAGTTAACCACGCACAGGAAGACCATACGTACACGCCATACAAGTTTGCCACGTTCGAGAATCCTGGCAATGGCTCGGTCGAAGTGAAAACGGTTGACGCATGGAAGGGAGCTGTGACCACCGCTGCTGACGCGGCTGATGGAAGTCACAACGGCATCCCGACAGAGTACAAGGATAATCCAGCCGCCTATGTGGCGACGTTCACTGCGGATCAGCTCCGTGTCTTCGCCAAGACCTTGGCTGGAATTACTCCGCCGGCAGGACCTGATGGTACTGGCCTGACCGTAACCAAGGAGCAGGCAAATACGAGCCAGGCGGTCAATGTGGACGGAGAAGGCTGGTATCTGGTGAAGGATACGTTCACCAAGGCTGGCGAAACGACTGTGACGTCGGGGACTCCGGCTGTGGTGGCCACCACCGTCAATGGACTGTCCAATCTGAGGATTGCGGCCGATACGACGACCGGTCAGGGCAACATCACGACTGAAGGCCAGTTCAACGCGAAGAACGCGAATCCGACCGACGAGCCGCTCAAGTTCGCCCGGATGAATGACGTGGATGTGAACGGTAAGAGCGTAAAGGTGGGCGACACCGTGGACTTCACTGTGGCCGCGGACGTTCCTCATGCTGCGGCTGGCTGGGATGCGTACCCCTTTACCATTACCGATACTGCGTCCAAAGGTTTGCAGATTGCGGCAAAGAGTGCCTTCACGGTCCAGTTCGGAGATCATACTACTGTGAATCCCGATCTGTACATGATAACGCAGGAAGGCAATGCTCAATCCGGCACCACCACGACCATCTATTTTGCCGATGCCACAACGCTGGCCGGTAGGACGATCGTCGTGTCGTACCAGGGCACCGTCACCAAGGATGCGTTGGATGGCTTGAGCGGCAGTGTGGACAACAAGGCCACAATCACCACCAAGGATGGTACCAGCGGTGAAGGCAAGACTGTCCTTAAGACCTACGGTTTCCAGTTCACGAAGATTGGCAAGGAAGGGAATGAGGCCAAGCCTCTAGCCGGCGCCAAGTTCGTTGTCAAGAATGCGGAGGGCAAGTTCCTTAAGCAGGCTGAGGACGGTGCGTGGTCGTTTGTTTCCAATCAGAATGATGCCAAGACGTTCATTACTGAGAATGATGGTTTGGTGAAGGTCGCGGGTCTTGCGGCGGGAACCTACACGGTTGTGGAGACTCAGGCTCCGACCGGCTACGCCCAGAACTTCAGGGTCACTTTCAATGTGGAGATCACAGATGAAGGTCTCATCACCTTCGAGCCGGATGCCCTTCGTCAGGTCCAACCGGTCAATAACACCACTGCGAATGCCACCGCTACCGTGCTGAACGTCAAGTCTGTCACTCAGCTGCCGCTGACTGGTGCTGCGGGAACCGTGCTGTTCACGGTCGTGGCGCTGCTGGTGGGTGGCGCTGGCGTGGCTGTGGCGGTCAAGAGCCGTCGCCGCACGTACTGAGCGCATGCGTTCGGTGTGAGTGAGTTGTGAATTGACTCACGCGCAATAAAAGTCAATGCGGGCGGTTGTGGATATTCCATAATCGCCCGCATTGATGTGTGACCGACCGGTTGAAGTGATATACGGTCAGCAATATTTGAAAAGCTGCTTGTGAGAAGTCGGATATACACTTGCTTCATTACGGGGTATAGCAAAGGGGGTAAAACGATGCGCGGTGGAGGATCATTCAGCATGGAAGAGCTCCAAATGTTGCGGGATCTGCCGGCGGTGGCTAACGTGTCGAAAGACCGCATCACGTACTCCAACGCTTTCAAACAGGTGTGTGTCATACGGTATCTTGCGGGGGAATCGCCGACCAAAATCTTCCGCGAGGCGGGATTGCCGCCGGAACTGATTGGGTATAAACGTATAGAACGAAGTGTGGCGCGTTGGAAGGCTGCCGTCCTCAAATCCGTGAGTGGTAGCAGTAACATGAGTAACGGCGAAATCATTACGGAGCTCGTCAACCTGTATGTTCATGCGGTGACGCGCAAGGAGAAACTCGACGACATCGCAGGAATCGCCAATCCCGATAAGGCGAACATTGGAAATGCTCCGCATCCGCTGGACGGGGCGAACGTGTCGGGGGGGGGTATATATCCGCTGACGTGCCCGTCCCATCCGATGCGGCTGCCATCGCCGTGCCGCCTGCACCTCTCAGCGCGAGCAGCGGCCTTGACAGCGAGACGGCGCTTGTCATCATCAAACAACAGGCTCGGCGCATCGACGAGCTGGAACGCGAAAACGAATCGCTCCGTGGCAAGCTGAAAACCTTGGCAAGCTGACTCCACCCGTCGCAAAGCGTTTTTTGGAAAAGATGCGAATCTGCCACATATAGCGCATTTCGCGGTGCGAACAACGGCGGAGATTGTGCGGTTGGCGCGGTAGGGTGTGAACATTATGACTTTTGGGAATACGAAAACCGGAAAAACTGGTACAAGCACGTCCGAAGCGACGGAAACCGCGCAAATCAAATCCGTCGAAAGCCTCGACAAAGGCAACGACATGGAACGCGGCCTGAAAAACCGCCACGTCCAATTCATCGCCATCGGCGGCACCATCGGCACCGGCCTGTTCCTCGGCTCCGGCAAGTCGATCGCGCTGACCGGACCGAGCATCATCCTCGTGTACATCGGCGTGGGCCTCATCATGTTCCTGCTGATGCGCGCCATCGGCGAAATGATGTACAGCGACCCAAGCCAGCACACCTTCATCAACTTCATCACGCGCTATCTCGGCCGCGGGTGGGGCAAGTTCGCCGGCTGGACGTACTGGATCGTGCTCATTCTGACCGGCATGACCGAAATCACAGCCGTCAGCACGTATTTCGTCACGTTCTTCGGTACGTTCGGCATAGACCTCAACGCGTGGAAATGGCTTATCGAACTGTGCTTCCTTGTGGCGCTCACCGGCATCAATCTCATTGCCGTGAAAGTGTTCGGCGAGGCGGAATTCTGGTTCTCCATGATCAAAATCACGCTGATTGTGGGTCTGATTGTCACCGCCGTGGTGATGCTGTTCCTCGGTTTCAGCTACCCGGCCACGCATATCGAAGGCGTGGACGGCACGGTTTCCGGTGCCACTGTGAGCCTTACGAACATTACCGACGGCTTCCAGCTTGCGCCGAACGGCTGGATGAACTTCTTCATGAGCTTCCAGATGGTGTTCTTCGCCTACCAGCTCATCGAATTCGTAGGTGTGACCGTATCCGAAACCCAGAACCCGCGCAAAGTGCTGCCGAAAGCCGTCAACGAGCTGATCATGCGCATCCTCATCTTCTACGTGGGCGCGCTCGTGGCCATCATGGCCATCGTGCCGTGGCGCAACTTCCATCAGAACGCGGACGGCTCGTTCGGCTCCCCGTTCATCATGGTGTTCAAATACGCGGGCCTCGACTGGGCCGCCGCGCTCGTGTTCTTCGTGGTGATCACCGCAGCCGCGTCGGCACTCAATTCGCTGATCTACTCGGCGGGCCGCCACCTGTACCAGCTTGCGCAGGACTCCGAATCGCCGGCCATGCAGCGCTTCGGCGAAGTGTCGAAACGCAAGGTGCCGGCGAAGGCGATCATCGTGTCCGGCTGTATGATCCTGTTCTCCCCGCTGATCAACGCGATCCCGGGCATCTCCAGCGCGTTCGTGCTGTTCGCCTCCGCAGCCAGCGCCGTCGTGATCTTCATCTACGTGCTGACGATGCTTGCGCACCGCCGCTACCGCCAGAGCGCCGACTTCCTGCCGGACGGCTTCGTCATGCCGGCATGGCAGGTGTGCGACTGGATTGCGATTGCGTTCTACGTGTTCGTGTACGTCACGCTGTTCCTGTCCGCAGATACGCGCGGTTCCGCCATCGCCGGCCTGCTGTGGCTCGTCGTGTTCGGCGGCTACTGCCTGCTGCACGAGCGATTCCAGAACCGCGACCTGAAGGCGGCTCTAGGGAAGTAGACGTATTGCCTGTCGTGCGGTATGCGTGGCATGCGCGCGTTGCGCTACGTGCCGCGCATCCGACGAAAGAGGGCCGGTGGAAACCTTGCGAAAATGTGCGTTTCCACCGACCCTCGTCGTGTAATCGCAATAAAACAGTGCGAAACGTTAGTGCACGAATCGTACGAAATCGGCGCGAATCAGCCGATGTAGTCGGCCTCGTTCGTCGGGCTGGACGGGACGGCGTGGTCCTCCGTCACCTTGCCCAGGCCGGACAGGTACGCTTCACGGCCGGCCTCAATCGCATTCTTGAAGGCGCGTGCCATCAGCGGAATGTTGCCGGCGGAAGCGATCGCCGTGTATGCCATCACCGCATCCGCACCCATCTCCATGGCCTCCGCGGCTTGGCTCGGCCGGCCGATGCCCGCGTCGATGATCACCGGAACGTTGGAGTTCTTGATGATCACCTCGATGAAGTCACGTGCGCGCAGGCCCTTGTTCGAGCCGATCATCGCGCCGAGCGGCATCACGCATGCCGCGCCCGCGTCCTCAAGACGTTTCGCCGCGATCGGATCCGGGAACATGTACGGCATGACCACGAAACCTTCCTTCGCCAGCTTTTCCGTGGCCTTGATGGTCTCCTCGTTGTCAGGCAGCAGGTACTTCGCCTCGTGCTCGATCTCCACCTTCACGAAGTCCGTCTGGCACACCTCGCGCGCGAGACGTGCGATGCGCACCGCCTCCTCCGCGTTGCGCGCGCCCGACGTGTTCGGCAGCATGGTGATGCCCTTCGGAATGTAGTCGAGCAGGTTGTTCTCAGTGGTGCGGCAGCGGCGCAGCGCCATGGTGACGATTTGCGTGCCGGCGTTCTCGATGGTGGCCTTGATGAGGTTCAGGTCGTAACGACCGGAACCGAGGATGAAGCGGCTCGTGAACTTGTGCCCGCCGAGGATCAGCGGATCGGCGTCTCCTGTGGCGATCTCGTCGTACGCGTGCGCGTCCGGCTCTGGCAGGATCGCCGTGTTCGTGGTGGTGCCGACCAGCTCGTCAAGCGTGGCGTTCGGTGCGGCCGCAACATCGGCTGCTGCGGTGGTGATGGTGTTTTCGGTGCTCATCGTCGGTTCCTTTCGTTGGTGTGTTTGGTGTTGCTGTTGTTGCGATTGCTGCGCTGCTGTTGTGTTGCCGTTGCGTCGCTGTTGTGTTGTGTGCAACGTGCGTTTGTAATCGCAATAAAAATTTCGATTACGGCAGTGGAGTAACGTAGCAGTGCGTCAGGCGTCTTCCTCGCCGAGGATCAGTCGCGTGATCATGTTCGCTTCGTGGCAGGCGACCACGCCCACGCGCGGCGCCATCAGGCCGGCACCCGGTACCGGAGCCGTCTCGCCATCGCCACAGAAGTAGAAGTTCTTCGAAACGCGACGCGTGCTTACCAGATTGGAGCTGCGGAAGCCGGCCATGCCGGACGCGCTGACGAGCTTCTTGCCCGGCAGATTCTCCAGCACCGCGTTGACGAGCATCGTCTTGTTTTCCGGCACGTCGAACGCCTCGCAGATGATGTCCTCGTTTTCGAACAGCGTCGGCACGTTCTCGTCGGTCACCTTGACGGTGTCGATGGTGATGTCCGTGAACGGGTTGATTTGGCGCAGATTGCTGCGCAGCGCCTCCGTCTTGTACTGGCCGAGGTCCTTCAGGAAATACTGCTGGCGATTCAGGTTCGTCATATCCACGCGGTCGAAGTCGATCAAGTGCAGGTGGCCGACGCCGATGCGGGTCAGCGCCACCGCGATGGTGGAGCCCAGGCCGCCGCAGCCGCAGATGGCCACGTGCGCCGCGTCGAGCTTGTCCTGCGTGGCGGCCGTGTGACGGTCGAGCAGGGCCGCGCGGATCTCCTCGCGGCTGACCAGAGTGGCCGGGTCGGGCTGGTTGTCGAAAGCGTGCTGGCGGGCGTTGATCTGTTCCGGGGTTGCAGTGGGTTCAAAGGTCATGATTGGTGCGTTCTTCCGCTCGTTATGTATGGTTCGTTCGTTGCGATGCGTGTGAAGCGCGCCGCTCAGCCGCCCTGCACGAACGTGACGATTTCCAACGTGTCGGTGCCCTTGAGCTGCGTCTGCGCACGCTGGGCGCGCGGCACGATCTCGCCGTTGAGCTCCACGGCCACGCGGTCGGCGCGCAGACCGCGCTGCTCCACTAGTTCGGCCACGGTGATCGGCGTGGCGACGTCCTCTTCTTTGCCGTTGATGATCATTTCGGTTCCCTTCTGTATGTCAGGCCCCACGAGTGCCGTTCCCGCCGAAACGGACGTTCAGAACTGCTTTGTGGGCTTCCGAGCGTTTGCTTCCGGTGAATCGGACATTCACGGTTGGTACGAAAAAAGGGTCGCCGAAGGAACCGTACCCTATGAGGTGGTGCGCCCCTCCGTGACCCTAATCACGCGATATTCGGTTATCGCGAACGGAAATGAGATGCGCCTCGCGGCGCGAACAACCCGTCTCCTTACGGCGGCATTACCCGCATCAAGTCCTCGGTCGAAGCTCGTCGAGCTCCCTCTCAGCCTTTCGGCTCCCGTTCGGTTGTGCCCTCATCTTCCCGCACCCGCCCGACAACCCGCTCCGCGCTGTTTTGTGCGAGAATGGGTGGCGGATTTTGTAGCGACGGATGTGGCGACGGAAGGGAGACGGTTATGACGACCGCACGAAACATGGGCGAATTGGCGGGATTTGCGATTCCACGGCTCGGCATGGGCACGATGGCTTTGGCGATTGAGGGCCGCCCGGACCGCGATACGGCGATCCGCACGATTCACGCCGGCTTGGACGCGGGCGTGCGATATCTGGACACCGCCTGGTCGTATTACCTGCCAAGCCAACCCGGCACCGGCACCGCCGAAGACCTGGGCTACGGCGAAAAAATGGTGCGCGACGCGCTCGCCAGCTGGGACGGTCCGCGCGACGAAGTGCTGATTGCAACCAAAACCGGCTATCGCCGCACCATGGAGGCGCCGAACGTTGCCGAAAACGAGCCGGAACGCCAGCATTTGCAGGCTGTGGGCAGCCAGTACGGGTGGATGGCGGATTCGCGTCCGGAAACGATGATCTGCGACGCAAAGGAGTCGGCCGCGCACCTCGGCGTGGAGGCGCTGGACCTGCTGTACTCGCACGGACCGGACCCGGAAGTGGCTTATGAGGACCAGGTCGGCGCGCTGAAGCAGCTGCTTGATGAGGGCGTGATCCGGTACGCGGGCATTTCCCGCGTGGACAACGCGCAGATCGACATCGCCCGCGAGATTCTCGGCGACAAGCTGATCGCCGTGCAGAACCAGTTCTCGCCCTCGTACCCCGACCCTGAGCATACGATGGAGCACTGCGCGGAACTTGGACTCGCGTTCGTGTGCTGGAGCCCCCTCGGCGGCTTCCTCGACGCGTTCGACCAGCGCGCGTACGACCCGTTCCGCACGGTCGCCGGCAACCACGGCTGCTCCTACCAGCGCGTGGTGCTCGCCTGGGAACTGAGCCGCTACGAGCGGTTGTTCACCATCCCCAGCGCCCGCAATCCGCAGGAAATCAACGATTCCTTCGCCGCCACCGAACTGACGCTCACGCAGGATGAGCTGACGATGCTGAACGCCTCCGTCGACGCCCGTCGCGGCTGAATTCCGCGCAATACGTACGATTGGCCGCGCCCGATTCCGCACAATAATCGCGATTCGGGCCGCGGCCTTTTTCGTGCCTTCTGTAGCTTGCTCGCTGCAAAATCGCCCTGGGAATAACTTACACTGTAAAATGTTTACACTGTAAGATATTATGACGGCGATTGCGACGGAAGGAGGTGCCTCGTGGGCTTTGAAGAGGAACTGTTCCACGAATTGGCGACCAACACATGGGACAAACGTTCGCGCATGCAGCAGGAGATGGTGAAAGGCGCGAAGGGCGAGCCCTTCGCCGTGCAGGAACTCTATAGGAAAGGCCCGCTGACGCCATCGCAGCTCGCCTCTTCAATGAAAACCACCACCGGACGCGTGTCCACACTGCTGTCCGCGTTGGAGAAAAAAGGCCAGATCACACGCGAATCCGACCCCGACGATCGCCGTGTGGTGCACGTGAACCTCACCGAAGCCGGCAGGGAACGCGCCGAACGGCAGCGCGAAAGCATGCGCGAGGCGATCTGCTGGATCTTCTCGCAGATGGGGGAGCGCCGCGCGCGCGAATTCGTTGAGCTCACCGAGGAATTCACCACGTACATGTCGCTGTGCATGCCCGGCAAACCGCGCCCCACGGCGGACGAGGTCAAAGCCGCGTTCTCAGGAAACGCACAGGAAGACGCGTAGTATCTTACGCTGTAAATAATTCACAGTGTAAGTAATCGCAATCCAGTAATCGCAAAAACCGCGAAAAATCGCAAAAACTAATCGTAAGAAAACAAGCAAAACACAAAACGTAAGAGAAGGAACCAAGCATGCTTCGCATCGTACGATACCTCTCCAAAGCGGAGATCGGTCAGATGCTCGTCGCGCTGGTCAGCATCGTCGGTCAGATCTGGCTTGACCTGACCCTGCCGGACTACATGGCCGACATCACGCAGCTCGTCGAAACCCCCGGCAGCGAAATGCGCGACATCTGGGTGGCCGGCGGCAAAATGCTGCTCGTCTCGCTCGGCTCGGCGGCCTGCGCCATCGTCACCGGCTTCATCGCCGCGCGCGTGGGCGCCTCGTTCAGCCAGCGCCTGCGTTCGCTCGAATTCAACAAGGTGGAAAGCTTCGGACCGGCGGAAATGAACCGTTTCTCCACCGCGTCGCTCATCACCCGCTCCACGAACGACATCACGCAGATCCAGATGTTCATCACCATGGGCCTCATGATGATTGTCAAAGCGCCGATCATGGCCGTGTGGGCCGTGTGCAAGATCGCAGGAAAGGGCTTCGATTGGACGCTCGCAACCGGCATCGCCGTGGCCATCCTGCTGGCGGTCATCGCCGTGATCATGCACTTCGTCATGCCGAAGTTCAAGGCCATGCAGCGCCTGACCGACAACATCAACCTGGTGGCGCGCGAGAACCTCACCGGCCTGCGCGTGGTGCGCGCGTACAACGCCGAGGAGTACCAGGAAGCCAAGTTCACCGAGGCCAACAAGGAACTCACCGAGACCCAGCTGTTCACCAACCGCGCCATGGCCATCATGATGCCGTTGATGAACACCGTCATGAACGGTCTGATGCTCGCCGTCTACTGGATCGGCGCGTACCTCATCGACGCTGCCGAAGCCGTCGACAAGCTCACCACCTTCTCCAACATGGTGGTGTTCTCCAGCTACTCCATCCAGGTCATCATGAGCTTCCTGCTGCTGAGCATGGTGTTCGTGCTCTGGCCGCGCGCCGACGTGTCCGCGCAGCGCGTGCTCGAAGTCATCGACACCGAGCCGATGGTCACCGACGGCACGCAGGACGCGGGCAAGCCGGGCGAGGAAGGCGAAATCGAATTCCGCAATGTGAGCTTCGCCTACCCCGACTCGCGTCACGCCATGCTCGAAGGCGTCAATTTCAAGGCGAAGAAGGGTCAGACGGTCGCGTTCATCGGCTCGACCGGCTCCGGCAAATCGTCCCTCATCAACCTCGTGCCGCGTTTCTACGACGCCACGCAAGGCGAGGTGCTCGTCGACGGCGTCAACGTGCGCGACTACAAGCTGAAGGCGTTGCGCGACAAGATCGGCTACGTGCCGCAGCAATCGTTCCTGTTCAAGGGAACGATCGCCAGCAACGTCGCGTACGGAGATACGGACCGCGACGACGACACCGTGCGCCGCGCATGCGACGTCGCGCAGGCGACGGAATTCATCGACAAAAAGCAGAAGAAGTACGATTCCGGCATTTCGCAGGGCGGTTCCAACGTTTCGGGCGGGCAGAAGCAGCGTCTGTCGATCGCACGCGCCGTCTACCGTCATCCGGAAATCCTGATCTTCGACGATTCCTTCTCCGCGCTCGACTTCAAAACCGACCGTGCCGTACGTGACGCGCTCGAAAAGGAAGCGAAGGATTCCACGAAACTCATCGTCGCGCAGCGCATCGGCACCATCATGAATGCCGACCGCATCATCGTGCTCGACGACGGCAAAGTGGTCGGCCAGGGCACGCACGAGGAACTGCTCGACACGTGCGAAGTGTATCGGCAGATCGCCGAATCGCAGTTGAGCGAAGACGAACTGAAGCGCTGAAAGGGGGAGACATGCCAAGAGGAATGGGACGCGGCCGTGGGGCCGTGGAAAAGCCGAAGGACTTCGGCGGAGTGATGAAGAAGCTCGTGAAATTCTGCAGCCGGTACATTCCGGTGATGATTTTCGCGCTGGTTCTGGGCGCTGCCGGCACGGTGTGCCAGATCATCGGCCCGGACAAGCTCAAGGACATGACCAACGAGATCACGAAGGGTCTGCCGGCCATGGTGCACGGCAAGCCCGTCATGAATTCGATCGATATGGACGCGGTGTCGCGCATCGCATGGCTGCTCGTCGCGCTGTACGTCGGGTACGCGCTGCTGAGCTACCTGCAAAGCTGGCTGATGGCCAACGTCACGCAACGCACCGCACAGCAGCTGCGTGAGGCGATCAGCCAGAAAATCAATCGCCTGCCGCTGAAATATTTCGACAAAGTCAGCTACGGCGACGTGCTGAGCCGCATCACCAACGACGTCGACGCGATCGGACAGACGCTCGGCCAGTCGGTCGGCTCGCTGATCACATCGATCACGCTGTTCTTCGGCGCGCTCATCATGATGTTCTACAACAACGTGACCATGACGCTGTGCGCCATCGGCTCCGCGCTGCTCGGCCTGATCATCATGGGCGTGATCATGAAGGTGTCGCAGAAGTACTTCACCCGCCAGCAGGTGGCGCTCGGCGACGTCAACGGCCACGTCGAGGAAATGTACACCGGCCACACCGTGGTCAAGGCATACTGCGGCGAGGAACGCTCCATCGAGCAGTTCGAGAAGTACAACAAAGACCTGTACGTGTCCGGCTGGAAAAGCCAGTTCCTGTCCGGCCTGATGATGCCGATCATGAACTTCGTCGGCAACTTCGGATACGTGGTGGTGTGCGTGGTCGGCGCGGCGCTCGCCATGGACGGCAAGATCGAATTCGGCGTGATCGTGGCGTTCATGATGTACATCCGCCTGTTCACGCAGCCGCTGTCCCAGTTCGCGCAGGCCTTCCAGAACCTGCAGCGCTGCGCAGCCGCATCCGAACGCGTCTTCGGCTTCCTTGACGAACCGGAACTGGCCGACGAAACCGGCAAGCAGGCGCTGCTGGGCGTCGGCGCGGACGGCAAGCCGCAGCCGGTGCGCGGCGACGTGGAATTCAGCCACGTGCGCTTCGGCTACGACGCGGACAAGACCATCATCAACGACTTCTCCGCGTCCGTGAAGGCCGGCCAGAAGGTGGCTATCGTCGGCCCGACCGGCGCCGGCAAGACCACCATGGTCAACCTGCTGATGCGCTTCTACGAGATTTCCGGTGGCACGATTTCGATTGACGGCATCGACACCAAGTCCGTACCGCGCTGGAACGTGCACGACCAGTTCTCCATGGTGCTGCAGGACACGTGGGTGTTCCGTGGAACAGTGCGTGAAAACATCGCGTATTCGAAGAAGGACGTCACCGACGAGCAGATCGTGGCCGCATGCAAGGCCGTCGGCCTGCACCACTACATCATGTCGTTGCCGAACGGCTACGACACCGTGCTCGACGACAAGGCGTCGCTTTCCCAGGGCCAGCGCCAGCTGCTGACGATCGCCCGCGCCATGGTGGAGGACGCGCCGATCCTGATCCTCGACGAGGCCACCTCATCCGTCGACACCCGTACCGAAGAGCTGATTCAGAAGGCGATGGACGCGCTGACCGTGGGCCGCACGAGCTTCGTGATCGCGCACCGCCTGTCCACCATCCGCGACGCCGACATGATCCTGGTGATGAACGGCGGCGACATCGTGGAACGCGGCACGCACGAGGAACTGCTCGCCAAGGGCGGCTTCTACGCCGACATCTACAACAGCCAGTTCACGCTGGCCGAGTGAGGTTGGTGTGCTGACTCGCTAAAAAATCCGGAGGGACCACCCCTCCGGATTTTTGCGTTTTGGCTTCGGCATTTTTATTGTGTTGCGCTGACGGGACGGCGGATTTACCATTGAGGTGACTGACGTCAATCGATTGACGTATTTGAAAATCACAAAGAAAGTGGGCAGTCATGAAAAGCATCGAAATCGGCAAATCGGCAGTGGTCGCATCGCAGGCGGCGCTCGGCGTGATGCGCATGGACGCGCTGGATGCGGACGCTGCGGCAGAAGTCGTGCGTACGGCCGCCGAGCATGGAGTCAACTTCTTCGACACGGCGGACATCTACGGATTCAACGTCAACCACGACCATGCCAGCTCGCGTGTGCTCGGCCGCGCGTGGAAGGACGCCGGGCTCAAGCGTGAGGACATCTTCCTGCAGACGAAGTTCGGTATCAACATCGACTTCAGCGACCCGAACAACGTGCACGCCACCCGCTACGACTTCTCCGCGAAGCACCTCATCACGCGACTCGACGAGGAACTGGAAGCGCTCGGCACTGACTATGTGGACTTCGCGCTCCTGCACAGGCCCGACACCCTGATGGAGGCCGAAGAAATCGTCGAAGCGTTCACCACCCTGCACAAGGCGGGCAAAGTGCGCCACTTCGGCGTGAGCAACGTGAACCCGTGGCAGGCGGAACTGCTGCAGTCCTGGCTCGGCGACGACCCGGCCATGAGGCTTGAAACGAGCCAGCTGCAGTTCGGCCTGATGCACGCGCAGATGGTCAGCGACGAGCTGATGACCAACTCCGGCGCCGAAGGCATGGTCGTGGCCAACCATTCGGACGGCCTGCTGTCCTACTCGCGACTGCGCCACATGACCATCCAGGCGTGGAGCCCGTTCCAGTCCGGCACGGAATACGGCCCGTTCGTAGGCAACGAGCACTTCCCGGAGCTGAACAAGGCACTGGACGAAAAGGGCGCCAAGTACGGCGTGAGCGCCAACGCCATCGCCACCGCATGGGTGCTCAGGCATCCGGCGAAGATCCAGATCGTGCTCGGCTCGATGAACCCCACTCGGCTGGGCGAAATGCTCGACGGCGCGGACATCGATCTCGACAAGCAGGATTGGTGGGACCTGTACGTGGCCGCCGGCAACCTCATTCCGTGAGTTTTGTTGGAAATCAGAAGAAGCGGCCGGGGAAACCGGCACTGATGGTGGCGTGACGGTCGACGTCCAACGTGGCGCAATCGAAAGCGAAAGTGCTGCTCAGCTCGTTCGGATCCGCAACGAACAGCGCCGTAGCCAACCCGTCCGCCACCGCAGTCGGATAGCCGCCAAACGACGCGGATCGCACCGCAACCCAGGTGGCCTCCGTCTGCTGCACGGGCAGGCCGTCGATGGCGTTGAGCAGGTGGTGAATCGCCAGATGCGTCTGTTCGTTCACCGCCACCTCCCAATGGCGACGGCTGGGCGCGCTCGCACAGACCGCGCCATCGCCGATCAGTGCGACGCCGACCGCGCAGGACGGATCATCCGGATCCTCAAGCGCCACACGGATCGGCTTGTTCGTGCGCGCCAGCAGATCGCCGCCCGCATCAATCACAAATTCCGGGGCAGCGCTTTCGCGTTTGCTGTCTGAGGTGGAAGATTGGCATGTCGGGTTGGTCGTTTCGGCTGACTTGACATGCGATGTGCGCGAAAGTTCTGAATCGGTGAGCAATCCGCCCAGCGAATCCACCAGATAACCCTTGCCGCACGCGCCGAAATCCACATGAACCGGACTGCGTGTAACCAATGTCGTACCACTCGAACGAACCACATCACGACCCCATACGGCCCGTCCGTGCAGCGCGCCCAGGCGCTCGCCGGCGTCGGCTTCAACGGTGAAACTCAGCGCGGGATCGTAACCGAGACGAATCAGGTCCTCGCCCACGCACGGGTCGATCGCACCGCGCGTGGCGGCGTGCAGCGCGTCGTACAAATCGAATAGCGGGCCGGCCCAATCGGGAAAATCGAAATGCCCGCCATGCTCCGCATTGCCGATGTGCGCAACCAGCGAATCAGCGCGGAATCGCGAAAGCGCATGCTCGTATTCATCGATGAACCGTTCCATCTCGCCGCGCAATTCCGCAGTGATCGGGTGAGGCGTCGAAATCAGCAACCCCGTGCCGAGCGCCTTGGGGAACGCGGCGGTGTACGGCATGCGATGCGCGAGCGGTGCGAGGGAATCCATACCCACGATGCTAGCGCGTGCCCGGCTTGGCGTAGTTCGTGCCTGGGGCTGGCGGGCGCGCGGGATTTTGCGTGCGGTCGAGGCGCGGGCGTCACCGAGGATGGTATACGCATTGTCAACGCCATTGATTGGCTGTTGGGTGATTGAGCCAATTGAGACGCGTATCTCGCTTATAGATGGCGGATTCCGGGGTTCGCCCGGTGCTATCTCGCTTATAGATGGCGGGTCTCGGCGGAGAAACGAACCTAGGGGGCATCTTTTCGCCCCTCTAACCCTTGTATTTTGCAAAGGGGCCGCCATCTATAAGCGAGATACCAACTGTCACCCCGCCAAATCCGCCACTCATAAGCGAGATGTTTTTTCGTGGGTGTGGCATGAGGCATCGCCTTATTTTGATACCCCCGTAGCTTTGTATGGTTACGATTATGCTAATCGTGATTATGCAAGTCGCGATTATACAAACTGACGCTTTGGCATGGAGTTCGCTTCACGTTTTCGGGCGGACGGGGGTGTTGCGGAACGGCGGTGAGCGTCACAATGTGAGACGACACGCGGAAAACGGGAAAAATAAAAACGGCGGAATTCCAACGTTTTTTCATGCGCGATACAACAAGACCAATTAAAAATCAAGACTGTTATTCAAAAAACTTTCGTTCTATCTTGGCTTCCGATGCGCGCTTCGTACGTCGGGTACGTCGGGGAAATCGCGCCGAAAAGATTTGCGGAAGGAAGGTTCGACCCATGTCATCTCGCGTCGCGCAGCGCCACGCAGCCGGTTCCTACGATTCGTGCGATTCGCGCGTCTCGGCTTCCGGCCGTCTCATCACGCTCGTCGCCGCGCTGATGATCGCGCTCGCCACGCTGTTTGTCGGCATCGCGATGCCGCGGCAGGCGTCCGCCGCTGACGGCAACCAGACGAATTTCGATTCCTGGACTGCCGTCGCGCAGAATATCGCCAAGCAGCTTGCCACCGCCGAAAAAGACTACAATGACGGCGATTACGGCCAGGCCGGCACCGGCTTCCAGACCGCGCATTGGATCGGCTATGATGCGTCCAACTTCTCGAAAGTCGTCAACGACACCATTTCCGCCGAATGCCAGCAGACACTGCTCAGGCAGTTCACCGATTTGGAAGGACTCGCGTACCAGCAGGGCCAGGGGAGCGCGATCGCAAACGGAATCAACGCGCTGAACGCGGACCTTGACACGGCCGCGCAGACGCTTGACGGCAACGCGAACCTCGCCGACCCCAAAACCTACGCGAAGCAGCGCGCCGAACAGACCGCCGCGGAACGTAAGAAGCTCGACGCGGCCAAAAAGAATTCCTCCAAAGGCAAAGGCGACCGCACGTGGAGCGAAGTCGCCAGCGAAATGAACGTCATCCTCGACAAGGCATACAAGGCCGCCATCTCCGGCAAGGGCGCGGAAGGCTCCAGCCTCGTCAACGACGTGTACTACCAGTACTACGAAAAGCTCGGCTTCGAAAAGAACGTCATGAACGCCATCTCCGGCGACCGCGTCTCGCAGGTGGAATACCAGTTCAAGATGACCCGCAAAACCATGCGCGACGGCGGTTCCGACAAGGAGATCAAAAAGCTTGTCGACGACCTGAAAAGCTGGCTCGTCGAAGACGCGGCCACCCTCGACGGTGGCGCGGCTGGCAACGTCAACGCCTTCACCAAAGCCATCACCAGCTCCGCCGGACAGGCGTTCCTCATCCTGATCCGCGAGGGTCTCGAAGCGCTGCTGGTGGTGGCCGCCGTGGTGGCCTACCTCGTCAAATCCGGCAACCAGCGTTTCACCAAGTGGATTTACCTCGGCGTGCTCGCGGGCCTTGCCGGCTCCGGTCTGGTCGCCGTGCTCTTCACGTTCCTGTTCGGCGGCTCCGGCCCGGTCCAGGAAATCAGCGAAGGCGTGTGCGCGCTGATCGCCATGCTCATGCTGCTGTGGACCAGCAACTGGATGCTCAACAAAAGTTCCGTGGAAGCGTGGAACCGTTACATCCGCACCAAAACCGAGTCCGCCGTGGCCGACGCGCAAAACAAAGTCGCCGCCGGCGAAGGCGTGGGCCTGGGTATGGTCGTTTCGCTCGCCATGCTGAGCTTCCTAGCCGTGTTCCGTGAAGGCGCCGAAACCGTCATCTTCTACGAATCGATCTACTCGATGAATCGCGACGCGCAAGGCATGTGGATCGGCGGCATCGCCGCGGGTGTGGTGCTGCTCGTCATCTTCCTCGTGCTGCGCTTCACCTCCGTAAAGATTCCGATTGGCCCGTTCTTCCTCGTCACGTCGATCCTGATGGCCGTGCTGGTCGTCATCTTCGCCGGCGGTGGCATCCACGCGCTCATCGAAGGTGACCTGATCGACGGCCACTACCTGTCCAGCGTGCCCACAAACGACTGGATCGGCCTGTATCCGTACGTCGAATGCCTTGCGGCACAAGCGATCGCGGCGATTGCCGTACTCGCGCTGTTCGCCGTCGGCTTCGCACGCAAACGCAAGTTGCGCACGCCTGACAATCGCAAGTAATACGCAAATTTTCCGAGATTTACCGATATTTTTTCCACATCCAACAACAAAGGAAAGAGAAATGAAGAACAAGAAGATCGCCGCTCTGCTCGGCATCCTGCTGGCCGGCTCCATGGCCTTCTCCCTGTCCGCATGCGGCAATTCCAACGATTCCGCCGCTTCGGACAAGTCCAGCGCCTCCGCGTCGGCTTCGAAGGCCGACGACTCCAGCAAGGACGATTCCAGCGATTCCGCCGGTTTCGAAGAGATCCAGGTCGATGAGAAGCACTCCGACCAGGAATGCGGCCCGCTGACCGTCAACGCCGTCTACTTCCAGCCGATCGACATGGAACCGTCCGGCATGGGCCTCAAGGCCGCCGATGCGAGCTTCCACCTCGAAGCCGACATCCATGCCAACCAGAAGGGCACCGAACTCGGCTACGGCAAGGGCGATTTCGTGCCGGACCTGACCGTCAACTACGACATCATCGACAAGACCTCCAACGCGTCCGTCGCCTCCGGAACCTTCATGCAGATGAACGCCTCCGACGGTCCGCACTACGGCGCCAACGTCAAGCTCGACAAGGCCGGCGCGTACAAGCTCGTGCTGAAGATCGAATCCCCGGAGAAGAAGGGGTGGATGCTGCACGTCGATCCGGAGACGGGTGTGAAGGGACGCTTCTGGACGGAACCGATCGAGGTCACCTTCCCGGACTGGAACTATACGCCGCAGGAGTGGTGATCTCCTAGCGTAGCCCGTTCGCGGTTTCGGTATGCATTACCCGACACATTCAAGGCCGTTCGGCCAAGCTTACGGTCGGGCAATGCATACCGAAACCGCTCTCTCGCGTTTAGGGGGATGGATTCACCTCTGCGATTGTGGAGGGGGTCCGGGAAATCCTCGCATTTTAGGGAGGGATGAGAGGGGTGGGACTCTTTGGGATGGGGCGGAATGGGAATCGTTGGGCTCTTTGAGTTGGGTTTTTGGATGAAAGGATTTTGGGATGCTGCTGCAGTTTGTGACGGTGTTGCAGGGGGTGTTGGCGCCGGCGCTGCTCGTCATGGCGTTGAGCGTCATGCTCACCGTCGGTGAGGGGCGTGACAAGCCTCTGAGCGCGTACTGGCGGCTGGCCGGTTTCGTTGTTGGATTCGCCGGCGCAGTCGTATTCGCCGCGCTGCGCGCCACCGCCGTCATCACGCAACGCACGTTCGTCAACTATCCGACCCTGTGGTGCTGCGTGATCCTCGACGTGGCCGTGTTCGTCATCGTCCTGTTCGCCCGCCGCATCACCGCCGACTGGCACAACCACCGCGCGCTGCTCGACATCGCGAATCTCGTTGCGGCGCTTGCGATCGCGGCCACCACCTTTCGTGCGCTGCCCGACGTGATTCTGCGACTGACGATCTTCGTCGAGCCGGGCGATCCCATCTTCACTTCCGACATGCTGTTGCGCGCGCTCGGCTTCGCTTTGGGCGCGGCCGTCGCAATCATCGCCGCGCTTATCTTCCGCACGATGCGTTCCACCGCCGTCCGCTGGTCGTTCACGACGGCGGTGCTGCTGTTGGTCGCGCTGCTGTTCGCACAGCATTTCACCGACCTTGCGCAGATCCTCCAATCCAAACGCATCGTCAGCTTCCCGACCGCCGCCTTCCTCGCGCTCGTGTGGGGCATCAACCATCAGCGCAGCCTGACCATCGCAATGGCGCTCGTCTTCGCCATTCCGGCAATCGCCAGCATCGTCATGGGCTTCAAAGTCAAGCCGACCGGCGCCAACGAGGCGATCGCACGCACGCATATCGCGTTCCGCCGCCGCGCGAAAGCGGCCGGCGCGTTCAGCCTGGTCGCCATGATCTGCGTCACCGTGGCCCTGACGTACGGCGTCGCGCAAACGCAGAAAGTCGTCACGCTGTCGCCGCCGGAAGACTACTCGCTCGCCGACGGCGTGGCCACCATCAAATTCAGCCAGATTTCCGACGGCCACCTGCACCGCTTCGAATACCGCGCGAAGGACGGCACCTCCATGCGATTCATCATCATCAAGAAGAACGGCGGCGCGTACGGCGTCGGCCTCGACGCGTGCGACAACTGCGGCGACGCCGGATACTACGAGAAGGACGGCAAAATCATCTGCAAGAAGTGCGATGTGGCCATCAACCTCGCCACCATCGGCTTCAAAGGCGGCTGCAACCCGATACCGTTCGACTACCAGGTCAAGCCGGGCAAAATCGTCATCCAAACGTCCACGCTCGACGCGCTGTCGAGCCATTTCCAGTGAGCGCCGAGAAAGGTAAGGGGGTGCCATGTTCTTCCTGAAAATGATCTCTCGCTCGTTCAGCCGGCAGTTCAAACGCCGTCTGCTCATCGCCGTCACCGTGTGCCTGTCCGCCACCGTCAGCGTGGCCATGCTCGGCGTGGTGTTCGACGTGGGCGACAAGCTCAACGCGGAGCTGAGCACGTACGGTTCGAATATCGTCGTGCAGCCGAAGTCCGACGCTGTGGTGAGCGATTTGTACAATACCGGCGATTCTGCTGGCTCGGCTTCGGGTAGTTCGTCCGGTTCGGACGGGGGTTCCACTTCCGACGGCTCGGCTGCGGCGGACAGCGCCGACCCGACCGCGTTTCTGAAGGAGTCGGACGCGCAGAAGATCAAGACCATCTTCTGGGCGTTCAACATCACCAATTTCGCGCCGGAATTGAACATCCACGCGGATGCGGGGTGTGTCGGTTCGGGGGCTGGTTCGGCTGGCTCTGCTGGAACGGCTGGTGCGTCAGGTGCGGCTGCTTCCGCGGCGAAATGCAAGGCGACCAACGTGCCGATCGTGGGCACGTGGTTCGCGAAAACCCTGCACATGGACTCCGGCGAGTCCACCGTGGCCGGCATGAACGGCATGCGCTCATGGTGGAAAATCAACGGAACCTGGCCGAAAGACGACAGCGAGCAGGCGATGGTCGGCAGCGCGCTCGCCGCGAAACTGGGCGTGAACGTCGGTGACAGCGTTACGCTCGACAAGACGATCGCCGTCGGTGCGGACGACAATACGAACGGAGGTACCGGGAAAACCGGCAAATCCTCCACCGAACGCAATCGCGTGAAAGTGAAAATCGTCGGCATCTTCGATTCGGGCGATTCCGACAACAGCGCCATTTATATGCCGTCCATCGCCGCGCAAACGCTTGCGAATCTGCCGAATTCCATCGACAAGATTGAAGTCAAGGCGCTCACCACGCCCGACAACGACCTCGCGCGCAAGGCGTCGAAGAATCCGAACGCGCTCACGCAGGACGAGTGGGAGACGTGGTATTGCACCGCGTATCCGTCGTCGATCGCGTACCAGATCGAAGAGGTGCTGCCGGGCGCGGTGGCCAAGCAGGTGCGCCAGGTGGCCGCGCTGCAGGGCGATGTGCTGAACAAGACGCAGGCGGTGATGGTGCTGATGACCGTGCTGTCGCTGGTTGCCGCCGCGATCGCCGTGGCAAACCTGATGGCCGCGTCGATTGGCGAACGCGGTTCGGAATTGGCGCTGTTGAAGGCGATCGGCGCCACGGACGGTGCGGTTTCGCGCCTTATGCTCGCCGAAACGGCGGTGATTTCGCTGGTTGGTGCGATTGCCGGTGCGCTGCTTGGCTCGGGCGTTGCACAGATCGTGGGGCACGTGGTGTTCGGCTCGGGCATCACCATGCGTCCGATGGTGTTCGTGTTGGTTTTCGTGTTGCTGGCGGTCACTGTGCTCGTGGCCTCGCTTTCGTCGATTCGGGCGATTCTGGGCTTGCGTCCGGCGGAGGTGCTGCATGGTAGGTGAGTTGTGCTTGGCTTTCGTAGGGGGTGTGCGATGACGAATCGCAAGATGTTCTTCACCATGCTGTGGGGCGCGGTGTTCCGCCGTCGCTCCCGTGCGATGATGGCCGTGATCGCGTCGCTCGTCGGCGCGGCCACGCTGTTCTGCCTTGCATCCGTGTGCGTCGCGGTGCCGCAGCAGATGAACGAGGAAATGCGCGCGTACGGCGCGAACCTGATCGTCACGCCCGCGTCCGCAACGGGCAAATCGCAAGGCATCGATACTGCAACCGTACGCAACGTGACGGCGCTCGTCGGCGCCGGACACAGCGTGAAATCAGCCGCATACCGGTATGAGAGCGTGCGCATCAATTCCGCGCCGTACACCATCGCCGGCGTGGACGTGAAAGCCGTCCGCGCGCTCAATCGCCATTGGAACGTGACGGGCGATTGGCCCGGCTCGGGCAACGTGATGGTCGGCCGCGACGTCGCCGACGCGCTCGGCGTGAAAGTCGGCAGCCGTGTCACCATCGGTTACCGCGCCGCCGACGCGTCTGCTTCAGCGTCTTCTTCCGCGTCCGCAAAATCCGATTCGGACGAATCAACTGAAACGGCAGAATCGTCCGCGCAGGGCACGCAGAGTACGCAAACTACGCAAGGCGAACAGACCACGCAGGCCACGGAAAACGGCCGCGTCTCGTCCGACATCATGGATAACAACGGCACCGAATTCCGTATCGCCGGCATCGTCGACACCGGCGGCAACGAGGATTCCATCATCTACGCCACTACCGCGGACGTGTCCAAACTTGCGGGCCACGAGCGCGGCGCCGACGTGGTCGAATACTCGGTGAACGCCATGGGGGATGAGCTGAACGCCATCGTCAACAGAATCAACAAAAATACAAACACTGCCGTCAAAGCGCAGACCGTCACCAGAATCACCTCGTCCGACACCCGCATCATCGCCATGCTGCAGACCCTGTTCTGGATTGTCTCGCTCGTCGTGCTCGTGCTGACGCTTGTCGGCGTGGGCACCACCATCAGCTCCATTGTGAGCCAGCGTCGCAACGAAATCGGCCTGCGCAAGGCCCTCGGCGCCGATTCACGCGCCATCGGCGTCGAATTCTACGTGGAATCCGGCATCTACGGCTTGATCGGCGGTCTGCTCGGCACTGCTATCGGCTATGTGCTGGCGCGTGTGCTGTGCTCCACCGTTTTCGGCCGTGCGCTCGGCCTCAACTGGCTGCTTTGCGTTGGGTCGCTGTTGCTTTCCGTGGCGATCGCCGTCATCGCCTCCATTCCGCCGGTCCGCCGCGCCACCCGTATCGACCCCGCCATCGTTTTGAGGGAGGAATAATCATGGACAACGAACATATGCTGCTGGAACTCGACCACATTTCCAAGATTTACGGCGATCTGCACGCCGTCGACGACCTGAGTCTGACCGTTCCGCAAGGGCAATGGCTGGCGATTGTCGGCTCGTCCGGTTCCGGCAAAACCACGCTGATGAACATGATCGGCTGCATGGATACGCCGTCGAAGGGTTCCGTCATGCTTGAAGGCCGGCGATTGGAGGATTTGAACGCCCGCCAGCTCGCCGACGTGCGCAAGAACATGATAGGACTAGTGTTCCAAAAGTTTTACCTCGTGCCTCATCTGACGGCGGTGGAGAACGTGATGGTGGCGCAATACTACCATTCCGTGGTCGACGAGAAGCAGGCGATGGAAGCGCTGGAACGAGTGGGATTGAAGGAGCGTGCGCATCACCTGCCCGGCCAGCTGTCCGGCGGTGAGCAGCAGCGCGTGTGCATCGCCCGAGCGCTCATCAACTGCCCGAAGCTGATTCTCGCCGACGAGCCGACCGGCAATCTCGATGAGAGGAATGAGAAGATCGTGCTCGACCTGTTCCGTCAGCTGCACGAGCAGGGCACCACGATCATCGTCGTGACGCACGATGCGCTCGTCGCCTCCTGCGCACAACGCGAAATCATGCTCAACCATGGTGTGCTCGTCGGCGAACAGTGGAATGACGAGGAGGCGAAACGTGCGTACGAGGCGGCCGGTGGCAAGCCTGCGCACACCGGTTCCGCCGAGGAAGGCGCACAGAACGGCGGTGTCGCGATTTTGTTCGTCGACCCTACGAAGGCCGCAAAAACCGGAGATACGGACGCGGACGGCACGGAAGGGGAGCGCGCATGAGCATCGCACAATCGAACGCAGTCAAAGTCATCGCGCTATCCGCGGCGAGCATCGCGCTGCTGTCGGCATGCGGCGAGCCGAAAGCCACGCCGATGGACGACGAATACGCCGGCAATTCCGGCGAAAGCGTGCAATCGCAGGAAAATAAGTCGAAAACCGACGGCAAGGCGGCTGACAATACGGCCGGCGGCGACGCCACCACCAAAAACCATGCCGATGACGCGAATTCCACGACGTCCAGCAAGCAGGACACCGGCAACTACGCGGATGGCGACTATTCGATCAACGGCCAGTACGGGCCGGTCGGCGAGGACACCATCGACGTGCATCTGACCGTTAAGGACCAGAACGTGACGGCCGTGAAGATCGTCGGCCATCCGTTCACGTCCATCTCCAAAAAGCATCAGAACGACTTTGCCAAAGCCGTGCCGGACGCGGTGGTCGGCAAGCCGTTGAAGGACCTTAAAGTCGACAAGCTCGCCGGTGCCAGCTGGACCTCCGAAGCCTTCAACAAGGCGTTGGAAGTGGCGCGTCAGGAAGCGTCAATCCAATAGCCCATTCCTTCTGAAACCGACACGGCATGCCCGTCTTGCGTCGGTGCGGACGGTTTTCCTGTGGTTACCGTGCGGATTCGGCGCATACGTTCGGCCAGAGCAACGTGGCCATGTTCTCGGCCCAGGAATCAGACTTGCGTTCCTTGCCGGATTGCCGTTCCCCTCCGGCTTCCTGTCCCGCCAACGCTTTGCAAGCCAGCATGGAACCCAGCACCGTGCTGAACAGGAACGTGTAGTCCAAACGGTTTTGAAACACTCCGTCGGCGATGCCACGTTCCATGAACCCCACGAACCGTTCTTCGGCCGGCGCTAGAACTTGTGCTGCGATCGCCTTCAGCGTGGCGTTGTCGGAAGACAGCACCACGCCCACGGCTTTCAATCCGAGTTCGCTGTCGAAGCAGTTCTGGATGCGTCGCAGCATGGTGGCCAGTCCGCTCCGCGACGGCTTCAAATCGTTGAAATTCGGTAGTCCGGCAACTTCCGGTTGGATGCGTTGCAATAAATCGTCGGCGTTTCGGTAGCGTCGGTAGATTGTGGTCTTTGCTACCCCTGAACGTCGTGCGACCTCTTCGATGGTCACCGCTCCGATACCATCGGAAATCACTATCCCCAATGTGGCTTTCATGATTTTGCGGTCGGTTTGCTCCCGTAATCGCTCACGTCGGCCACGTACTGTGCCGACGTCTTCCTGCGTGGTTTTTTGCACCGTCTTCCGCGTGCCCTCTTGCGTGGTTCCGCCCATCATGCCGCGATCACTTTCGTGCTTTCCAGCTTGCTTACGTACCAATGGTTGAACTTGACCAGTGGAATGCGCAGTAGCAGGCCTATCAGCAGCAGCGGCGGAATGAACAGCAGTAGCGCGCCAATCGCAAACCAGTAATCGTTACTGTAGATTCCGCCGATCGCCGCGCGCATTGCTGTGATTGAATGCGTCGCAGGCAGGAACGGGCTGATGCTGCTGATGATTTTCGGCAGCACGGCCAGCGGATATGCGCCGTTCGCTCCGGAGATCTGCATGACGAGAAACAGCACGCCGATGGCTTTGCCGACGTTGCCGAAGCTGGCCACGAGCGTGTAGGTGAAGAACGAGAACACTAGGCTGCTCACCCAGCCGGACAGCATGAACAGCAGCGGATGCACCGCCTGGACATGGAGGAACAGCAGACTGCCTCCCAAGGAGAACGTGCTCTGCAATAGTCCGATCACGCCGAACACACCGTAATGTCCGAGAAACAGCTGATGCGGTTTCGGGTCGCCGAGTTCCTTGCGCACCTTACGCGAGACGGTGGTCTTGAGCGTCACTGCCATGAGCAGCGAACCGACCCACAGCGGCAGGATCGTGTAGAACGGTGCCATCTGCGAACCGAAGTTCTTGACTGGGAACACCGCGTTGCGTTTCACTTTTACAGGGGCTGCAAGCGCGGCGGCCAACGAGTCGGTATTATCGCTGAGCACATCTTTGACGGCGCTCATATCGCCGCTGTTCAGAGCATCGGTCAATGTTCCTGTGAATGCGCCCAGTTTTTTGCCCGCGCCGGCCAGACTATCGGCGGTGGAATCCAACACGCTGCTGATGGCGGTCAGATTCTTATCCGCGGTCTTGGTGGTGCCGTTCAGATTGCCCAGCGCGCCTTTCAGATCGGCCGCTGTGGCATTGAGCGCGGTGGTGGTGCTGGTAATGGACGTGGCGATATCGTCAAGTTGCGGTTTCAGTTGGCTCTCATAGTCGGTTTTGATGCCACTGACGGACGTTGCCGCCTGCTGCGCCAGTTTCTTGATCTCCGCACGTTCGGCCGTGGTATCGCTTACTTTGGCGTCGATGTTGTCGGCGCTGCCATTCAGCGCCGATGCTAGGTCGTTGAGCTGTGTGATGGTGGTGCCGACGTTGGTTTTGAGATGGTCGATGGCGTTCCTCACCGCTTCCGGCAGCTTTTCGTTTGCGCTGAACGCGTCGAGCGAATCATAGATCTGCTGGTAGCTTTGCGCCTGCTTGCTGATGTTCGTGGCCTGGTTGCGTAATGCGTTGGCGGTGTTGCCGGCCTGCGTGCCCGCATTGCCGAATAGGCTGTCCACATCTGCTTCCATGGCTGTGAAGCTGTTGGCGGAATCAGTCAGAGCCGTGCCCAGCGCGGTGGTGCCGGTCTTCAACGCGCCCGTCAGATCCTCCACGCCGCTGCCGGCTTGCTTGAGTGTTGTTCCTGCGCTTTTCGCATTGCCGCTGACATTGGCGATCAGACCGTCGGAGGACTCAAGCAGATGCCGTGCGCTTTGGGTCAGCGTGCTGAACGTGCGGAGCGTTCCGGAAGCGTCGGTGAGCGTTTCCGCGAAGTCGCTGATATTGCCGTTGAACTGCGTGAGTTGTTCCTGCGCGGCTGGCTTGTCGAGTTGGTTGGCGAGCTGCGATGCCACACTCAGCGCGGTGCTGGTCAGTGTTTCGGAGAACGTCTCGTTGACCTGCGCGCTGACCGTATCGGCGCCTTGGCCTGTGATCTTCGGAGCCAAGGCGTTCTTCTTTTCATTGTTGTAGTAGGCGATTTCGGCGTGGTTGCCATCGGATGCGAAGAACGTCATCATACGGGTGCTGAAGTTCTTTGGAATCACCACAGCTGCGTAATATTTGCCGGATTTGGTGCCGTTGATGGCTTCTTTTTTGGTGGTGAAGGTCCAGTCGAGCTGATCGTTGGAACGCAGCGTGTTAACCACTTGGTCGCCGATGTTGATCTTCACTGGAATGAGGTCGGACCGGTATCCGTCGTCCTCATTGGCTACGGCGAATTTCAGATTGCCGGTATTGGCGAACGGGTCCCAGCTGGCGGCCACGTTGAACCATGTGAAGATGCCGGGGATCACAACGAGTCCGATGACGATGATGATGGAGACGACGTTGCTGGTGATTCGCCGGATGTCGCCGACGAACAGTTTCCAGATGGTTTTCATGCGTTGCTCCTTTCCTCGGTGTTTTCGGCGGTCTCGGCGGTCTCGGTAGTCTCGGTGGTGTCCGTGGCGGCATCGTTCGCGGCGGCGCTTGGACCGGTCGTCTGCATTTTCTGCACCAGTATGGCGATTCCGTCATCTTCATTGTGGTTGACGCCCGTCACGTTTTCCGTCGTTTCTTTGATGACGCTGGTATTGCGATTATCGGATGTCGTGCGTTTGCCGCTGGTGCGTTTTCGCGTTTTGCGCAGCAGTCTGTTCCGCCGTTCCTGTTGCGCCCGCTTTTTGCGACGGATGCGTGCCGCTTGGCGCTCCACCAGCATGGATCGGATCGATCCATCGCTCAAATGGCCGAGCTCCACTTGACGGTTCAGATTATCGCGCATGTATTCGATGACCATGAGGAAGCCCATGATGAGCAGAATCCAGACGACCCACGTGGCCAGTACCACCACTTTCTCTCCGTTGGTGAACGAGAACACCGCCGCCAGAGTTACCGGAACTACGAATCCGATCACCAGAGCTCCGCGCTTGAGTTTCGGGTACAGTTCCGCGAACCGACTTGCGCGTTCCTCGATCACCTCGCGGTAGCCGCCTTTGTCGGCCAGCACCTGAATGGCTTGGGACATGTTGTATCCGCGTTCCGGAAGCTCCACTTCCTCGCCGATAATCATGTCGCTTTCCTTGATTTCGCGGGCGAACAGTCGGTTGAGGTTGACCAACAGAGGACGGACCGCCAGACCGATGACGAACGCCATGGCGGCAAACAGCAGCAGCGTGCCGATCGCCTTGGTCCAATGGCCGTCGTAGAAGCCGGCGATGGTCTCGCGGAATGCGTCTATCGAATAGCTGAATGGCACGAACGGATAGACCATGCGGAAGAATTTCGGCATCATCTCGATCGGATACAGGCCGGAAGCGCCTGGAATCTGCACGATCACCAACGCCACGCACAGGCCCTTGCCGATGTGCATGAACGTGGTGGACAGCGCGTACGTGATGCTCAGATATACCAGCGATGTGATCATGCCGGTCAGTATGAACAGTGGCGCGCAAGCCGTCTGCACGCCGAGTATCAGATCGCCAACGGTGCAGATCGCGCCTTGAATGACGCCCATCGTGCCGAGCAACAGGTATCGGGCCAGATACTTTTCGGTTGCGGTCGGATCGAGACCCTCAAGCCCCTCGTCGTCCACCTCCACTTTGTAGATCACCACAAAGGCGAACGCGCCCACCCACAGTGCCAGATTGGTCATCAGCGGAGCCATGCCGGAGCCGTAGGAGTTGACGGGATACACGTTCTTCGTGTCGATTACGGTCGGGGACTCCATGAACGAGGCGATCTTATCCGCGTCAAGCGAACTGCTGCCGGTCAACGATGCGAGCAGATCCGCAGTGCCCAGCGCCTTCAGGTCGGTGCTGACGGTGGTGAGCTTCGTCTCCATCTTCGCCAGCTGCTGGTCGGTTTGCTCAAGGCCGATGCGGGTGTCTGACGCCACTTGGTCGAGTTGGTCGAGCACGATGTTGGTTTGCCTGACCACGCTGTCCTGGCTGGTCACGGTGCCGGCAAGTGTTCCGGCCGTCCCAGCCAGCGAGCCCAGCGCGGAATTCAGTCGCGGCAGTGCGCCTGAATTGATGGCGTTGCGCGCCGTGCCTGCGCTTTTGAGCGAGTTCTGCGTGCCTATGTTGAAATCGGTGGACAGTTTGGATACGCTGCCGGCTGTGGCCTGTGTGTTCTCGCTCAGGGTTTTGAGGTCGGCGAGTGTTCCGGCTGCCGTGTTGTTGGTATTCTCCAGTTTGCTGATGATTTGCTGGTATTGCGCGTTGTCGCTGGCGGATTTGAGCTTCTCGAGCAGTTTCGCATTGCTGTCGGTGATGTTTTGCATGCCGGTCACCGCCTGCTGCGCCGATCCACTTGCCGCGGATACCGCCGACGAGATCTGGTTGATGCTGGCTGTGGATTGCGCCGTCGCTTGGGAAACAAGTCCGGATCCGGTTTCCAGCGCGCTGTTGGCGTTGGACGAAAGCGTGTTGAGCTGGGTTTGCGCTGTGCCGATGGCGGTGGATGCGCCTGCTAGTCCTCTGCCTGCGCTCGCCGCGGCCAGCTGCACGTCGTTCAGGGCATTGCGTGCTGCTTTTGTCTGCTGTGGCACATTGGCTAACTGGGTGTCGAGATCCGCGATTGCGGAGCGGATCGTGCCTACGTTCCGCTTGGTGTTGTCGAGTTCGCCGATGGTTTCGTTGGCGATGGTGTTGGTGTTGCCGCTGATGGTGCCGTTGGCTGAGTTGACGGCTTTGACGAGCACGTCGCTGACGGTGGAGACGAAGGTGTTGTTGACGGTGCGGTCGACCACGGTCGCGCCTTGGTCGGTGATTTTCGGCGAAATCGGACTCGCCTTCTCGTTCACGTAATATTCGAGCGTGGGGCGATGCTTGCTGTTGGTGACGACGTTGGCCAGATCTTCGCTGAAGTCGGAAGGGATGACGATTGCGGCGTAGCAGTCGCCCGACTCCACCGCTTCCATCGCGTTGGCTTTGCCCATGAACTCCCAGCCGAGCTGGTCGTTGCTCTTCAGCGTGCCTTCGATTTGATCGCCGAGATTGACTTTGCCAAGCAGCGCGTTGTCTGTGCCTTCGTCCATGTTGGCCACGGCCACTTTGATGCTGTCCGTGTTGCCATAGGGATTCCAGAACCCGTAGATGTTGAACCATGCGTATAGCGGGGGAATGAGAATCAGGCCGATCATAATCACCCACGCGGCGGGTACGGTGACCAATCGTTTGAAGTCACGGCGCAGGATCTGCAGTACGTTGTGCATTGTCTCTCCGGTTTGGCGAATCAATTCCCTTATATGGCGATACGTGTTCCGTAGCGCTACGCGGTTCGTATCGTATACCGTGCTCTTGGACAATCGCCATCGCGTTTCATGGATGACGGAAATCGGGTCGAGTACTGCGGCAAAGCCTCGGCAAAACCATCGCCGGCTGACGTAGCCCCTTCCGCTCACGTCCGTGACAAATCGCCATTTCTGTATGTCCGTGAGCGAAAGGTGGTAATAAATCGCTATTTTCCGTCCGTATTTATACCCCCATTCGCTCACGATGCGCTATACATCGCCATTTCTTGCGGACGTGAGCGAAAGGTGGTGTGCGAATGGCGATTGCAGCCAGCTGACGTCCCCCTCTTTTGCTCGCGTCCGCCAATAATCGCACCTGAACCGCTTTTCTTGCGGCGGATATTGCCTACGTTTGGTAGCGTGGGCTGAAGGAAGGAGCGACATATGAGCGAAACCGCACAATCTGAATCACGATCCGAGGATTCCGCCGCGGGCAAGACGGATGGAGAAATCAAGGCGATTGCCGCCGAAACCGAAATCGCGGCTATCGAAGAAGGCGGAAAGCAGGGCACTGGCGAAGTCGGCAATCCCGCTGACCGTCGTCTGCCGTTAATCGTTCGCATTTACGGCATCGTCATGCTTATTGAAGGCGTGGTGACGCTGCCGTTCATTGTGTTGGCGTGCCTGTACTCGATTCGCGCGGTGTTTTCCGGCAAAGTGGCGTTCGATGCGCTCAGCCTCACCGCGATTCTGTCGGTGGTTCACGCGGCCGTGCTGCTGGTCGCCACCGCGTGTCTGGCGGTGTTCGGCGTGATGCTCATTATGAACAAGCGTCGGCATATCGCGCAATGGACGTATCTGATGATTCCGCTCACCCTTGCCGAAGGCTTGCTGTCGCTGGCATTGCAGGGACTTGGTGTGAATTTGATCGGCCCGGCTATCCAGCTTGTCGTGCTCATAGCCCTGCATGTCACTGCCGATCCGTCGCTGCGTGAGGAGCGTCGTCTGCAGTTCGCGCTTCGACGTATGGATGCCCGTAGCGCGTACGAAAGTGCGGCTTCCCGAGGAATGGCCGGCCGTGATTTGACTGGCAGGGGCTATATTTCGCTGGATTTCTTCAATCTGTTCTGGCTGTTCACCATTGGTTGTGTGTTCGGTTTGGTGATCGAAACCATCTACCATTTCATCCTGTTTGGCGAATACCAGGACCGTGCGGGCTTCCTGTGGGGTCCGTTCTCGCCCATCTATGGTTTCGGCGTGGTGATCGTCACCGTGTTGCTCAACCATTTGTGGCAGTCGAATTGGTTGCTGATTTTCTGCTCAAGCGCGGTGATCGGTGGCGCGTTCGAATATTTCACCAGCTGGTTCATGCAGGCCGCGTTCGGTATTCGCGCATGGGATTACACGGGGCAATGGCTTTCGATTGACGGGCGTACGTCCGGCAAATACATGTTCTTCTGGGGTATCCTCGGCTTGGTTTGGGTCAAGTTGATTTTGCCGCGATTGTTGCGATTGATCCAGCGTATTCCGTGGAAGATTCGCTATTCGCTGACGCTGGTCTGCTTCATTTTCCTTTTCGTCGACGGTGTGATGACGCTGATGGCCCTTGATGCTTGGTATTCCCGCATGGCTGGGGTTGCGCAGAATTCGCCCGTTTCGCAGTTCTTCGCCACGTATTTCAATGACGATTTCATGGCCCACCGATTCCAGACCATGAAGATCGACCCGTCCACTGCCGGTCGTATGTAGGCTGGTTTTTGCGTTTTGCGGGTTTTGCTAAGCGGCTGGTCGGGCGATGTTCCGGCTGGCCGCTTTGCTTTGGGTGGCTGATTTTGAACGATTTCGGACGATTGCAGTGGGGTTTTGTTGCGGGTTTTGCCGCGGGGGATTTGATTCTTCCGGATTATTGCCGTTTGGGATTCGTGCCTTCCGGCTGTCTGGATGCTTGACTGCTGTTGCCGCGCCTACGCCGCGATGCTTTGCGCCAGCTGGCGGATGAGGTCGGGGCGATGTCCGCTCCATGAGGAATTCGGTGAGATGACGACCGGAATTTGCTTGAAGCCGGCGTCCTTGATCTGTTCGAATGTGGACGGATTCTGCGTCAAATCGACCGCCACGTACCGCACTCCCAGTTTGGAAAGCTCTTGTTCGGTGGCCTCGCATTGAGGATTGTTCGGATTGGTGAAGACGGTCACGGTCATTCTTTTCCTCCCTATGCAAATCGGCTTCCTTTGGTGTGGAAAGCCTTGTCGGCCACGTTTTTTGATTTTGCCTGGCTGAGCAGGCCGTTCATCAGTATACACTACCTGTAGTGGCGTTTCGTACGTTTGCCCACTGTATATAGTGGGGAATTTCCCGTAATACCGAATCTATACGAACAAATGTTCGATATATTCGAGTCTATCATTATCCTCGATTGCGCCACGCCGGTTGCATGCGTATGGTCCGTCCGCGAATCGCCCGCGGGCTGTTCGCTATTCATTTCGGAACACATATTGCGATTTCGCTCGTTTTCTTACGATTGTGAGCGAAAGGTGGTGCCGCATAGTGCGGTAGGGGGTATAAATCGCCTTATTTTCCATACTTTTCGGCGCACGTCGCGAAATAATCGACCGAAATTGCGATTCGTGAGCGAAAGAGGGTGCGCGATATGGTGCGTTCCGTATTGAAGTGCTGAGACCTCATCCCGAAACAAATGAAAAAGTCCTGAGAACCATCGGCTTCCAAGACTTCGAACCTGTGCCCCCCGTGGGATTCGAACCCACAACCCACGACTTAAAAGGACGCTGCTCTAACCGTTGAGCTAGAGGGGCAACAGCAACATAGTATACAGCATATTCGGACCAATCGCCACCACGGGCGTCGCGCGGACGTCAAAGTGGTCATCGGAGCGTTGGCGTGCCTACAATCGATACCATGTCATGCACCACAATCCTTGTAGGCAAGAAAGCAAGTTACGACGGTTCGACCATCATCGCCCGCGACGACGATTCCGGTTCCGGCCGTTACGATCCGAAGAAATTCGTCGCTATCGCGCCGCAAGAGCAGCCGCGCCACTATCGCAGCGTGCTCAGCCACGTCGAAATCGATCTTCCCGACAACCCGTGCCGATACAGCATCGTGCCGAACGTGCTACCCAACCGTGGAATCCTTGCGGAAGCGGGCGTGAGCGAACGCAACGTGGCCATGAGCGCCACCGAAACCATCGCCGTCAACGAACGCGTGCTCGGTGCCGACCCGCTGGTCGTATTGCAGCCAGCCGACGAAATCGCAGGAAAGCCGGAAATCCCTGGCGGCATTGGCGAAGAGGACATCATCACCCTCGTGCTGCCGTACGTCAACACCGCGCGCGAAGGTGTGAAGCGCCTCGCTGAACTGCTCGAAACATACGGGACGTACGAATCGAACGGCATCATCATTTCTGATGTGGACGAAATCTGGTACGTCGAAACCATCGGTGGACACCATTGGATCGCCCGCCGCGTGCCGGACGACAAATGCGCGATTATTCCCAACCAGCTTGGCATCGACTATTTCGATTTCGACGACGCCTTCAGCGACGCGCGCGAATTCATGTGCAGCGACGACCTGCAGGAATTCATCGAAACGCACCATCTTGGGCGCGCGGCGGGTACGCAGGGCGGCATGAACGGCGGCCACTGCAACCCGCGTATCGTATTCGGCACCGCCACCGCGAAGGACCACATCTACAACACGCCACGCGCCTGGTACATGTACCGCTATCTCGATCCGGCCGACGCGGAAAACCTTACCCCTGAATCGGACGATATTCCATGGTGTCTCGAACCGGAGAATGCCGTGACCGTCGAGGATGTCGACTTCCTGCTCGGTTCGCACTTCGAAGGCACCCCGTATGACCCGTACGGCACGCAGGGAACTGAGGAAAGCCGCCATCGCTACCGTCCGATCGGCATCAACCGCACCGGACACATGGTGGCCATGCAGATTCGCCCGTACGCGCCCGTCGAAAGCCGTTCGATCATGTGGATTTCGTACGGTTCCGGCGCGTTCACCACGTCCGCCCCGTTCTATGCGAACGTCGACGACACCCCCGCCTACCTGCGCGACACCACGCCGGAAGTCTCCACGGACTGCCTGTATTGGACGAACCGCCTGATTGCAACGCTCGCCGACGCGCACTTCTACGAGACCAGCAACGCGGTCGAGGGCTTCTCGGAAGATGTCCGTTCCTTCGGCCACCGTCTGGTGGAACGTACGGATGATGCGCTTGCGATTGGTGGGTCGGCGACTGGGGCTGGTGGCGCTGGTTCTGGTGCCGGTTCTGCGGTTGGCGGTTCTGGTTCTATGTCTGGTGCTGCGGTTGATTCCGGTTCCGATGGGCTTGCTAGTCCTACATCTGTTCCGGCCCGTCTTGCGGCGGCTAACGACGAAATGGCGGAATACCTGCGATCGCGCAATACGAAGCTGCTCGGCGACGTGCTGTACACGTCCAGCAATCTCATGCACAACAGTTTCGCCATGTCGGATCGCTGGAACTAAGCCCGCTGGTGCTTTCCGTGTCCGTTTCTCCCGAATCGGACACACAGGCATCAAAATGAAGCGCTCCTGTGTCCGAATCACCAGAAACGGACACAGGAGCGCCTAGCCGATCGCAATAATCGCAATACTCACGCAATATCGCGTAAACCCTCTATCGCGCGAAACCTGCGAAACCCGCGAAACCCGCGCGAAATCAGTTGAACCCGACCACATGTTCCGCCACGAAATATCCCTTTCGAATCACAAACCGGCCGAGCGAACCATGTAGGTTCAGCGCGCGCGACATCGCCTTCTTACGCACGTCCTTGTAAATCGTCGGCGAATACGCCTCGATATCCGCCCACATGGCCTTCTTCTTCTCGTAATTCTCCGGATCGCGCGACAAAATCATGAAAACGCTCGCGACGGAACTCTGAATCGCAAGAAAATGAATCATATAGCGGTATAGGCCGTCCGGCACCGTACCACGTTCGGGGGTGGCACGCACCATGCATTGGTTGACGAGCCGCAGCTGGTCCACACGTCGAATCATCACGTCCGTCTGCACGCTCTGCCCGTCGCGGCCGATGAAATAGTGGTAGAACGGCGTATCCACGTATTGCAGCGACTTGACCCACGGGAACGGCTGGTACGCGTAGATGAAGTCCACGTAGAACGTGTGCTCCGGCAGCTGCATCTTCGATTCGCGCACCACGGCCGTACGGTAGATCAGCGCGTGCATGAGAATGTATTCGGTCAGACCGAAATGTCCCAGATCGTCCCAAGTGAGCCGCCTGCCGGGCTCCATGGCGTGACGGAAGTTCACGACGTGCTTGTTGCGTTTGCCAACCTTGTCATACACATAGTTGGTGACGAGCATGTCGAGCGGCTCGTCCTTGCCGACCTCGCCGCGCAGCACGGCCATGACCTGTTCGAGCGATTCCGGGCCTACCCAATCGTCCGCGTCCACGACCTTCACGTACATGCCGCTCGCCGCCGCGATGCCGGTGTTGACCGCGCCGCCGTGGCCCTTGTTCTCCTGATGGATCGCGCGCACGATTCCCGGATTGCGCGCCTCGAACGTCTTCGCCATCTCCAGCGTGCCGTCGGACGAGCCGTCATCCACGATCAGCACTTCGATGTCGTCGTTGCGCTTCGACGCGATCAACGATTCGACGCACCGTTCCAGGTATTCCGTCATGTTGTACGCGGGCACCACGAAGGTGAGCGTCTTCTTCTCCTGCATATTCTTCCTCGGATCGGGCTCGTGTCGGGCCGTGCGGCTGGCCGACCGCTCCGGCCAAAAGCATAACGAAACTAACGTAGCACCATGTGCGGTTCCGGGGCGCGGTTTTGCGCACAAACGGCACCCTGAAATACGCAATCTGCACCTGAAATTTCCCCTAGGGTCATTTCGGGTGACGGTATGTCAGTTTTCGTCAATTGTTGATTGTTTTTGCGATTCGTGCGGGCTTTGCGGTTTTTGCGATTCGTTCGTCTCGTCTGATTCGTTTGATTCGTCTGCCGCTTGCGATTTGCCTACTGCTTGCGATCCGTCTGCCGCTTGCGATCCGTCCGTCACGGTCGTCCCGTCCGTCGCGTCATCTCCCGCAGCAACCGCCTTCTCCTGCGATTTCGCGGCCTTCTTGCCCTGCTTCTCCTGCTTGGCGATCGCCTTCGCTTCCCGCGCGGCCTGCTTTTCCGCCTCGCGGGCGGCCTTTTCGCTTTCGTAGCGCAGTTCCGGCTTGGCTTCCATGCGGCTCAGCCCATACCATGCCAGGTTCACGATGTGCGCGGCGAGCTGCTCCTTGCTGAGCTTGCGCTGGTCGGCCCAGTATTGGCAGGTGTACACGGTCATGCCGATGAGCATCTGCGCGTAATACGGCACGCTTTTGGCCGGCAGATGCTGGCGTTTGAACGCGTCGGTGAGAATGTCCTCGACGCGTACGGCAATGTCTCCAAGCAGCGAATTGAACGAGTTGGACGGGTCGGTTTTCGGCGAATCGCGCGTGAGCACGCGGAAGCCTTCGGCGTTCTCCTCCACGTAGGTGAGCAGCGCAAGCGCGGTGCGTTCCACGATTTGGCGCGGATGCGCCTGCGGGTCGGACAGCGCGTTGATGAGAACGTCGGTGAGCGCGCGCATCTCGCGGTCCACCACCACGGCGTACAGGCCTTCCTTGCCTCCGAAATGCTCGTACACAATGGGCTTCGATACTTTGGCGGTGGCGGCGATCTCTTCCACGCTCACCGCTTCGAAACCCTTGGCCGCGAACAGCGATCGACCGATTTCGATAAGCTGTTCGCGCCGCTGATACGACGTCATTCTGGATGTATTGGCCATACTGCCTAGTTTTTCACGCCCCGTGGATAGCCCCTTGACCGTCCGATCCTCACGTATCGTCAGTTTCTGCGGAATCGAACACGTGTGTCATATTGACAATGCTCCATTATGGCTTTAATATATTTAATAAATAATAAATTTTATTAAAAGGGGTGATGTGGACCATCTACCAGAATGGTTGGCCAACCTTGCGGAGGAGGATTTGGCCTTCATCAAGAACTTCGTGCTATCGTCAGGATCTCTGAAGCAAATGTCCCAGCTGTATCAAGTCTCCTACCCGACCATGAGGCTCCGGCTTGACAGGCTTATCGAAAAAATACGGTTGAACGACAACGAGACGGAGGATCCATTCATCCTCTTGGTGAAGAGTCTCGCCATCGACGATAGATACGACGTCGACACGGCTCGAATACTCATAGACGAGTACAGAAAGAGAAGGGATGAATCATGAGCTGGACATGGATCGCATTATTAATCGAGATCCTAGGCATAATCGCCGTATTCGTTCTGGTCTTCCTCATCGCGAGGAGCCTGATTCGCTACGCAAATTCCCTAAAGAAAGGAGGCAGCCCTTCAAAGCAGGCAGCAGAAGACAAAAAAATCACTCTTCATGATTTATAAAAACGTTACCAGATATATCGAAGTCAAAATCGCATTATCGATGCCTTGCATGGCAGAGCATCTTATTCCCCTGGCGGATCAGACATCCGTGGTGCGTCCGCGGGGCGGAGCCGGAGTGTCCGTTGCGCTTTTTAGGCTGGAGCCATGGATACGAATGTGATTATTGCGATTGTCGCGGTCGTCGTTATCGCGGCATTACTTGCGATTGGCGGATGGTGGTTCGGTAAGAGCCGCAAGTCCGCCGTGGACAAGTCCACTGAAGCGGCGAAGGCGAAGGCCGATGCTCGTTTGGCTCCGGAGAAGTCCGCCGCGCAATCTGCCGCCGCAAGTGCCGAAAACGCTGAGAAAACCAAGGAAACCGCGGAATCCGCGACTTCGTCTGCCACACCTGAATCGCCAGTGGCAACTGAACCAACTCCGGTCGGGTCAGCCGTAACTGAATCCGCGATCCCAGCCGTCGAAACCCCGGAAGCCGCCGGCACCCGCATGCAGCGCCTCAAGGCGCGCCTGTCCAAGTCGGGCAATCCGTTCGGCAAGGCCCTGTTCAACATCCTCGCCAAGGATCAGCTCTCCGAAGCCGACTGGGAGGACGTCGAAGACACCCTCCTGCTTGCCGACGTGGGCGCGGAAGCCAGCGAACAGCTCGTTGAGGAACTGCGCAACGACGCCCGCATCGCCGGCCAGTCCGACCCGGCCGAAGTGCGTGCCGCGCTCAAGGACAAGCTGCTGAAGCTCGTCGGCACCGACGTCGACCGCCGTCTCAACGCCGACAAGGAGGGCGCGAACAAACCGAGCGTCATCATCATGGTCGGCGTGAACGGCACCGGCAAAACCACCACCGCGGGCAAGCTCTCCCGTCTGCTTGTCTCCGAAGGCAAGCAGGTCATGCTGGGCGCGGCCGACACGTTCCGCGCCGCCGCCGCCGACCAGCTGGAGACCTGGGGCGCGAAGGTGGGCGTGCCGGTCGTGCGTTCCGACAAGGACGGCGCCGACCCGGCGTCCGTCGCGTTCGAAGCCAGCGCCAAAGCCAAGGAGGCGAACGCCGACGTGCTCATCATCGACACCGCCGGCCGTCTGCAGAACAAGTCCAACCTCATGGACGAGCTCGGCAAGATCCGCCGCGTCACCGAAAAGAACCTGCCTGTGGACGAAGTGCTGCTCGTGCTCGACGCCACCACCGGCCAGAACGGCATGACGCAGGCCAAGGTGTTCGCCGAAGCGATCGGCATCACCGGCGTGGTCCTGTCCAAGCTCGACGGCTCCGCCAAGGGCGGCATCGTCATCTCCGTGCAGAAGGAGCTCGGCGTGCCCGTCAAGCTCGTCGGCCTGGGCGAAGGCCCGGACGATCTCGCCCCGTTCGCTCCGGAAGGTTTCGTCGACGGCATCCTCGCCTGACGTTCCCATATTTTCCGGATTTGCGATTTCCGTAGCGAAAACCTCCCGTCACGTTCCGCACGTGGCGGGAGGTTTTCGTATTGCGATTACTGCTCAGCGCCAGCCGTACCGGCAGCGTCAGCCCCCACCCCCGGCACCTTCCGGATCGTCAGCTTCAATAGCAGCGGCGCGACCAGCGTCACCAGCGAAATGATGAAGATGATCGTCGAATAGTATTCGCTGCCGAGCACATGCTCGTTGAAGCCGATTTGCGCGGTAATCAACGCCATCTCGCCACGTGGCACCATGCCCGCGCCGATCATCAGCGCCGAAGCGCCGCCAAAACCGGCCATGCGGCCACCCAAACCGCAGCCGACGACCTTCGTGATCACGCCGAGAACCGTCATGATCGCAATGAACACAATCATCTTCGTATCATCCACGCCTGTGGTCTGCAGGCCGATGCCCACGAAGAACACCGGCACGAACAACGTGTCTCCAACCGGCTCGATATACCGGTCCGCGTCCTCCGCGTAATCGCTGTTGCTTACCGCGATACCGGCGAAAAACGCGCCCACCGCGTAGCTCAACCCGGCCAGATTCGACGCCCACGCCATCGCCAGGCAGATGATCACGGCCATCACCGCGATGCCGGACGGCGCCTTCAGCACGCCAGCCAGCGTCATCAGCGCCGGCGCCACCCAAACCACCACCACGGCGGCCGCCACAAAGAACAGCACCTGCTTGAGCAGAATCAAACCCAGCCCTGCCACGTCCACGCTGCCGGTGTTGACGAGCGTGCACATTACGGACAGCAGAATCACGCCGATCACATCGTCAGCCACGGCCGCGCCGAGAATCGACACGCCTTCCTTCGAATCAAGCAGTCCGGCTTCCTTCAGCACCGCCACGGAAATCGACACGGACGTGGCGGAGAACACCACGCCGATGAACGCAGCCGGAATCGGCTTGAAGCCAAACAGCAGGCTCACTCCACCCATCACCGCCACGGGGAACACCACGCCCATGCACGCGATGATGACCGCCGCCTTCGAATACTTCTTCAGCAACTGCAGGTCGCAGCCGACACCGCCCAAAAACATCAGGATGATGATGCCGAGATCGCTGAACAATGACAGCGAATCGCTCATGTGCATCACGCCCAGCAGCGAAGGGCCCACGAGAATGCCGACGAGAATCTGCCCGATCACTTCCGGCAGCTGCGCTTTGCGGCAGATCAGCCCGGAAACCGTGGTCAGCATCAAAATGGCGCACAGTGAAATGATGAACGTTGCCATGGTCCTCGCCGCTCTCTCGTTACGCGCGTCATACGTTCGCCGCACCGCGCGTTCGGTGTACATGCCACGCGCTCGCCGTACGCGGCGTTCTCCCGTCGCGTGCCACGCGTGTTCCGTAAGTTTCAGCTACCCAACTTACTCCGTCCGCAGCATTGCCCGCCGCTTCCGTCCACCGTCGCAATTTCATATTGCGATTGCCGGGCGATTATGCCTTCCGTATTTCCGTACCGCCAGTTTCGTTGGAATTCCGCCATTTTTCGGCGTAGGTTGACGTTTCGCGCGGATGGCGTTACGTTGGCGTAACACGTCGTAACGTTTTCAAAACGCGGCCGGCGTTCCATATCGTTCTGTCAGCCCCACACGATGGGGACGGAAATGTTGAACCAAATATAGAGAAAGAAAGAGGAGGGTGACATGGGCCAGCTTGATTCTGGAAATGCCGCGTGGATATTGACTTCCGCGTCCCTTGTGTTCCTCATGACGCCTGGTGTGGCGTTCTTCTATGGTGGCATGGTCCGCGCCAAGGCCGTGCTGAATATGATGATCATGGAGGCGGCCGCACTGTCCGTCACGATGATCATGTGGGTGCTGTGGGGTTGGTCGATCGCCTACGCCGGCACCTCGGTCGGCGGCATCTTCGGCGACCCGGCAACCGGCTTCCTGCTGAAGGACACCATGGTTTCCGATAAGGGCGTCTTCACATCGGCCGCACTGAACGGCAACAACTACCCGGTCAGCGTCGACGTGGCCTTCCAGTCCGCGTTCGCCATGATCACCGTCGCGTTGATCTGCGGCGCCATCGCCGAACGTGTGAAGTACTCCACGTGGATGATTTTCGTGGCGCTGTGGATCACGTTCGATTACGCTCCGCTCGCTCACATGGTGTGGAACGGCGGCCTGCTGTCCGCTGACGGCGCCATTTCCCAGGCGATCGGCGCAGCCGCCCACGATTTCGCAGGTGGTACGGTCGTCCACATCAACGCCGCAGTCGCCGCTCTGGTCATCGTGCTGATCATCGGCAAGCGTAAGGGCTTCGGCACGCAGCCGTTCCGCCCGCACAATGTTCCGTTCGTCATGCTCGGCGCCTTCCTGCTGTGGTTCGGCTGGTTCGGCTTCAACGCCGGTTCCGCCTTCGCAGCCAACGGCGCCGCCGGCTACGCGTGGGTTTCCACGTCCGCCGCAACCGCTGCGGCAATGCTCTCCTGGGGCTTCACCGAGAAGATTCGCACCGGCCACTACACCGCAATGGGTGCCGCTTCCGGCATCGTCGCGGGCCTCGTCGCCATCACCCCGGCCGCCGATGTGGTCTCCCCGCTGTGGGCCATCGTCCTCGGCGCCATCGCCGGTGTGCTCACCTGCCTGGCCTGCGGTCTGAAGTTCAAGCTCGGCTATGACGATTCCCTCGACGTCGTCGGCGTCCACGGCGTTGGCGGCTTCACCGGCACCGTGCTCATCGGCTTCTTCGGCGAAGGCACCGGCCTGTTCGCAGGCGGCGACTGGAGGCAGCTGGTCGTCCAGCTCATCGTCGCTCTCGTGGCCATCGTCTGGTCCGCCGTCATCACCGGCATCATCGCCTTCGCTCTGGAGAAGACGATCGGCTGGCGCGTCACCGAAGCCCAGGAAGTCGGCGGCATCGATCTTGCCGACCAGGGCGAACGTGCTTACGATTTTGCTGGTACCGCCAGCTCCGTCCTCAAGGAGGTGAAGTGAGATGAAGCTCATTACCGCTATCATCCAGCCCCATAAACTCGACGATGTCAAGGAAGCCCTCGCAGCCGCGGGCGTGCACGGCCTGACCGTGTCCGAGGCAAACGGTTATGGCCGTCAGCGCGGCCACACCGAGGTCTACCGTGGCGCCGAATACACCGTGGATCTCATTCCGAAGATCCGCATCGAGGTGCTGTCCGACGACGTCGATGCCGAAACCCTGGTTGGCGTGATCGTCAAGTCCGCCGGCTCCGGCACCATCGGCGACGGTAAGGTCTGGGTGGCTCCGCTTGACTCGGTGACCCGCGTGCGCACCGGCGAAACCGGTTCCGCCGCCATCTGATCCGTCCGGCCTTGTGATCGGGCCGATTCGGACAAGATGAAATAAAGAGCCCGGGCTTGAAGTTCGGGTTATCAATTACGACACATCCCCGTACGTGCCTCGCGCCGTGCGGGGATTGTCATAAGTCGTCATAGGTTTCATAAGGAACGTGCGTTATGACTTCAGCAGTCGATGGTCTCAAACAACGGTTCATGGCCATGAGCCAGCCCGACGCCGACGGCGTCTACCGCAATGGCGCGGCGAAACGCAAAGCCCGCACGGAATTGGCCATGGGCAATCTCACACAGTTGTGGAACGAAGCCTGCGAGGCGGTTTCCTTCGATGTTCCGACAACCGGCATCGGTCTCGGCGCGGTCGGTTCGCTGGCACGTGGACAGGTGGGCCCCAGCTCCGACCTTGATCTGGCGGTCATCTACGAGCCGCACGCGCTGACCGACCAGCAGCTCAACGAGCTCGCCAACAAACTGTGGTATCCGATTTGGGATTCCGGCCTCGACCTCGACCAGTCGGTACGTACCGTCGCGCAATGCGAGGCCGTCACCGACCGTGACCTGCCCGCAGCTATGGGATGGTTGGACGTGGTGCCGATCGCGGGGGACACTGGACTTATCGAAAGCACAGCCGTATCCATATTGGAACGATGGCGCAAGGCCGCGCGCAAACGTCTGCCGGAACTGCTCGGCTCCGCCAAATCGCGCCTCGACGAATTCGGCCGCATGGCCTACATCAACCAGCCGGACATCAAGGAGGCACGTGGTGGCCTGCGCGACTCCGTATTGGTGTCCGCGCTCGCCGCATCCTGGCTTGCCGACCGTCCGCACGGCACGTATGACGACGCCGTCGAACGGTTGCTGGACGTGCGCGACTGCATCCATCTGGTCGCCGGCAAAGATACGAACATGCTGCTATCGCCCTACCAAGCCAAAGTCGCGGCGATGCTCGGTCTGGCCGATCCGACGCTGCCCGATGGCGAACGTGAGGCGAAGTCGATCGACGATCTGCAAACGTTGCTGGCACGCGTTGGCCGGCAGATCGTGTTCTCCCTTGATTCCACCGCGTCGCGCGCCGAGCATTCGCTGACGCACGACAAGCCGCGATTCGCCTTCTTCCAAGTGTTCCAGCCGCGCGGTGGCGGCAAACGTCAGGCACCGACCTTCGATGTGATCGCCCCCGGCGTGGCCAAGCATGAAGAGGAAATAGTGCTCGCTCCGGGCGCGGAACCGGCCGCCGACCCGAACCTCGTGCTGCGCGTGGCCGTCGCGGCCGCGGAATTCGGCCTGCCGATCGCCCCGGGAACGTTGCGGAATCTCAAAAAGTGCCCTATCGGCGACCGCAACTGGACGGACGAATCGCGTGAACTGTTCATACGATTGCTGGCTTCCGGCCCCGCGCTGCTCAACGTGTGGGAAGACATCGATTTCATCGACGTGCCCGGCAAGCTCATCCCCGAATGGTTGGGCGTGCGCAACCGGCCAAGCGCGTCCGCCGCGCACCGCTATACGATCGACCGGCACATGGTGGAGGTCGTCACGCGGCTCGGCCGTGAAACACCCAGCGGTGGGCGGTACGACGACCGGCATTACGAGGCGCTGCTGCTCGCCGGCATCCTGCATGACATCGGCAAACGACCGGGGGTGGCCAACCATGCGGCGGAAGGCGCTCGGCATGCGACCGTGGTCGTGGAACGCATGGGATTCGACCGCGACATCGTCCGCTGGGTCACGCTGCTGGTACGCGAGCATCTGACATTGTCGGAGTTCACCACAGGCCGCAATCCCAATGATCCCAACGTCGGCGATGATCTGGCCGGCCGGCTCGACCATAATCCCGTGCTGCTCGACATGCTGTTCGACCTGACCCGCGCCGACGGCTCCTCGTTGGGGGCCACGTCCGGCGAGACCATCTCCAAACAGTACGGGTGGAGCAAATGGCGTGAAACGTTGGTGCGCACCATGTACAACGCCACCCGATACCACATGTGAGCGCCGGTTTCTCGCATGCGCCAAGCCGATATGCCCCCGTATTTCTCGTCGTTTACGGAAAAGCGGGGTGCATATCACCTTCCGTTCACTTCGGCAAATCGAAATAAGGGAATCGGGGTGCATGCTTTAGGATGTCCCCAAGTTGTCCACTCAGTTATCCCCACTCTGTGGATAAGTCGAAACGTTTTCCACATGGTTATCCCCAATATGTGGATAACTCGGCTTTTTTCGACTTTCTTATCCACACCAAAGCCATTCGCGCGTGTCGTTCGGTGGATGCGGAGATTCATCCATAATCTCAATGCAACACCGGTCGTGACGGCACGCACGTATTATGGTTTTCCTCGGTATTGAACACATTCGATTGACTGCTGCGGTTGGAGGGACATGGCGGAGAACGACTCTTGGAACAACGGTTCGGCGCAGAACCGCGGATTTTCGAACGCTGGAAACGGTGCGAACGGCATGAACGGCCGATCCAGCCAAGCCGTGCGCGACGCCCTGTTCGACCGCGTGCCGCCGCATGACGACGCCGCCGAAATGGCGGTGTTGGGCGGCATGCTGATGAGCAAGGACGCCATCGGCGAAGTATCGCAGATGATCGACGTGTCCGACTTCTACCAGCCACGCAACCAAACCGTGTACGAAGCGGTCATCAAACTGTTCTCGGCCTCCCAGCCGGTCGACGCCGTGCTGGTGGCCAACGAGCTGCTCGCCGAAGGCAATCTGGAAAAAGTGGGTGGCTCCGACTATCTGCACAGCCTGGTCGCATCGGTTCCGACCGCCGCAAACGCCACGTATTACGCCGACATCGTGCATCAGCGCGCCATCCTGCGTAATGTGATCGCGGCCGGCACCAAAATCGCACAGCTCGGCTACACCGCAGAAGGCTCGCAGGCCGAAGACGTCGTCAACCTGGCGCAGGCCGAAGTATATGAGATGTCCACCGGCAAAGTGCGGCAGGACTACGCGCCGATCGGCACCGTCATCGCCGATACGCTTGACCAGCTCGACCGTCTGCAAAGCGGCGAAGTGTCCCGAGGCGTGCCGACGGGCTTCCGCGACATCGACGACGTGACGCAGGGCCTGCAGCCCGGCCAGATGATCGTCGTGGCAGGCCGACCGGCCATGGGCAAGTCCACACTCGGTGTGGATTTCGCCCGTTCCGCGGCACTGCATCACGGATTGACGACCATCATCTTCAGCTTGGAAATGAGCAAAAACGAGTTGGCGCAACGTATCATCTCCGCTGAATCCAACATTCCGCTCGCCGCCATGCGCCGCGCGGACGACATCACGCCGGAACGTTGGGCCATCCTGAACGAGTTGCAAGGCAAGCTGCAGAACGCGCCCCTGTTCATCGACGACAGCCCGAACATGAGCCTGATGGAAATCCGCGCGAAATGCCGCCGACTGAAGCAGACGAACGATTTGAAACTCGTCGTCATCGACTACCTGCAGCTCATGACCTCCGGCAAGGCCGTGGAAAGCCGCCAGCAGGAAGTGTCCGACTTCTCCCGTGCGCTGAAGCTGCTCGCCAAGGAGCTGGAAGTGCCAGTGGTGGCACTGAGCCAGCTGAACCGTGGCCCCGAAATGCGTCAGGACAAGAAGCCGCAGCTGTCCGACCTGCGTGAATCCGGCTCTATCGAACAGGACGCCGACGTGGTGTTCCTCGTGCACCGTCCGGACGCCTACGACAAGGAGGACCGCCCGGGCGAGGCCGACATCATCATGGCGAAGCATCGTAACGGTCCGACCGACACGTTCAATCTTGCGTTCCTTGGCGCGTATTCGAAGTTCAAGGACATGCCCCAGGATTACCAGTCCCAGCAGGAGGCGGTGTGATATGGCTTGGAATTCCTTCGCGACCCCGTTGATCGGCAAGGCCGTGCGCGCGGCCTCCCGTTTGGCGCACGGCGGTGGCAGCGCGTTCCCCGGCAAAATCGTGGAACGCATCGACCCGCAATTCCTGTCGCGCACATTGGCGCAACTGCCGCTCGGCGTGGTGCTCGTCTCCGGCACGAACGGCAAAACCACCACCACACGCATGGTGGCCAGCATGCTGCAATCGCTCGGATTGAAGGTGTTCACCAACCCGACCGGCTCGAACTTCACCCGTGGCGTGGTTTCGTCGCTGCTTGCGGAAGTCTCGCTTTCCGGCAAACTCGACGCCGACATCGCGGTGCTGGAACTCGACGAGGCGTACGCCGTGCATTTCGTCAAGCAGGTGCCGCCCGACTACTGCCTGCTGCTCAACGTGATGCGCGACCAGCTTGACCGTTTCGGCGAGATCGACAACACCGCGCGACTGCTGTCCAAAGCTGCGGAAGCCACCACCGGTACCGTCGTGCTCAACCGTGAGGACCCGCGCATCGCCCGTCTTGCTGACGTGGCGCATACGGAAGACGGCGTGGAAGTACGCTACTTCGGCCTTGACGAATCGTTGCGCGGCTTCTTCCCGTCGGATGACGACATGAGCACCACTGTTGACGCGGAAGCGCACGACAGTGCGGAACATGGCGGAAATATTGGCGATTCGGGCAATGCCGGCGATACTGCCGATGCCGTTGCGGCTGCCGCGCCGGCCACATCGCAACCGCAGGACGGTCCCGACGCGCTGCCCGCCGACGTGACGTTGCGCGCCGTGGGCGACCACCGCGCCACCTTCGCGATCGACGGCGAAACGTATGAGACGGCTGTGAAACTGGAAGGCGTATACAACCTGTACAACGCGGCCGCCGCGCTCGCCGTGGTGCGCGCCGTCGCAGCGGACGCGCAGGCGATGTTCCTGCCGTTCGAAGACGCGCTCGCCGACAGTGTCGACGCAGACGGTGCCGATACCGGTACCGAAACGGACGGCAACGGCTCGCATGACGCCATCGACCAGGCCGCTGCGGACGAGATTCTGCGCGCGGCAGGCGTCTCACCCCGTATGATCGCCTTCGCGCACGCCACCACGCAGGCCATGATCGACACCGCCGGCGAGGTCACACCGGCATTCGGCCGAGGCGAGGTCATCACCGTGAACGGCACCCCCGTGGAACTGCTGCTCGTCAAAAACCCCATGGGCTTCCGCCTGTCGCTGGCCTCGTTCAAGCCCGAAGGCTGCGACACCATGATCTGCATCAACGACGAATACGCCGACGGCCGCGACATGAGCTGGCTGTGGGACGTGGACTTCACCTCGCTGCGCGGCACCGGCGTCAAAGCCGTGTCCGGCGTACGCGCGTGGGACATGGCCCTGCGCCTCGAATACGATCAGGTGCCGGTCGAATCGGTCAGCACCGACCTGGAGGAATCGGTCGTGAACTTCGTGAACGCGAATTCTGGCACCCCCAAACACATCTACTGCACGTACACGGCCATGCTGAAAACGCGTGCCGCGCTCGCCAAAATCGCCGACGTGGCCGACGCCGGCGTGGGCAAGTGAGCGCCGCGCGAAACGAAACCGCGCAATCGCAAAGCAAAACAGCGGAAGGAAGACGAGGAGACGATATGAGCCAGGCCATCGACATCGTGTCGCTGTATCCGAAGGATATGAACATCTACGGCGATTCCGGCAACGTGCTCACCATCCAGCGCCGGCTCGCGCTGTACGGCTACGAGCCGCGCGTACACGCCTACAACCAGGGCTGCGACTGGCCCGAGCACGTGGACATGATTCTGGGTGGCGGCGGCCAGGACACCGGCCAGAAGAAGATCATCGACGACTTCTTCCAACGCGCCGACCTGCTGCGTTCGCTCGCGGCGGACGGCGTGCCGATGCTGATGATCTGCGGCCTGTACCAGCTGTTCGGCGAGTATTTCGAAACGGTCGACGGCTCCCGACTCGACGGCATCGGCGTGATCGGCGCGTACACGGTCGGCCAGGAAACACGCATGATCGGCAATCTTACGGAAACCTCCGCCGATTTCGGCAAGATTATTGGCTACGAAAACCATTCCGGACAGACGTTCCTGCGTGACGGCGTGCAGCCGCTCGGCACCGTCGAACAGGACGGCACCGGCAACAACGGCGAGGACCATACGGAAGGCGCGCGCGTCCACAACGTGATCGGCACGTACATGCACGGCTCGCTGCTGCCGAAGAATCCCGCGATCGCCGATTTCCTGATCCGCACCGCCGTCGAACGCCGTTACGGCACGTTCGATCCGGCCGCCGCCGGACAGACGGATGCGCAACGGGCCGCCCTGCATCGCATCGACGAAATCGCCGACCGTGCTCGTCGCGTGGCCATGTCCCGTCCGCGCTGACGGCTGCCATGCCGGTTCGCCGGCAATCGCACCGCCTGCGCTGAACGCCGGATATCCGCCACTTTTTATGCGATTGACCGGTTTCGCTCGGCGCAGATGTGAAGAAAATGCGATAGAGTGGTACCACCATCACCTAAAGGAGGACATCATGGCTGATTTTAATTTTGGTGACGGCCTGCGCAAGGTCTTTCTCGCCGGCGTCGGTGCCTTGGCGACCACTGTTGAGAAGAGCCAGGAAATCGTTGACGATCTCGTCAAGAAGGGCGAGCTGACCGTCGAGCAGGGCAAGGCCCTCAACGCCGAACTCAAGCACAAGGTCGAAGAGGCTAAGGAAGCCCCTGAGGCCAAGGATGCAGCCCCGGCCGAAACCGAAGACAAGGCCGAGTAGCTCCAGTCTTTCGTATCGCCGTCTGCCGCGCATGTGAGCGCCCGGACGGCGATTTGCTATGCCCGCGCGACGCCGGCGAAACGTTCGTCTGGCATCGCGGGCTTTCCAGCCGATTTCCCAACCGTTTGCGAGCAGTGACATGTCTTTGAAACACCCATCCGACAAGCCGGACGCGGCACGCCCCGAAAGCGTGGAGCCCGTCACGCTGTCCGACAGGGTCAACGCGGTCATCAACCCCACGGCCGACCCTTCGCCGGACGCCGCCTCCCAAGCAAACGGACTGACGGATGAGCTTGCCCACGAATCCGCGGACGATGCCGGCGAAACGGACGATACCGGCAAAGCGGCCGGTGCCAACGCACAATCGTCCGAAACCATCGGCATCTTCGGAGCGCGCAAAGACACGTTCTCCGCGCGCTACCATCTGACCCGCCGCGGCAAACTCCGGCGTCTTGCGCAAATCGCGCAGATCGCCAACAAATTCGACGTGGTTCACGGACTCACGCCCGTCAAAATGCGTCTCATGCTCGAAGCGCTCGGTCCCACGTTCGTCAAGGTCGGACAGATCCTGTCCATGCGCTCCGAAATCCTGCCGCAATCGTTCTGCGACGAACTGTCCAAACTGCGCGCCGACGCCGACCCCATGCCATACAGCACGGTGCTGCAGGTGCTTGAGGACGAATACGGCCGGCCCGTGGACGAGATCTTCGACCATATCGACCCCACCCCGCTCGGCTCGGCCAGCCTTGCGCAGGTGCATCGTGCGAAACTGCTCACCGGCGAGGACGTGGCCATCAAAGTGCAACGTCCGGGCGTGCGCGAAACCATGGCGCAGGACGTGTCCATCATGCGCACCATCGCGGGAATCGCCACCAAAACCATGCGCAGCGCGCAGGTGGTGGACCTGTCCGGCGTGGTCGAGGAACTGTGGGACACCTTCGAATCGGAAACCGACTTCCTCATCGAAACGCGCAATTTGGCGGAATTCAAACGATTCTGCGAACGCTACAAATACATGGACTGCCCGAAGCCGTACCCGGAACTATGCACCGAACACGTGGTGGTCATGGACTACGTGGAAGGCATCTCCGTCTCCCATCCGGACGAGCTGCTTGCAGCCGGCTACGACCTGAAGGAAATCGGCACCAAACTCGTGGACAACTACGCCACGCAGGTACTCGACGAAGGCTTCTTCCACGCGGACCCGCACCCCGGCAACATCATGGTGCGCGGTGGGCAGATCGTGCTGCTCGACCTGGGCATGACTGGCCGGCTCAACGCCAAAACCCGTTCCGTGCTGAAGGACATGATCTTCGCCGTGGCCGAGCAGGATTCCCCCAAGCTTGCCGACGGTCTGCTGCGTTTCGCCGGAGCTGAGGCCGATCCGGAGGATTATCCGGCATTGCTGGCCGATCTGGACGTGATCGTCAAGGAATTCGGCACAGTGGACCTGGCCGAACTGGACATCGCCGCCATGCTGACGGCCCTGACGCAGATGGCGCAACGCCACGGCATCGAAGTGCCGAGCACCGTCACCACGGTCGGCCGTGCGCTGGTCACGTTGGAGGGATTGCTTGACGAATTCATTCCCGACGTGAACATGATCCAGATCATCTCCGACCACATCGCGGCGAGCACGTCGAAGAAGGATTTCGTCAAGGACGAGACGAAATCGCTGGCTCTCGAAAGCCATCAGGCGCTGCACAGTCTGCTGGCCGCCGCCAACGAGATGAAAGTGGCCTCCCGCATGCTCACGCGCGGCCAGCTGCGCGTCAATATGGAGATGGTCGGTTCGCAGGAGCCGATCCACCTGCTCGCCAACATGGTGAACAGGCTTACGATGGCGCTTATCGTGGTCGGCCTGTTCATCGGCTCGTCGATTGTGTATTACGCGGGCATCAAGCCGGTGATTTTCGGTATTCCGATTGTCGGTTTCCTTGGCTACGTGATCGCGTTCATCCTGTCCGTCTGGATTGTGTTCGACATCTACTTCAAGGGACGCGATTCGAAGAAGCGGTAGCCGGGCGTCTTGCGTTGCGGGTGGCTTGTGTTGCGGCGCGCTCGCATTCGTGTTGGTGATTGCGTTCATATCTGTGTTTGCGATTGCATTTGCGTTCCCGGATTATTCGATGGGACACGGCTTTTTGCTGAATAATCAGACAAGTTGTCAATGATTTCACTCCCCCTAATATGGACCCATTGACGGGGTACTGTTTTGGTGGCATAATGCTCAATGTCGACGATGACATCACCACCCGGTTCCCATGGAGGAGAGGACATGCAGGCCGGGAAATCCCAGCGAAGCGTGCTCGCGCTCGTGATCACCTGTGCCCTGATTCTTGGATTTGGTATCCCCCTTATTCCCCTTGTCGGAGTGGATTCCGCCGAAGGGACGGAGGTCTCCGCCGCTTCCGACGTTGCCACCGTCTCCGCCGAAAACAGCCTGCAGAACGGCAGTTTCGAACAGCCGGACGTGTACCAGTACCGTGAAACCAGCGATGTTCCGTATTGGAAATCCACCACGACTTCAGGCAACATCGAAATCGGCAGTGTCTTCAAAAACGGCAACGGAGACAATGACTCCCTGCACATGCGCACCGGCGAGAAAGTGGCCGCGGCCGAAGGCAGCCAATTCGGCAAGCCGGCCACGTCGAACGGCAACGACCAGTACGCCGAACTGAACTCCAACCAGGCGAGCTCGCTGTACCAGGTGGTCAACACCGTGCCCGAATCGAAATACGATTGGGGCCTGTACCACCGCGGCAGGCAGGGCAAGGACGCCATGGCGCTGGTGGTCGGCCCGAAACAGAACGTGGCCCCCATGAAGACGTCCGCCACCAGCAACGACCAGCTGCAGCAGATCGTCACATGGGTGTCGGGCCAGCAGGACCGTGATTTCGGCCTTGACATGGTGCATTTCAGCCAGACCGGCACCAGCCGGAAAATCACCGTATACACCACCAAATTCGCGTCCGGCGGCAGATTCGACACCACCGGCGTGAGCTCGCCGTTCAGCTGGTCCAAAGACAGCCGCCACACGGAACGTTGGGAACTGTGGATTATCGTCTCCGACTGCGACGAATGGTATGGGCATGGCGAATTCAACGGCGATGAGGATCCGGACGCCTCATACATCGTGCCGGAAGGCCAGAACGAGACCCTGCTCGGTTTTGTGGCCGTGAGCACCTCCACGGGAGACATCACATCCGGCAACCTGCTCGACGCGGTGCAGTTCCGCCAGTACTATCGCATGGACTTCCAAACCCCGCCAAGCGGCAGCGGCACCTACAGCACGGACGGCGAAACACCGGTCGCGTTCGACAGCGCGGCCTCGAAAAGCGACTACGCGCTGGTCGGCAGCGACGTGACCGTCTCCGCCAAACCGGTCGACGCCAGCCACCACTTCCTCGGCGCGTATGTCGGCGACACGTTCGTAGACGCGAACCAATGGACGGCCAACGCGGACGGCTCGTATTCGCTGACGCGCACGCTGACGGCCAACCTGTCCGTACGCCTGATGTTCAGCGCGAACACCGTGGTCTACAACGTCAACGGCGGCGACCCCTACGATTCCGACAATCCCGAAACCGGCCACGAGATCTACATCAAGAGGGGCTCAAGCTATACCAACAAGACCGCCGCCACCAAGCGGAACGACGACGGATGGCGGTTCACGGACTGGAAATACGATGACGACCATATCCTCGGCGTCAACCACAAGATTACCTACGGTTCCAAAACGAACGACCTGTCCATCAGCCAGAACGACCAGACCGTAGTTTCCGGCATTCCGGCGGAGAAAGGCATCACGCTCACCGCGCAGTGGACGTACCGGCAGGCCTTCGCCACCACGCCCGAAGAGGACGCCGAATACACCAGCTTCCTCAACGAGGACCCCAACGGCGTGATGGCATACATCAACATCCCCCGACTCAAATCCACCTTGCCGATCTACCACTACACCACACCGGAATCGCTGCAGAAAGGCGTCGGCCATCTACGTGGCTCCGCCCTGCCCGTCGGCGGCAAAAACACGCACGCCGTGCTCTCCGCACACCGCGGCCTGCCGACCTCACGCCTGTTCACCGACCTTGACAAGGTGAGGAAAGGCGACCACTTCTACATCACCGTGCTCAACCGCACGCTCGCCTACGAGGTCGATCGAATCAGCGTGGTCAAACCCGACCAAACGAAGGAACTCAGCGTCCAGCCTGGCAAGGACCTCGTCACGCTCGTCACCTGCACGCCGTACGGCGTGAACACGCAACGGCTGCTGGTGCGCGGCCATCGCGTGCCATACAACGCGGCGCAAGCCAAACACGAGGCTGCGGATTCCGCGGTCTCGTCATTCACCGTCTACGGTTTCGTCGCAACCTACGGCACGCTCGCCATCGTGCTTGCCGGCATCGCCGTGCTCCGCCGCAACGCAGCGGCCCGCACCCCGCATCACGCCGCCGATTGGCCGCATAGCCTCACCGTCTCAGTCCGCTAATAAAAGGCGATTAGCCAGTCTTACCGGCTCGGTAATCGCCCTTCCGTATTTTGTCCCGCGAAAGTCCGTTCCTGGTAACAAAATGCGAAAGGGAAACGATCGGCGATACCCCCTTTTGCTCACGACTTACGATTTTGCGTATCTTTGGCGGGATGTGCGTCAAAAAAGACGGAAAAACAGGCGATTTATACCCCCTACCATGCTTTGCGGCACCCTCTTTCGCTCACGACTGTGCCAAACCGGCCTAAATCGCAAGTCGTGAGCAACAGGGCGCAACCTGCCAGGCCCCACCACCGGCTCGGTAATCGCCCTTCCATATTTTGTCCCGCGAAAGCCTTTCGAGGCCGACGTGGGTGCCGTTAGAGCGTGGGAATCGCCATATGCAACGACGAAACTGAATAATCGGTGAAATCGTGAGCGAAAACCGTCAAACTGGGCTACGCTCGTAACAAGTGGCTCATTGCGCGCGCAAATGCGGTGAGCAGGGTCAATCGCAAGGAGGATGCCCATGTCAAAGTCGTTTCTCAAGAAAGCGCTGCTCGGCGGTGCGGTGGCGGCGGGAGCCGCGGTGTGGGCGATCGCCCCGCGTTCCTTCTCCGACAAGCGCCGTCATTATGTGCCGGCCGTTCCGGACGTGTGGTACGCGCACCGCGGTCTGCATGACGCCGGTTCCGGACTCACCGCGCAATACGCCAACGAAAGCGGCGAATACGTGGCGCTCGCCCGCCGCATGGCCATGAAAGCCGGGTACGGCAGCCCTGATACACCCGGCGTGATTGCCCCTGAAAACTCGCTTGCCGCGTTCGCAGCCGCCTGTGAAGCCGGGTACGGTATCGAACTGGACCTGCAGATGACGCGCGATGGCGAGGTCGTGGTGGTGCATGACGGCGACCTGATGCGTGTTGCCGGAGATCCGCGCCGTATCGCCGATCTCACGTATGACGAGCTGACTCGTATTCCGCTGTTCCCGACCGATGCACCGGGTGCCTGCAAAGCCGCGCCGCTGCCGTTGGCATTGGAGAATCCGCCGCTGGTCACCACGCCGGACAACGCGCCGGAAGGCTACTACCAGCATGTGCCGCTATTCGCCGACGTGCTCAAAGTGGTCGCCGGCCGCGTGCCGCTGATCGTGGAATATAAGTTCGACGATAATTCGAAGTGGGATCCGCGCGACGTGGAGCTTATGGAGAAGGGCGACGCGTTGCTGCAGGCATACTCCGGCAAGTATGTGATCGAATCGTTCAATCCGGCGGCCGTGAACTGGTACAAGGAGAACCGTCCGGAAGTGTGCCGCGGCCAGCTGTCTTGGTGGCCGTACGGCGAGGACAAGCCCACCGATCCGGTGGCGCTCGGCAAGGAATACGCGGCCGGCGCGCTGGTATTCGACTGGATTTCCCGTCCTGATTTCGTTGCCTACGATTGGAAGGGCGGCAACAGCCCGCAGGTGAAGCTGGCCCGGTTCATGGGTGCGGTGCCGGTGTCGTGGACCGTGCGCAGCCGCGACGAATACGCGCAGTGCTGCGACCAGTTCGACCGCCACATCTTCGAAGCGTTCGTGCCCGACGAGCAGTAGCCGACTGATAGTTGCCCGGCGAGCGACAGCAGCCGGGCGCTAGTCGACGGACTATGATCGACAGGCGACAGCCGGTTTTATATGGTTTCGGCCTGCCATCGCATGATTGGTGCGGTAGCAGGCCGAATTTTTATTCGATTGATTTATTCCGATTGGCAGCTCAGTCGATCACGCCGTACAGACGGTCGCCGGCGTCGCCCAAGCCCGGCACGATGTAGCACTTGTCGTTGAGCTTCTCATCGACGGCGCACAGCACCAGCTTGAACTTGATGGACGGGTCGAGGTTTTCCTCAACGAACTTCAGACCTTCCGGAGCGCCCAGAATGCACACTGCGGTGATGTCCTTCGCACCGCGCTCGGCCAGATAGTGGGTGGCCGCAACGAGCGTGCCGCCGGTGGCGAGCATCGGGTCGATCAGGAAGCACTGACGGCCGGTGAGATCCTCCGGCAGACGGTTCGCGTACGTGATCTGCTGGGTCGGGTTCTCCTCGTCGCGCTTCATGCCGAGGAAGCCGACTTCAGCGGACGGAATCATCTTGGTCATGCCGTCCAGCATGCCCAGACCCGCGCGCAGCACCGGCACGATAATCGGAGCCGGGGCGGCGATGTGCTTGCCGATCATCGGAGCCACCGGGGTTTCGATGGGCTTGTCCACGACTTCGATGTCGCGGGTGGCTTCGTAGGCCTCGAGCATCACGAGTTCGGAAACGAGCTCGCGGAACGTGGAGGACGGAGTGTTCTTGTCGCGAAGAACGGTGAGCTTGTGGTCCACCAGCGGGTGGTTCAAAACATGAATATCCATGGTTTCTAAGCGTAGTCCATGTATCGGCTGTTCGGCAACGCGCCGGTAGGTCGGTCAGATGAAACCCAGATGAGCGCCGATTGGATGGCAATCGAAAATCGCAAGAAAGCCAGAGAAAAATTCGAAAAACATCGAAAGAGGAGAAAAGCGCCGAACCACGAAAGCGCCTGTCGGCGCAAAGGCCGCTCGCAGCGGCAAAAAATGGAGCCCGGGGCTATGCATGGCCCGGCGCGAATTCCTATTGTACAGTCGCGCTCGACGCTTCGCAGCGCCGTGTCGCGTGGGGTATGAAACGGGGGAAAATTACGGAAAGCGGCGGTGGAAAGCAGTAGTGGAAAACGACAGCGGAACGGCCTATTCCAATCGTCCGCGCCGCCACAGATTCGCCCCGTGGCGGAAATCCTTGGCCGTGGCGAACAGGTTGCCGGCTGTGTGCATCAGTTTCGCAGCCTTCGCGCGCGCCCGCTTCTCAACGGCCGACGGGTGGCTGCCGGCCGCAGCAGACGCAGCGGAACCGTCGGAAACATCAGATGATCCGGCCTCGCTGGAACCGCCCAGCGAAGCCAGTTTGCGCGCTTCGATACGCAATCCCAACGCAACCACGTCGGTGAAGGCGGCGGCCCGCTCAAGTGCCACGGCGAAATCGCCTGTAAACGCGCCGGCCAAAATCGAATCGGCGGTACGTGCGATGTCGTCTTCCGTCGGTGCCTGGTCCACGCCGGCAATCGCGGAAGCGGTGGTGGCGACGGGCTCGCCGACGCGCCACAGTCGCGCGATCGATTCGCGGTTCTTCCGCATCCACGTACGCAGCAGATACAGTCGCCACAGAATGCCCGGCAGCGAGTCGGGGTCGGCATGGCTCCACAATTCGGCGATCACGTCCACGCCTTCGCGGTCCACCAGCGTCAGCACACGTTCCACCAGTTCGGCGTCCTGCGTGTGGTGCACGCGGTCAAGCAGCGCCGCGGCCGACGCATGGCACATTTCGTTGATTTCCGCCGGATCGGCGCCGCCGGCGATATTGTCGGCCATCATCTGGTCGAGCTGGCCGGGGCGTGCCGGACGCGGCGAACCGGTGTTCGTGAAACCGGCGGAACGGCTGGGAACGACTGAACCGGAACCGTAGTGCATGTTAGTAGACAATGGGGGAGACCTTCTGAATGTCTATGATGCTGGGGCCTTGCGGTGTGTCGATGATGAACAGCGACATGGCGGTGCCGGTAGGCATGTATGGCGATTTTGCGATGAGCTGCTTGGCAAGCTGCTTACGCGCGCACAGGCCGCGCAAATGGTCGTACATGCCGCCGATGACCGGCCGGTGCATGCAGATGGCCGTGGTTTCGCGGCTGTTGAGCGTCTGCGTGATCTGCTCGCGGAACGCCAGCCATGAGACCGCCGGATGCTCGGCGAACGCGTCCTCCGTCAACGCGTTGATGTGTTCCATCGGCCGTTCGGTCTGCCAGCTCAGCACCTGCAACGTCTCCTGGCAGCGCAGCCACGGCGAGGTGGCCAGTCGCGTCGGGTTGAAACAGGCGAGCTCGCGGTTGAGGGCGAACGCCATCGCCGCGCCTTTCGGCGTGATTGGACGGTTCGCGTCGGTGCCCTTCCACGACTTGCGCGATTCAGCCTTCGCATGGCGTACGATCAGCAGATTCTGCGCGGTCGCGCCACCCTCCTGCACGCGGTCCACGAACACTGCCAACGTGTCCTTATCGGTCGAATGAGACAGTATTTTGCGCGCCTCACGCACGGAAACCCAGACGATATCGTTGATCTCGCCCACGTCCGCGCGGTGCACCGGGCCGAACGCGTCCAGCAGATGTTCGGCATCGTCGGCGGAAATCGGCTGCGCCATCCAATACAACGTGTGCTTGGTGTCGGCCGTGCAATCGTGCGAATGCCGGGTCTTCTTGCCCTCTTCGGACAACGGGTATTCGACTTCGCACAGATACGGTCCGAGTTTGACCGGCGACCCCGTCTCTTCGCCGATTTCACGCACCGCCGCATGCCGATGCGTCTCGTTCTGCTCGAGCTTGCCTTTCGGCCAGCTCCAATCGTCATACTTCGGACGGTGCACGATACATACTTCAATGCTGTCGAGCTGTTCCTGCGCAGATTTGCTACTGGCGATCGCAGGATCGTTCGCGATATCGCTGCCCGCCTTCCATCGCCATACGATGCCGCCGGCGGCTTCCACGATGCGTCTCATCTTTTCGCTCATATTGTCCTATTCTAGGCTGGGCCGGGCTGGCGGCGGCGCGTGACGTCCGAACATACAGAAAATGGCCGGGCCCGCAAAGTGCGGAACCGGCCATTCGCCTCGATCGATCAGTGCCTTACCGGTCGACGCGTGTGTTTCTTGATGAGGTATTCCTGGCTGTCGACCAGCGGTCGACCTTCCTCATCCTTGCAATGGCGCACATAGGTGCCATCGGCCTGCATATGCCAAGACGCGGTGGAATCGGCCATCTGCAAATCGACGTACTTGATGAGCTCGTCGATCTGCTCCGGAGCCACAATGCGGACCAGCGCTTCGACTCGACGGTCGAGGTTGCGGTGCATCAGATCAGCGGAACCAATCCACACTTCCGGACCGGCCGCAGGGCCTTCGCCGATCTGCGGGCCATCGGAGTTGGCGAACGCGTAAATACGGCTGTGCTCAAGGAAACGGCCCAGGATCGAACGCACGCGGATGTTCTCGGAAAGTCCCGGAACGCCCGGCTTGAGCGCGCAGATGCCACGTTCCACGATGTCGATCTTCACGCCGGCCTGGCTTGCACGGTACAGTGCGTCGATGGTCTTCTCGTCGACGATGGAATTGACCTTGATCTTGATCCACGCCTCCTTGCCGGCGCGTGCGGCGTCCTCCTCGCGGCGGATGCGCTGAATCAGTCCGGAACGCACGGTGCGCGGCGCCACCAGCAGACGGTGGAAGCTCGACTTCGGCGCGTAGCCGGACAGCTGGTTGAACAGGCGGGTCATATCCTGGCCGACCACCGGATCGCAGGTCAGCAGGCCCAGGTCGGTGTAGATGCGGGCGGTCTTCGGATTGTAGTTGCCGGTGCCCACGTGGCAGTAGCGGCGCAGGCCGTCGGCTTCCTGACGCACCACAAGGCTCAGCTTGCAGTGGGTCTTCAGGCCGACGATGCCGTACACCACGTGCACGCCCGCGCGTTCCAGCTTGCGTGCCCACGCGATGTTGGCGTCCTCGTCGAAACGCGCCTTGATCTCGACCAGCGCCAGCACCTGCTTGCCCGCGTGCGCGGCGTCGATCAGCGCGTCGATGATCGGCGAATTGCTGGATGTACGGTACAGCGTCTGCTTGATGGCCAGCACCTTCGGATCGGCCGCGGCCTGCGCCAGGAACGCCTGCACGGACGTCGAGAAGGAATCGTACGGGTGGTGCAGCAGGATGTCGCGCTCGCGGATGGCGGCGAAAATGTCCTGCGCACGGGACGATTCGACTTCGGCGATCTGACGATTGGTGGTCGGAATGAACGGACGGTACTTGAGATCCGGACGGTCGATGCCGCCGAGCTCGAACAGCACGGTCGCGTCAAGCGGCGCCGGCAGGCGGTAGACCTCGTCGGCGCTCACGCGCAGCTGGTCGGCGAGCAGCTGAGACAGGAACGGGCTGGTCTCGTCGGAGATCTCCAAACGGATCGGCGGTCCGAAACGACGGCGCAGCAGTTCCTTCTCCATGGCGTTGAGCAGGTTCTCTGCATCATCCTCTTCCACGTCGATGTCCTCGTTACGGGTGACGCGGAAGGAGCGGGCCTCCTTGATGATCATGCCCGGGAACAGGGATTCCAGGTGGGCGATGATCAGGTTCTCCATGGTGATGAAGCCATAGCGCACGTTGGTGCTCTCGTCTTCGGTCAGATCGTCGACCGGCACGAGTCGGTTCAGGTTGCCAGGAACCTTCACGCGGGCGAAGTGGGATTTGCCGGATGCCGGGTTCTCCACCAGCACGGCGAGGTTGAGGGAGCCGCCGGAAATATATGGGAACGGGTGGGCCGGATCCACGGCAAGCGGCGTCAGGACAGGGAACACCTGCTGACGGTAGTAGCGCGACAGGCGCTCCTGCTCGGCCGCGGTGAGCTTGTCCCAGCTCAGCAGCACGATCTGTTCCTTCGCCAGGTCGGGGAGGATGTGGTCGATGATGTAGTGCGCGTGCTCGTCCTGCAGGCGGTGGGCCTGCTCGCTGATGGCGCGCAGCTGCTGCCTCGGGCTCAGTCCGGAAGCGGCCGTCACGGCGATGCCGGTGTCGATGCGGCGCTTCAGGCCGGCCACGCGGACCATGAAGAACTCGTCGAGGTTGTTCGCGAAGATCGCGGCGAAGCTCGCGCGTTCGATGACCGGCAGGTCCTCATCCTGTGCAAGCTCGAGGACGCGCTTGTTGAACTTCAACCAGCTCAGCTCACGGTCGAAGAAACGGTCATTCGGCAGCGGTTCCTCGCCTGCCTGAAGCTCGCGCTTATCGTTCTTATCGGTCTCAGCGATATGCTCAGCTATCTGGCTGCGCAGGATCGCCTTTGAGGGTGCGTCAAAAATCTGTGCCATAGTTATCTACTTTATCCTCAAGTGCTTGGAATGTCTTGCAAAACTCAGGAAAATTAAGCAGGAGTTAACATTCGTTCGCCGAGTTGGTGAAATATGCTTCCGACACGCCGTTTTTTCGGGGTAAATGAACGTGAATGAACAGGCAAGCGTTGCGATTCGCACAGCATGGAGCATTTTTGCGATTCTTGCGATCGAAAAGCAACAGTTGCGATAAATACGGAACATCGTCCCGTTTCGGTTTGCACTTGCCGCAATGGCGAGCATAATTACGAAGTACAAGAACAACTGAAGAGCAGAGCCCCACAAGGTGTGTATGACCGAGATAGGTTGTTACGTTGAACGGGCATTGGATAGACTTACCGTTACGACGATGTTGTTGTGCAGCGATTCTGCTCCGAAGATTCTTGCAGGAAGGCCCGCTTCGGCGGGTCTTCCTTTTTTGTTGCGCTGCGCCGTGCTGTGTTGCGTAATGTCTTGCGATGTGCCGAATCGCGTTGCGATGTGGATAAGTGTGGATGACACGCCGAGGGTGTGGATAACCCACATTCTCCGACCACAGGTGCCGTTTCGGCTTGAACCCATGTGTGGTTTCGTTTTTCAATCGGCGGTATGAGCGATGCAATTTCTTCATTACAGGTCCCTCCGGTCCCATTGCCGTCATACGGAGGCCGTGACGTGCGCGTGACGTGTTCGCCGAAAATCCGGTCGCAGCCAGCGGCCAGAGTGCGGCAGCCGACTCGATCCCAGCAAACCGTTCGGCGGGAAACGGCCTCGCCGCAACGGTTCTATACGCCGCAGAACGCCGTGGACGCGCGAACGTCGGCACGATGGGCCGGGCCTGCCGTGGCGGGCGGTTTCATGGGTTCGCCGTTGGAATCGTCGTCCACACGGCTGAAACCCGTTGAAGCGCAACCGGAACCTGCTCCACGCAACGTCGTGGTGGTCGGATCCGCCGTCGCCGGAGTCGGTGCCAGCACGTTGGCGGCGCTGTTGGCCCGCGAACTGACGGAACGTGGATGCAAAAGCGTGCTGGTAGACGCAGATCTCAACGGTGGCGGTCTTGACGTGCTGCTCGGTGTGGAAGACGAAGACGGTTCACGCTTCGGAGACATCAGCGCCCCGCTCGGCAAAGTGGACGGCAAAGCGCTGCTGCGAGAACTGCCCGTGTGGGATGGCGTGCCGCTGCTGGCCTGCAATCCCTGGCGAAGCGAAAACCCGCAATCCTGGGAGATCCAGGCATGCATCCGCGCGCTCGCGCAGGTGAAGGACGCGGTGATCGTGGACGCCGGGCAATGGCGTGGACTCGATGACATTCCGGAACTGGCCCAGGCCACACACATCACCGTGGTCGAAATGACGGTGCTCGGACTGGCCCGAGCCAAAGTGGCCATGAAATCGCGTGGAACGGCGGAACGGCAGAAACATGGCCATATCGTCGGCGTTGAACCGCGCGGCGTGGCACGTGGACGTGGCGTGACCACGCTGGAAGAGACGGAAAACTATCTTGGCCATTCCCTCGCGGCGGTTGTCAAACCGGACGCCAAGCTGTGCGGCGAACTGCTGGACGGCCTGGGCCTGCGCAGGCCGAACCGCCAAACCGTCAAAGCCTTGGCCGCGCTCACGGATGAACTGCAGGAATCGTTGGAAGGCAAGCGGGTGAAGCATGGAACTCGGACCCCTTAGCGCCATCGCCTCGCAGCCGGGCGTCACGGACATCGCGGTGACCTGCGACGGCACGGTTTGGGCGGATTGCGGCCAAGGCATGCAGGAAGTATGTCTGCTGCGCCGATGCTTTCCGTCAGCGCAGTCGATTCGTGAATTCGCAGCGCGATTATGCTCGCAACTTGGCCGACGGCTTGACGACGCCTGCCCGATCGCCGACGCCTCCACCGTGGACGGTCTGCGCGTGCACGCCGTCATCGCACCACTGGTGCCGCAGGGCGCGGCCATCAGCATACGATTGCCCGACGCGGTCTCGCCCGATCTGGAATCGTTGGCGCGCAACGGCATGTTTCCAGCCGAATGGCTGCCCCTGCTGGCCGGACTGGTGTCCCGCAAGGCAAGCGTGCTGGTGACAGGCGGCACCGGTGCCGGCAAAACCACAATGCTCAAAGCCATGCTGATGCGATGCCCGCCGAACGAGCGCATCGTCACCGTCGAGGAAGTGCGCGAATTGGGCATGATCCAACATGCCAGCCACGTGTCTCTGGTCACACGCGAAGCCAACACGGAAGGTGCCGGCGGCATAGGCCTTTCCGAACTGATCTGCGCGACGCTGCGCATGAGACCGGACCGCGTGGTGGTCGGCGAATGCCGTGGCGGTGAAGTCGTGGATCTGCTCAGAGCCTTGAATTCCGGGCATCGAGGCGGCATGACCACATTGCACGCCAATCAAGTGGAGGCGGTTCCGGCGCGATTGGTCTCATTGGGTTTGCTGGCCGGATTGGAGCCACGCGCCACGGCGGCGCTCGCCGAGGATGCGTTCGACGTGGTGCTTCATGTGGAACGTATCGCCGGCAGACGGCGCATTGCGCAGGTCGGCAGATTGGAAGCGGTGGAAGGGCGATTGCATGGGCGTCTGCTGGCCGCCTGGGATGGCCGTACGGTCCGTGCCGGCCAACGTTGGGATGGATTCATGAGCCGATGGAGCGCATGATGCGTGATGCGTGTGGTTGGGAATATTGCGCCGCATGGCTGGCGTCGATGGCCGTCTGGCTGTGGCTGAATCGGAACGCGGAATGGGCGGGATTGCGGCGATTACAGCGTGTGCTGGTTCGCTTCGGGCTTCGTTCGGCTGACGATAGCGGCGGGGCCGATGGAGATGGAACTTGTGATGATGAATCCGACGGGCATGGCAGAACAGTCCGGAACGATGGGGAAAACCGGGATGCATCGCCACGGATGCCGACCATCGGCGCTGCCGCATGCGTGGCCGCGCTGCGGGCGTCCGTACGCAGCGGAGCCACCTTGGTCCAAGCGTTCGAGGAATTACAGGGCGCTCCTTTCGCAGTGCCTGAACTGACCCGTTTCCGTATTGACATGGCCGTACGAAGCCGCTGCTCGCTTCAGGAACAACACAAGCATGTGGATCAGCTTGGTGCGGAACTTCATGCGGCCTGCACGTTGAGTCTGCAGTTGGGCTGCGAGATGAGCCGATGCCTGGAGGCCGTCGCGGCGTCGTTGAAGCGGCGACGGCTGCTCGACGACTTGCGTGCCAACGCTTTTGCCATGCCGCAGGCCACGGTGAAGCTGCTGATGGCATTGCCGTTGCTGACGGTGATGCTAGGGGAATGCATGGGAGCCCATCCCTTGCGATTCCTTGTGGAAGACGTGAAAGGATGGATGTGCCTCGGCTTCGCCGGCTGCTGTTATGCCGTCGGCTGGTATTGGATTCGCAGGCTGATGCGGCAGGAGCATGTGCGATGAGCTTGGCATGGCCGATGCTGGCAGCGGTGGGCGCCGCTGGCGCGACATGGCTGTATGAATGGTCGCCAGCCAGAAATCCGCCCGATTCCGACGTGCGGTCATGCAATCTGCCATTGCCCTTGATATTGGAAATGTTGAGCGTGGCGATACGTCAAGGAGCGTCCATTCCACGCGCGCTGATTACGGTCGGAAACATTGTGGAAGGCGAGTTCGGCGGTGAATTGCGCTCGGCTGGAGAACGGCTGAATAGTGGCATGCCATGGAATGAGGCATGGCCTGACGATGATGATTGCGCCGTGGTCCGTGACGCGTTCTCCTCATCATGGTCGAGCGGCTCCTCGCCGGTGAATCGGTTGGCAACCGCAATCGAGCAGCTGGATTGGGATGAACGGTCGCGGATTGAACAGTCGGCGGCGAAACTGTCGATTCGGTTGTTGCTACCGACCGGCCTGTGCATGCTGCCGGCCTTTGTCGCCATTGGCGTGATTCCGGCGGTGATGTCGTTTCTGTAGCGGCCGATTCGCCATGGGGTAGTGCGGGTTGGTGCGAATTGGCTCAAATTTGCTCGAATCGGACCGCGGTCGGAATGACGGATGATGCGCGGTCCGTTCCGTCATGCCCTAATCGCTTGTGGATAAGTGTGGATGACACGCCGAGGGTGTGGATAACCCACGTTCTTCGACCACAACCCACGAAAACCATGCCATCGCCGATGCCAATACCTGACACTGAGCGTACCCGGTCAATCGGCCGGGATTAGCCGAATGAAAGGAGCGTCATGAACGACGCAATGTCAATCAATGTCGATGGTTCGCCGGGTCTGATGGGTCGCGTCGGCCAGAAGTTATGTGCGGCCAAGGAACGTGCCAATAAGGCGGTCTGCCTATTGGACGCGCGCATGCGCCTGCTGACCGCCGAGCCGGAGAAGGGCGCGGTCACCGCCGAATACGCGGTGGTGCTGGTGGCGGCCACGGCATTCGCCGCGGTTCTGATCGCCATCGTGAAATCGGATGTCGTGAAAACGCTGCTGACCGGCCTTATCAAGAAAGCGTTGAGCGTGGGGTAACCATGCTTGCGCGATGGTGGAGACGCCATGCCCGTGACGCCGATTGCGGAACCGTCACCGCCGAATTCGCGGTGGTGCTTCCCTGCGTGGCCGCGGTGGCGATTCTGGTGCTGTGTTTGGGGCGTGCCTCCATAGTGTCCATGAACTGTCAGGACGCTGCGGCCGCCGGTGCGAGGGCCATGGCGATTGACGCCGGCGGCGAAGCGAAAGCCCGCGCCGCGGCGCAAACCATTGCCGGTGGCGGTTCCACGGTGTCGTTCGCCGCCAATGCGAACAGCGTCACCGTTGTGGTGCGTTGCCCGGTTGCGGCGGATCCGACCGGCGTGCTGCCCGCCAGCGTCGTGGGCAAGGCAACTCGGTATTTCTGATTGCGATGTTCATGACAGCGTGCTGTCCGTAACGGTTTTTGAAAGGCTTCCAATGCGCGGCAAGAAAGGAACGACTTCCGTGAAACATGACGTGAAACAGTATGTGCGACGTGTGTCGCATGTGTTGAAAGGCGCGGACGAAGGTGCCGGAACCATATCGGGAGTCGCGCTGATCGCAATCGTCGCGGCCATGCTCGGTGCGGTCGCCATGGCAGGCAATCTGCTGCTGTGCGTGCATCGCGCGCAGAATACGGCCGACCTGGCGTCGGTGGCCGCCGCGCAGTCGCTGCGTGACGGTGCCGCCGACCCGTGCGCGGCCGCATCGCGTACAACGTCGGGCAATGGAACCCGGCTCGAATCCTGTGCCATTGAAGGCGAGGATGCGGTGGTCGCCGTGCAGGCGGCCACGCAGGTGCCGTTCGCACCGTGGGTCGTCCGGCAGTCACGTGCGGGGCCTATTGCCTGTGATTAGGAGATTGCCGGACAGTCGTTGCATGACGGCACGGAATGTTCAGCTGAAGGTAATGGGCAATCTGGCGCTTGACGTGAAACATGGTTATCGTACAAGTATGAGCAAGACGTCACATGCGAATACGACCGTTGCCGTGGTCTGCAATCCGACATCGAACAAAGGCAAGGGCGCCCAAGTGGGCGGTCATGTCATTGATCTGCTGCGCGGAGCCGGACGCAAGCATGGCTTCGACGTAATCGATGTGACCGGCACAAGCTTCGACGATTCCCTGGCCAACGCCCGCCGCCGCGGCGACGAATACGATTATCTGGTCGCGGTCGGAGGCGACGGCATGGTCGCGTTAGGCGCCAACGCAGTCGGCTGCTCCGGCAAACCACTCGGCATCGTGGCCATCGGCTCCGGCAATGATTTCGCACGCGGACTGGATTTGCCGGTCAATCGCGTCGAAACCGCCGTTGAAGGCATTGTCGGTGCGATTGTGCGCGGCACGCATATCGACGTGGACATGGGCTTGGTGACTTCGTTGCCTGACGGTCATGCCATCGATTCGACCGACGGAACCGATGTTTCACAGTCGCGCTCGCCGATCGACCGCTATTATGCGGGCATGCTGTCGTGCGGTTTGGACGCAAGCATCAACGACCGCGCCAATCATTCGCATCTGCCGAATGGCTCGCTGCGGTATTTCGCCGCGGTCATCGTGGAGTTGACTCACATGAAAAGCTACGGATACCACATCAAGGCCACGCTGGCCGACGGTTCGGTGGACGTGGTGATCTGCAACCATGTGTCCAATGTGTTCGGCTTTGTCCAGCCCGTTGAAAAGGTGGCGGCGCTTTGCCGCAGCCGGGGGGTGCCGCTGATCGTGGACGCCTCCCAGTCTGCCGGTATCCTGCCGATCAATATGAAAAGCCTTGGGGCGGCGTATATTGCCATGCCGGGACACAAGGGGCTGTACGGCCCACAGGGCACCGGTGTGCTCTTGTGCGGGGACGGTCAGATCCCGAGACCGCTGCTGGAGGGCGGCACGGGGAGTATTTCTCTCAGTCAGGAGATGCCGGACTTCCTGCCGGACCGCATAGAGGCCGGGACCCACAATATGCCGGGGATCGCAGGCCTGCTGGCGGGCATTCGCTTTGTCCGCCGACAGGGGACACAGGCCATTTTGCGCCATGAACATGCCCTGACCTGCCGGACGGCGGAGAGTCTGCGCCGGCTGCCCGGGGTAGAGGTGTTCGCCCATCCCGGCTGTCTGGCCCAAGCGGGAGTGGTGTCCTTCCGGGTGCCGGGGCGGGACGTGGAGACCGTGGGCGAAGCGCTGGCGCGGCGGGGGATCGCGGTGCGGGCGGGGCTGCATTGCGCGCCGCTGGCCCACCGCACCGCCGGGACGCTGGACACCGGCACGGTCCGGGTCAGCTTTTCCGCCTTCAACACGCCTCAGGAGGCGGACCGGCTGGCGGAGGCCGTGGGAGATATTCTCCGGAGATAAGACCCAAGACAAACTGAAAGCCTGGAGCACAGCTCCGGGCTTTTTCCTGTTCTGAAGCGGAAATGGAGGGAGATATCCATGAAAACCGGAAAATAATTCTGAACGGACCATGAATTTTTAACGGTTTTCCTTGAATTTTACAGTCCGCTTCTCTATAATATAAAAATGAATGCCTATAACCCGCAGAGAGGTGAGTTGGAGCGATGAATGTAACGTTCGCGCAGGTCAGCGGCTGGGTCGTCCGGTATCTGCTGACCATTCGGATTTCAGATATATTGGATATTGCCATCATGGCATTTGTCCTCTATAAAATTTTCACACTGGTACAGAGCACCAAGGCGGCCAGTCTGGTAAAGGGACTGCTGATCTTTTTGGCGGCGCTGGTGCTGTCCTCTGCCCTGCATCTGAACGGGATCAATTACATCATGACCCGCATGGTCAATCTGGGCCTGCTGGCCCTCATCATTCTGTTCCAGCCGGAGATCCGCCGGGTACTGGAGCAGGTGGGCAGCCGCCGTCTGGTGGCCTTCTTCATCCATGAGGAATCCGCCAGCACGATGGAACAGGCCATCGGACAGACGGTGCTGGCATGCACAGAAATGTCCCAGAGCCGCACCGGCGCCCTCATCGTCTTTGAGCGGGAGATTCTGCTGGACGATATGGTCCGCAGCGGCACGGTGCTGGACGCGGCAGTGTCCGCCGAGCTGCTGAAAAACATTTTCTTCGTCAAGGCCCCCATGCATGACGGCGCGGTGATCGTGCGCCATGGGCGGGTGCTGGGCGCTGGCTGTATGCTGCCCCTGAGCAAGAACGTGAACCTCTCCCGCGACTTGGGTATGCGCCATCGGGCCGGTATCGGTATGAGTGAAAACTCCGACGCCGTGGTGGTCATCGTCTCCGAGGAGACCGGCTCCATTTCTGTGGCCATCGGCGGAATGCTCAAGCGGCATCTCAAGCCGGAGACGCTGGAAAATCTCCTGCGGAACGAATTGCTTCCCCGGGAGGAAGACAGCGAGGACCGTCTGAAGTTCAACCTGCTGAACCTCCTGCGGAGCAAAAAGAATGGAGGCGAGGAAGATGCGTAAGACACAGAATCCGCGGAATATCCTGTATCTGGTCCTATCCATCGTGATCGCCGCCGGTATCTGGTACTATGTGGACGAATTCAACGGCCGGGTGGTGACCCAGACCGTTACGGGGATCCCCATTGAGTATATCAATCAGGACGCACTGGCAGACAATGGGCTGATGCTGGCGGAAGGCGAGGACAGCGGTACCAGCACCACCATCGACATCACCTTTAAGGGAAACCGGCGGCACATTGTTCAGCTGGATCGTTCCAAGATCCGGGTAACGGCCAATCTGGCCAGTATCACGGAGGCCGGTGTCCAGAGCGTGAAGCCGGATCTGACCTATACGGACCGGAAATTCAACTCCGGCAATACCTCGGTAGAGGAGCAGAGCCTCTATATGGCCACGGTCAATATCTGCGAACTGAGCCATAAGGAAGTGGAGCTGCGCTGCGAGCTCACCGGCAATGTGGCGGAGGGCTATTCCGCCGGTAAGGTCCAGCTTTCTCAGACCAGCATCGCCGTCCGGGGCCAGGAAGAGGAAATTGCCAAGGTCAGCTATGCCAAGGTGATTTTTGACATCGGCAAGAATACCAAGGAGACCGTCACGGCGGATCTGGATTATCAGTTCTATGATGAGGACGGCCAGGTGCTGAACCTCTCCGGCATCCATGCCGAGGCGGGTCAGATCCAGGCGACTCTGCCGGTGTACGTCACCAAGGAGCTGAAGCTGACGGTGGACTTCAAGGAAGCTCCCGGCGCACAGCTGGCGGACATGATCTGGGCCATCAAGCCGGAGAGCGTTGTGGTTTCCGGTGACGCCTCTGTTCTGAACGATATGGATTCCATTGTGCTGGACAGCTTTGATCTGCTCAGCGTGACCACGGAAAGCACCAGCCACAGCTACGCCATTCTGGTGCCGGACGGCTGCGAGAACCTCAGCGGCGTGACCCGGGCCACACTGGAGATCGGCTATCCGGATAAGACGGTGGCGGATGTGACCACTCACAACATCCGGGTGGAAAACGCCTCGGCCAGCCGGAACGTGGAGCTTCTGACACAGGAACTCTCCGTGCGGATCTTCGGCACAGCGGCGGAGATGGAGGGCATCACCGGTGAAGATGTGGCGGTGGTGGCGGATCTCAGCGATTACGCGGTGGCCTCCGGCACCTATATGATTCCGGCTCAGGTCCGGGTGGGAGACGGAAAGACCATCGGCGTTTCCGGGACCTATCAGATTCAGGTCCGTATTCCCGAATCCTGAACCGGCGCGGCCCACAGCATTTGACAGAAAATTAGGAGCGATACCATGACACAGATTGCAACAGTTGAAAGAATTTTGGACGATACCCACGCGGAGATCTCCGTTCCCCGGAAATCCGCCTGCGGCCATGACTGCGAGGAGTGCGCGGGCTGCGGCGTCAGCGGCGTTTCCGTTTACGTCAAGGCGCTGAACACCGTCGGTGCCCGGCCGGGCCAGAAGGTAGTGGTGGAGAGCGACACGAAGAAAATGCTCAAGATCGTCAGCTTTGTTTACCTGATCCCGGTGATCCTGTTTCTGGCGGGATACCTGATCATGCTGGCCTGCAGCACCAGCGTGGCGGTGCAGTATACCGCGGCAGTGGCCGGAGCCGTGCTGGGAATTTTGCTGGCCATCTGGTATGACCGCCGGGTGAAGGCCCGGGGCGGGCTGTCCTTTACCATCGTGCGGGTGTTCTGATGTTCGGATATGTGCGGCCCTCCGTCCGTGATCTGCCGGAGGAGGAACTGGACCGGTTCCGCGCCATGTACTGCGGACTGTGCCACACCCTGTCCCGGCGGTACGGACAAGCTGCCCGCTTCATCCTGAACTACGATTTTACCTATCTTGCCATCCTGCTGTCCGATGGGACGGCAGGGGCGCAGGGAGCCGGGCGGTGCTATACCAGTCCGATCAAAAAGCGGCCCTTTTTAGAGCCTACCGCCGCTATGGAGCTGGCGGCGGACGAGAGCGTGATCTTAGCCTACTGGCAGCTGCGGGACGGCGTGGAGGATCACGCTTGGGCCTCCGGCCTGAAATACCGGGCAGGTGCCCGTCTGCTGGAATCCGCTTACAAACGGGCGGCGGCCCTTCGACCGGAATTCGATCAGGCGGTGCGCCGCCAGCTTCAGCTCCTGAGCGCGTTGGAGCAGGCAAAGGACCCGTCTATGGACAGAGCCGCCGACAGCTTTGCCGTGTTGCTTTCCAGCGCTGCGGAGGAGTTGACGGACCCCGTCCGAAAGCGGATCATGGAGCAGCTTTTGTATCATCTGGGCCGCTGGATCTACCTGATCGACGGGGCGGACGATTTGAAAAAAGATGCGGAGAGCGGCAATTATAATCCGGTAGCTCTGCGGTACGGATTGACAGACGGCACATGGACGCCGGAGAGCCGCAGGGACTTTGCCACGACCCTGGACCATTCCATCCACCAGATGGCCGCAGCCTTTGAGCTGTGGGATTTCGGCGTGTGGACGCCGGTCCTGCAGTCCACCTTTTACGGAGGGCTGTTTCAGGTGGGGAAAGCCGTGCTGGACGGCAGCTTCCATCGCCCCAGCAGAAAGAAAATCAGAGAGATTGAGGAAACCGAATGAACGATCCATACGAGGTCCTGGGAGTTCCCCGGACCGCCACCGATGAGGAAATCAAAAAGGCTTACCGGAATCTGGCCCGGAAATATCATCCGGACAATTATCATGACAGCCCTCTGGCCGATCTGGCGCAGGAGAAGATGAAGGATATCAACGCCGCTTACGAGCAGATCACCAAGGAGCGCAGCGGACGGGGAGACAGCCCCGCCGGCGGCTATCGTCAGAGCGCCTACGGCGGATACGGCGGCCAGAGCTACTCCGGTGGGGACAGCGTGTTTCAGCAGGTGCGCTACGCTATCCAGCTGGGAGATCTTGGACGGGCGGAGGCGCTGCTTACCAATTACAGCAACCACAATGCCGAGTGGAATTTCCTGAAGGGCGTTGTATGTGCCCGCCGGGGCTGGATGGACGAAGCCAAGCGTTACTATGAGACCGCCTGCCAGATGGACCCCGGCAATCTGGAATATCAGCGGGCGCTGGACTATATGGAAAACGGCCCCCGACAGGCTTACACGCCAGGCGGAACCACCTTTGG
>OLGD01000328.1_pt1 | contig 100860 bp, 88 predicted proteins | sample 1605311 | NCBI WGS metagenome assembly OLGD01 (sample SAMEA3888917, study PRJEB22519) | human gut metagenome | biome: human gut; feature: human-associated habitat; material: faeces | place: Denmark | collected 2010 | reverse complement strand
AAATTACATTATTAATATAAAGGCAATGAGCGATAATAGAATTAGATTTTTTAAGTTTGTACTCGGAACATTGCTTATCAAAAAACCCCGGCGTATGAACTGGTTTATGAAATGGGAAGGAGCATTTGAATATGGAATATGTAACATTGAATAATGGCGTAAAAATGCCAAAGCTCGGTTATGGTGTCTATCAGATCGACCCGGCGGAGGCGGAAAGATGCGTCCTTGATGCAATTTCTATGGTAAATTTCTTCATCAAAACGTTGGGTTGAATTACTTTTCCGATTGAATAATTGAAAAGGGTATGTATTTATAAAAGGAAAACAATAAAATGTTGGAAGTTGGAATGAAAGCACCTGATTTTGCATTGCAGAACATGTTATTTGTTTATCGTTTATTCGTCACCTAAATAATATCTTGTTTTACCCTGTGTTTTCTTTCCATACTCAATAGCCTCTTTGGGACATCCTGCTATACATGCCATACAGTGCGTACAATTATCACCCCAAACAGGTCTGCCATTTACTATCTTGATATTATTCATTGGACATCTGTCTGCGCAAGTACCGCATTCGGAACATTTGTCGGTAACGGCGAATCCTTTTGTCTTTATCATAATTGCATACATAATAGGATTGAGAATTTTGGACATTATAGCCTTGCCGGGTTCTTCTTTTGGAAGTTTTTTGCCTTTGGCAATGACTTTTGCGATTTCCTGAATCTTCGGCTTGGCATTTTCAAGTACCTTATCATTGATATACTTAGGTTGAGTGCCCCCGCCTGCAATATATCCCTGTGGCATTACAATAGAATTAAATCCAGCCAAGTTAAACTCCTTTTCTTCACATAGCTTTTTAACATAGCTGACAGTCTGCCATGGAGTTTGTGCGCAGGTTACAACGAAATAAGCCTTCCTTGTCCCCGAGAAATTAACCTTTTTTATGTATTCGTTCATTATACGAGGTAATCTTCCGGCATAAACCGGACCAACAAAGACAAGAGGTTTTGTTGAACTGACAGAACCGTAATTGTTGCTTTTCACGCATTGATTGATTGAAATAATCTCGTCATCGCAAACCTCTGCAATTTTTTTGGCAGCATAACGGCTATTACCGGTTCCGCTAAAATATAAAATCATAATTTTTCCTCCTATAGCTTTTTACTAGAGTATAGCATATAGTGCTGATTTAGTCAATGAGATTATATGAACAAATCCATATTTTCTTCCCTCAAACAGCGTATTGATGGGCTTTACCAGCTTTCGTGGTAGATGAATATATTGTCGAAACTCACTTTTTTTCTACCAACTTTTCTACCAAAATCGCTCTTTTTCGTTCTCTTTTTCTCGCTATCCATTTTTCGATATTATATTTTATAATGTTGACACTTGTGATTCACCCGTAGCTTTGGGTGTTTCGCTTTTCTTTTTTCTACCACCTGACTTTTTAGGTGAAGGCTTTTCTGCTGTTTTTGATGTAGACCTTACGCTTGCGGATTTCTTGTCCGCAGTCTTTTTTGCTGCCGACTTCTTTCGTGCCGGTTTCTTCTCAGGTGCAGGTTCAACAGTTTCAGCAGTGACTTTTTTCTGTTCTTCTGTTTCAGCTTCACCGCCAAGCACCCTTGCAATAGTCTCCGCAGAAATGACTTTAGCGTTATACTCCAAATGACTATAAAGATTCGCCGTAATTGTATAGTTGCTATGTCCGAGCCATTCCTGGATTGCTTTCATCGGAACATCATTCGCAAGCAATAAGCTCGCACATGAATGTCGCAAATCATGGAAACGCAGATGACGGAGTCCAGCTTTGGTAATGACATAGTGAAAACGGGTTGTCACATACTCAGGTGAGATTAACTTTCCGAAGTTGTCACGGCAGATGAAGCCTTCAAACTCCTTATCGAATGATTTACCGCTGATCTTCTTGAAGTGAGCTTCAAGCTCCTTCTTATCCAACAGCATCTTTTCGATGTGCGGTATCAGAGGGAGCGTTCTTCTTGTGGAATTGGTTTTCAGCCTGTTCTCCACATAGAGCTTTCTGTGACCGTCCTCGTCATAGTCACTGATAACCTTACGCTGAATGGTGATCGTCTTATTGGTGAAGTCGATAGCGTCCCACCGCAGACCAAGCACCTCGCTTCTACGCAGACCGTAGTAGGCTGCGATATGCACGATCAGCTCAAGTTTATCATTTTTGAATGTCTCGAACAGTGTATTCAGCTCGTCCTTATTATAAAAGGTAGCTTCATAACGATCTGCTCTCGGCACGACAAGTTTGTCCATAGGGTGTATCGGGATATATTCCATTTTAACAGCATACGCCAAAGCAGAGTGAATTGCAAGATAATACTGCTTTGCACAGCTACCCTTGCGCCCCTCATCGAGCTTGTGATTGAGGAACTCCTGAACGTGAGTATATCTCAGTGTGCCAAGAGTCAAATCGGGATAATGCTCATCGAGGTACTCTACAAAACGCTTGTTGGAATTCTTGTACGAATTGAATGTAGTACGGGCAAGGTTCGGTCTGACTGCTGTAAGCCACTCGTCGATATAGGCACTCAGCTTCATCTTTGCTTCGGGAGCAGATTCCGTCATAACTGCATACGGCACATCCACCGCAGATTTCGCTTTTGTCTTACCGATCGTTCCCGTTCTGAACTGCTCGTCAAACTCTGCCACGATCTGATCGACCGCTTCTTTCAGAGCCTTCTTTGTGCATTTCTCAGGAAGTTCCGTGTTCACCCATTTACGCTTACGCTTTCCTGCGCTGTCCTTGTAGTCAAAAACAACATACTGTTTTCCGTTCTTCACGGAAGTGATATACTTATAAGGCAGACTTGCTTTCATTATAATGATCCTCCTTCGATTTGAAAGCGGTAGAAGTCTGCTGTTGACTCTATCATTATAGCGCAGAACCAAATATAATGCAAGACTATGTGACCGCAATTCTCTGTTTTCGGCGCTGTGACCGGATTTTAACCGTTGTTTTTGTGCGCAATTAAGAAGTCGATCAAATCTGCTTTTAATATCCTGATATGCCGACCGATATGATCTATGCGCTTTATCTCTCCGTTGCTTATCATACCATATACTTTGGTAGGCCTGAACTTCAAAATCTCACATACTTCCTTTACAGTCAGAACTGGTGGATATTTACGCAGTTTGTTGGTTATATCCTTCTTATCTGCACTTATCGCCATAGATGATCCTCCTCTCAGGAGAAAAAGAAAACATAATAGCGTTGATGTTTCATATTCAGTTTTCAAGATACTGTAATACATCGTCTGTCGGTTATTTTTATGTCCAAAGATTGATGTACTGTTGGCAGCCCCTACTCCGAGGAGTAGTAGCTCCCGACGGCACATCAGCCGCCGAATAAAACAAGGAGGTGTGTGCGAAGCACCGTAGGCAGTACCCGAATTTCGGATACTCCCGACAGCATTTCAGCTATCGTCCTGCTCGATCAGGGGCAGGATGCCCTCTTTCTTTAACTGATGATAGATGAATATACGGCCCTGCTGCGTCCAATATGAATGGACTTTGGCAGTAAGATCACCATTCTTATCATAAACAGTGTGTGTCTTTGATTTCATATATCCTCTGTCTGCATATTTCTGATACGGAAGCCATACCTGTCCCTGCTTATACTGGATACCGTGTTCGTGAAGCCACTTGTTCAGCCATATTGCCGACTTGCCGTAGTCCTTCGCAATGGTACTTATGGGCATAAGCCCTTCGGAGTGCAGTACCATATCGCAATAGTCGGCTTTCGGCTTCATGACTTCTATCTGTTTCGCCTGAACAGCGGTTGTTTCAATCAGATTATTATTCTGCTGATTTGCAAGCTCCAGTTTCTGGTCTGCAATTTGTAACGCCCTCGCCATAACAGCATCGGGACTGTTCCATTGTCTTTCAAGGTTCAGGAAGTATTTGCGGCAGCGATTACCGATCTCGGTACGCTGTATCATACACAGCTCCTTTGCCATATCAATGGTCAGGTTATGGTCAATCTGTTTCTGCGGCATTGGTCTGCCATCTTCACGGTACACATTTTTGGTTACCGTGAAAAAGTCCGTATTTTCGATAAATCCGTATTCACGCATTCTGTCGAACCACATTGAATACTGCGTCCTGACATTCAGAACTTTATGAAGCTCCCGTCCGCTGACGGTACGCATATCGTTGTTGTATCTCACAGCGATTGAAATCTCATTCATATTAGAACACCCTCTCTCTTTCTTGTCGGTGTTTTTGTGTCTGTAAAAGAACTCCTGCAATTGACGGGAACGGAATCCGTCCCCGTCGCAGGAGCGACAGCATTGCTGTCTAATTGAAAATAGGAGAAATGGAACAAGCATATTCAGAGATGTTTTTGGCAGAACCCAAGCTGTAGCTCAGGCTCTCCCGACAGCATCTCTGCTGTCTTAGTGAAAGGAGTCTATATTATGCTTACCATAGATAGAGATAGAAGAATGTGAGCCTTTGGGAACGGCACAGCCTGAAAATGGACAAAGAAGCTGCGCCGTCCTCTCAGCTCTACATAACCCTTTCCAATGAAAAGAAAGGAGGAACTTGAGGGGCATTCGGTGTCTGCTCCGCCGAACCCCTTCACCTTACTACCGATAAATTTGCGTTTTTGGGAAAGATTTTCGCAAATTTCTTTCTTCAAAAAAGAAAAATCGGCATTATGCACATTTCTTAGCCGTTATTTTCGTGCAAGATGATATACTCTTTGAGTTTCTTTTTTGCAATTGTGATTTTGTATCTGACAATATCTATCGTAGTACCGTATCTGGTGGCGAGTTCCGTTAATGTGACCTTTTCTGTGCAGTAGAAATAGTCGATGATCACATTATATCCCTCCGGAAAATCGAGACGCAGTTTCTCCAAAGCGATGGGCAGATAGTCAAGCCGTGCGTCTTTTCTTCTCCTGTTCTCCTCAGCAAGCAAATTTATGGGGAGACTTGCAGGATCGGGTATCGCTTCAAGAACTCTGTCATAGTCGGTTGACTGCGCCATGAACTCCGCATCACGTTCTTCGAGGTACTTCTCCCTGCGGAGCATCTTGTTGTATTCCTTTTCTATTCTCTTTGGAATATCATCACCGAGGTGCATATAGATGAATCTCGCCATTACTTGCTGCCCTCCGTAATAGAGGTCAGCTTTGTAAGAGGCTTTGCCTTGATTTCAATCAGGCGCTTATTACAAGCTTCAAGCGTGTACTTTTCACTGAATGCACAGCCGTCAAGATAGTTTCTGATGATATGAGCTGCCAGACCGTTGTAACCATAAGTACCCGGAATAACATTGTCAGACTTGGAAAACAAATACTCGCGCCGGAGAGGGTGAAGCCTGAGTGCGATACATACGGCACAGAGGTATTTCTGCCCGATCTGACGGGTATTTTTCAGATAACGAGAAATAGAGCCTTTTCCGATGCCTGTCATTCGGGCAAACATATCATAGCTGATGTTGTACTCTTTCAGGTAACGGGCAAGTGCATCACCAAAGGTGTCTGCGTCGATCATAAGGGAGTTTTTCGTACCATACACGAACACCTTATAATCGAGAGGTTCTTCAATTTCGCTGAATAAAGCGATACGAGGAATCAGAATATTACTACTCATAAGAAATCTCCGTCCTTTCCGTCGGACGGAGATACTCAAATGAACATAGTTATCCTGCCATTCGGTATAATCCGTCCGACAATCAAACATTACTCGTTCATTTGATCGCTCATTATTCAGTTGTCCATACAGTGATCGAGTAACCCTATCGCGCATTTAGGTTCACCGTATAGAGAATTAGTCCTATGATGGACTGCGTACCCTATCATTATAAACCATAAGCTGCGAAAAAGCCAGTAGTCAGGCGTTCCCGAATGGGAACGGTCACATATTCAAAAGCACCGTATTTCGCCGTTTTCTGATAGCCGACCTACACTCCTCCCATAAACCGCAAGATGATAAAAGCATAGATTTATTAAGGCTTTTTTATCCTTTTTGATAATATTCCAAACGGGAACGATTTCACCTACTTTTCATCTTACAAGGCGAAGTTTCATCATTCTATCACAAACAGGCATAGAAAAAACGGTCTGATCTGCTCAGACCGCCTTTAAGCTGTATGCAATGGGCATACAATCTCAGCATTTGTTACAGCAAAGAAGAAATCCGCAAGGCAATCATTGCAGACTATCATCTATTGTTATTGTCCGGTACACAGCTATCACCTCCATTTTAATCGAAATATCCGATCTGTTCTGTATGGTACTGCATAGGAACAAACAAAAGCCGAGTTTGTATGCTTGTCTGATATATATTACACCGGATAACCGGATATAATCAGTAATTATAAGAAAAGAGCCGTTCCCCAACAGCTCTCTCGTCAAATGGTTACTTTGAACCCATTGGGATCAAAGTCTGTCATAATGGAAGGAGCGCTCATTCACCGATAATATCTTCATCAGTAAGTTTGATCTCTCCATTTTCCTTTTCATATTCCTTTATTGCATCCTTCACAAGCGTTTCAATCATGTTGTTAATGGAGCGATTCTGCGATTCAGCGATCTTCTTAATCTTTGCGTGGTCAATCAGAGCCAGTCGAAGCGTAAACGATGTTTTTATAATAGCCATAGCGATACCTCACTTTCACTATTATCATACCACTTTAGCTTTCTTTTGTATGCAGTCACATTGACACCACATTGATACCATGTTATACTTAGTATATACTGTTTTCAAAGGAGTATGAGCGATATGCTGAGTATCTACACCGTTAGTTTTTTCGGGCATCGAAGCATCGAGCGAGTATCAGAAATAGAGAACGCTCTTGATAAACTCTTGTACGACCTTATCAGGCAGAAGGAGTATATCGACTTTCTCATAGGAAGGGACGGAGAATTTGACCTTCTTGCTTCTGCTGCCATTAAAAGAGCTGTCCGTCAGTACGGATATGGTAATACTCATTTTACGCTGGTTCTGCCATATATGAAAGCAGAATACCGTGACAATGAACAGGAATATCTCGGCTACTATGATGAAGTCGAGATATGTGCGGAGTCCGCAAATGCTCACCCGAAGTCAGCTATTCAGATCAGGAACAGAAATCTTGTATACCGATCAGATCTTATAGTCTGCTGTATTCAGCGTAACAGCGGCGGAGCTTACAAGACGATGCAGTATGCTGAAAAGCAAGGGAAACACATCATAAACCTTGGAGATAACTGAAAAAGGACGGCATAGCCGTCCTTCGGAAGCACATATATTACCACAGCTTTATGGTGTAAGGGAGTATTTTTTTACATACTTATTGACATCTACGCCGCTTTCCATATACTTCAGCAGTATCTCCGCACAGGCACGGGCATCGCTGTCCGCCTGATGATGATTCAGGGCGATACCGTAGTGATCGCACATTACATTGAGGTTATGCTTCATATCAGGAAGAACACGCCTGCCGATCTGGACCGTACACAGGTATTCCGCAGACGGTTTCCATTTGATACCGTAACTCCGCAGACACGCACGGAGGACGCTCATATCAAATACAGCATTATGGGCAACAAGGATACCCTTGCTCATGATCGGCTCTATCTTCTTCCAAAGCTCTGCGAAATTCGGAGCGCCCTTGACTTTCTCAGCATCTATGCCCGTGAGCTGCGTATTGAAATAATCGAAGTGTGTTTCGGGATCAACGAGCGAAAAGTAATTTGCCGCAATCTTGTTATCCCTGACCGCAGTAATGCCTATCGCACTCATACGGTCATTTGCGTGATTGGGCGTTTCAACGTCGAATACGATATAGACTGCCATGATACATCACTCCTTTTGCATCAGCTCTTAGGATAATTATACCATACCGCCGGAAAAAGGTCAATCGGCAGGAAAAGAAAAACAGCCGACATCGCTGCCGACTGCCTACCTTTTATGCACCTGTTTTCTCAAAGCCATTCAATAGCTGTTTATCTGAGAACTTGGACAGCTTGCCATCTGTCCATTCTATAAAAACATTGTCCATCTCGTCTATGTAAATAATCGTCGCCGTCGAGCCGACAGGATAATCGCTGGTGACTGTATCTGTCATCTTGATCTTAGCACCGACTGTAATTGAATCCATCATAGTAATAACCTCCTACTGATTTCACACACTTGCTCTATTATACTACAATGGAGTTTGAGTGTCAAGAATCAGGAGGTTTATTCATCGGGCTGCACAAAAGCTGTGCAGCTCTTTTTCTATTTCAATATCTTCTTTATCTGTTCATCACTTGCATGGGGCAGAACCTTCCGCAGATGTTCAAAGATAAGCTGATAGGATTCTTCCGGCTCTCGCTGATAGACTTTATCGGTAAAGGCGGCTCCCATAAATTTTTCGGGAGTTGAGTATTCAGCTACGCCCCAACCGTAGTGTTGCCCGTGCTTGTCGGTCATGTATATGAAGTTGCTTGTGATCACATAGCATTGCTCCTGCAATCTTGTGATAGAGGTATCAAAACCTTTATTGCCGCCCTTGCGGTAATCTCCGAGCTGTTTGAGTTCTTTGGATATAACGGGAGCATGACTGTCAAGCAGATCATACAGCACCTTGTCAGTATGTTTTGCAAGCCCTTCATCATACCTTGCATCGAAATCATAACCGTCACGACGATAGTTTGCAAAGTCCGGAAACCAATCACGGCTGATGTATACCGCCTTGTGTTCAAAAAACTTTCCATAGGCACAGCCTGTTTTCTGTATGACCGGACCTTTCCAGTCCCAAGCATCCCACTGTGCGCTGTCGGAATAATACCAATGCTCAGGAGCTATATGCTCCTCTATGGAAAAGCCCTCGATACTGTTTCGGAAGAACGGCAGAAACCCGTACTTGTTTATCGCTTTTATTAGGTCAGCCTCAGACCTGATCGTGAACCGCATACCTGCCATAAATCTCAGCCCCTTTTCCTCATTATATCACGGTATATCTTTGAGTGTCAAGCTTTGAGGGAAAGTAGTTATTGGGATGCAGGATAGTTCTCCCTATTTTTATAGTATAGTCAATTGTAAACTTTTTGTGAACATTTCGATTTTTCTTTCCCAAAAATCCGAAAATGTCGGTAGTAAGGTGAAGGGGTATGTTTGCTCAGTCGCACAGCTCCAATTCCTGAGCAAAGCAGGAAAAATCCGAGAGCCACAGGTTCAATTTGAAAAACGCCCGATCAGGGCGGTTTCAAAATTAGCAAGCACGGCATTGATGCACTACAAATTGAGATTTGAGTGACTTTCAATGCAGATGCTTGTCAGAGGGCTTCCGCCCCTAAAACCCTGAAAAGAAAGGAGAGAGAATGAAAGATAAAATAAAGAGAACACGGAGCGTTCAGGTACGGTTGACACAGGAAGAATACGACTTCCTTGAGCAGAAGTTCAGGCTCAGCGGTTATAAGTCTAAAAGTGAGTTTATGCGTATCGCATTCTTTGATACACTTATCGTGAAATTCAGCACCGAGGATATGCAGGAATTGTTACGGCTTGTCCGCAGTATTTCCAACAATGTGAATCAGATAGCGGTTCGTGTGAACAGTACCGACAAGGTTTACCGTGAGGATATGGATAATATCAAGGACGGAGTTGAGAAGATATGGCAACAACTAAGATATTTCCAATCACAGCTACGGTCGGTTCAGCAATAGCCTACATTGCTGCCGCTGCCAAGACCGACAACGGCAGACTGATCAGCACCTTTATGTGCAGTCGTGAACCCAGCAAGGCTGCCAAAGAATTTGCTGAAGTCACAGCAACAGGTACAGGCAGAAGCACCGTCATTGCCCAGCACTTCATTATGTCGTTCAAGCCTGGGGAGGTTACTCCCGAAAGAGCTATGGAGATCGGCAAGGAAATGTGCGAAAAATACCTTAAAGATCAGTACCAATACTATCTCGCAGTCCATACCGATAAAGGTCATGTTCATCTGCATTGTATCTTCAATAATACGAACCTCATCAATGGGCTTACTTTTGAGACATTGGAGAACCGCAGATTTACAGAGAAAGACAGGTCATACAACAAGCTCCGTACCCTTGCAGACGAGGTATGCCGGCGGCATCATCTCTCCGTAGTCGAACACCCCGAAATGGGTAAAGGCAAGAGCCATTGGGAATGGGATATGAACCGTCAGGGATTATCGTGGAAGGCAAAGCTGAAATACACGATAGATCAGGTCATCAAGGTCAGCGAGGACTTCGATGATTTTCTCAGGAAGTGCGCCGATTTCGGTGTGTTTGTCGAGTATAATCCCGACCACAAGATCGACCTGAAATTTATGCTTGCCGAGCAGAAGGAACGCAATCCGAGAGCCAAGTTTACACGCGCCCGAACACTCGGCTGGTTCTACGAGACAAAGCAGATCAGGCAGCGTATTGAGCAGAACAAGGGCGTTATGATCTATGTGCCGAGGTCAAAGATCAGAGTTATCACGAAGAAGCCCCTGAACAAGTTTATTCAGGACGCTATCGACCGTGGCAATATGAAGCTCGCCAGTATTGCTAAGAATGTGATCGCTGAGTATGGTATCGAGCCTGAAAATCTTCGCAGTGAAGCTATCTCTACCTATGCTCACAGCCGAACACTTCTCTCCGAGCTGAACACCATGAACACGGAGATAGACGATCTCAAATTCAAGCTGAAAGTCCTGCGGCAGTACCGCAAGTTCAAAAGGTGCGCCGAGGAGCTGAAAACTCTCAGCGGTCTGGCTGCGAAGAAGTACCGCAAAGACCACAGCTATGACCTGAACGAATACGGGAAAGTCCGCGCTCAGGTGTTGGAGCTTTACCCGTCCGGTCATATCCCGACCGTGGAGAGCTTGGAGCAAAAAATAAACGCCCTTATGCAAGGGCGTTCACAGAAAGATATGCAGTTTCGTGAGGAAGATAAACGGGCGCGTGACCTTGCCGACGCACAGCGTACCATTGAGGAATTTCTCCGTCAGGAACGCAGCGAGCAGCAGCAAGATCGCAAGCGTAAAAAGAATGGGGATTTAGAGTGATTAAATGTTAAATAGAATCTTAGCACATTCTGGGCAAAAGCAGTAACCCTTTTTTTCATTCAAGCGAAAGTCATATATTTCTTTGCAATAAGTTACGATTTCATTGCACTCATTGCACCGAACTATAACACAATCCAAAATAGAGCTATTATACAGTTCTTGAGGAATAGCCTTGTATAAATCTCCATATTCGATACTACCATCTTTTGACGATTTATAAGATACTCGTTTTTTAATCAGATTCATTTTGCTTCTTCTCCTTTTGCAACTCTTTGAAAGTCTCCAACGCCGTGAGTAATAGCTTATTCACGCTCATACCGAGCGATTCCGCATAAGCCTTGATCGCATCACGCTCCTCGGCGGACACATACAGCTTCAGCGTTTTGTAATTCGCTTTGGCATACTGAGCGTTTGAGGATATTTTCTTGGAACGAGCCTGCTTCTGCTGGCATTCCTTACAATACTTCTGAGAGCCAGCCGTCACCTTATAAGGCTTTCCACAGATAGAGCAGACCTGTTCGCTGCCGATCGCAACAGCTTCTCCGGCTTGCTTCTTCTCCTTGTATGCCCTGTTCCGCATGACCTGAGCCTTGTCACGGCAGTAGATGCAGTATTTCGCTCTGCTTGACGGAGACTCAAACTCCATTCCGCAGATCTGGCAAGTGTGCTTATACATCAGATCACCCCTTGATCGGTTATTACAGCTATTCTATCACATTAGTGGGGATATGTCAAGTATAATCGAAAATATAGTGAAGCTGCACTGGGGAAATCAGATAATTTGCTGCGCATTGCCGAAATTCAAAAACTTCTGAAAATTATACTTGACAATAGGGATATTGCATAGTATAATAAAAGCACAACAGGAACACGAAACACCACAGACCACGAAAGGAAGGTAAATCCTATGTTAAACAAGTTCATGGTAGCCGGCAGACTGACTGCCGATCCCGAAATCAAGACCGTTGGCGATAACCGCCTCTGCAAGTTCACCATTGCCTGCGAACGCCCGAAGCGTAAGGGCGAGGAGAAGGCACAGACAGACTTCTTCGACTGCACCGCATGGAATCGCAACGCTGATGTGGTAGTCGATTGGTTCGGCAAGGGCGATATGGTAACACTCGTCGGCTCAGTCCACAACAACCGCTACGAAAAGGACGGTCAGAAGCGTTCATCTATCGAGGTCAAGGTCGAGGAGATCCACTTCTCAGGCGGCAAAAAGAAGCAGGAGAACACAGTACCGACCGGCAACGGCAATCCATACGCAGGAACAGAGGACGATCCGCTGTTCTGAGCCAAAATCACAGGAGGATAAGAAAATGGAAACTACTATCATCGCAATCAGCAACCAGAAAGGCGGAGTCGGAAAATCCACCACAGCCTATAACCTCGGAGCTTGCCTTGCTCTGAATCACGATAAGAAGGTTCTTCTCATCGACTTCGATCCGCAGGCAAACCTCTCCGAATACCTGAAATACGAGCCGGACGGCAACCCGACCATGACACAGCTTATCATGTCATTCTACGCAGGAAATCCCGTGACTGCCGAGACAGCTCAGAAGGCTATCCGTCACAGCGAAACCGCAGGAGTGGACTACATTCCCGCCGACATCAATCTCGCCAATGCGGAAACGCTCATGGTCACGATGATCTCAAAGGAGCATATTCTCCGCAGGATACTCACGGAAGATGTGGTCGGAGCGTATGACTTCGTGCTGATCGACTGCCTGCCGTCCCTCGGAACGCTCCTTATCAATGCCCTCACCGCTGCGGACAGGGTGCTGATACCCGTGCAGACACAGAAGTTCAGTATGGACGGCTTGCAGTCCCTTGAAGCACTCACACAGCTCGTCAGGGCAAACACCAACCCGAAGCTGAACCTCATCGGAGTGCTGCCAACTATGGTTGACCGCACAAAGGTCAGCAGAACGGCGATAGAAACTCTCAACGAAAAGTACGGTGATATGCTGTTCAGGACAAGCATCAGCAAGTCCATTGAAGCGGCGAAAAGCTCCGAGAACGGCACACCGCTTTGTCTCACAGGTCACAAGTTAGGTCAGGAATATGATGAATTGGCTCAGGAGGTGCTTTCAAGATGTTAAGTATGTCAGAACTCGCAATGAACCCCAACCGCAAGGTCACTACCAAATGCTACGGCGAAGTCAAGGAGTGGGACGACCGTGAAGAAGCACAGGCTTATTTCCTTGAAGCAATGATGAACAGCGACGGCGCAGAGCATGACCGCTACTCCGGCATCTACATTCAGCTTCAGAACGGGCTTGACTACTGCACCGACGAAGATGATGACGAGGAGGACGAGTCATGAAGCCCTTTGATACCGACAAGATGCCGTGGCTTTTCACTCCTCACGGCGATGGTGAACTGAACGAGTATTTCAGCACCGACCACAGCAAGATCGTAGCAGAGACTTCAAAGGAAGTGCTTGCAAGCCTTTCCGAGAGCCGTGACAGGCTCTCAGGAAAGCTCTGCTACGAATTTCACTACAATCAGCGCAGATACAAGAACACGCTCCTGCGGTTTGCGGATATGATCGTCCGTGCCGATGTGACGATAAAAATGCTGAAAAAGCGTATCATGGAGCTTGATATTGATAACCGTGAGCTTCGCAAACAGCTTACGGATATGGAAAGGAAGATGAAACGATGAATACACCGCAGTTTGACCTGGGAGCAATGCTCTCCGCACCGCAGACCGCCATTCAGCAGATACCGTGCGATCAGCTCAAGCCCTACCATAACCACAAGTTTGAGCTGTATTCGGGCGAACGCCTTGAGGATATGGTCGCCAGCATCAAGGAGAATGGTGTGCTGTCTCCGATCATCGTACAGCCTATCGAGGACGGTTATGAGATACTGATCGGTCACAACCGCTGGAATGCTTCAAAACTCGCAGGACTGCCGACCGTGCCGGCTATTGTCAAGACGGATTTGACCGAGGACGAGGCAGAGATGTATGTCATCGAAAGCAACCTTATCCAAAGGTCATTTTCAGACCTGAAAATATCTGAACAAGCGGCTGTTGTCGCAAGCAGACACAGTAAGATGTTCTCACCGGGCAAGCGTAATGATATTATCCGTGAGTTGACACTTCTTGAAAATCCCAATGCCGAGATCAGTGGCGACACAACCTTGAATCCAGTGGGTTCAAAGTTAGACACAAGCGAGAGTGTCGGCAAGGAGTACGGCGTGAGCAAAGGCTCTGTTGTCCGCCTTATCCGCATCAACAAGCTGATCGATGAGCTGAAAGCCCTTGTGGACAGCGGAGATATTGCTATCAGAACAGGTGTGGAGCTTTCTTTCCTGTCGGAAGATACGCAGGCTGTTGTTGCCGAGTGTGCTGTTGAAGATAAGATCGACTATAAAATCGCCAAGATGCTCCGTGCATCAGCCGAAAGCGACGGATATATCGACCGTTATACTGTTCACAGTATCATCTACGGTGATGATAGTGAGCAGACACCGAAGCCCAAAAGTGTGAAAATCAGCAACTACGCCTATACCAAGTATTTCGCAGAGGGTACAAAACCAAAAGAGATCACTGAAACTATCGAAAAAGCGTTAGAATTCTATTTTAAGAACAATACCTGAAATATAAAGGAGAGTAATCATCATGAAAAAGATTATTACAGCGTTATTCTGCACCGCACTTGCACTAAGCTCAGGCTTTACAGCATCCGCTGCCGAAGCCCCCGACCGTGAAAGTCTTGAAACCGCCATTTGGGAAGATCTCTGGAACGGCAAGGGCGATAACGGGCTTGATTATCCCGAAGCATCGTACAAGCATCATCTGCTTGACAAGTGGCTTGACGAGAACTACGGCACGGGAGCTTACAACTGGAACGATATAGGAGAGGTCACACACGGCTATCGCAAATACTACCGCAGTCTTATTGACGGCTGGGACTTTGAGGACGATAATGACGGTGGCTGGACAATCGAGACTGAGGACAACCTTTACAGCTTCACGCTTCAGGGCGGCAACTGGCAGATGATCGACAAGAACGGCAATACCGTGGACAGCTTTCCTCCGTTCAGTACGCTGAAAGACGAACCCGACGAAAGCACAGGCGGTTATGAGATAAACGATAAGGGCGAGGACAGTCCGAGAGTGATCGGAGAGGTCGCAGGAGGAACGGAAAAGGCTTCTGAGGGCGGTTCTTCCGCAGAGGGTAACGATACCCCCGACGCTCCGACAAGCGGTTCTGAGGGCAATTCTGCGCAATCCGGAGCCAATCTTCTGCCTGTTGTTGCAGGAGTTGCAGCTCTCGCAGGAGTCGGTGGTGCAGCGTATTACTTCACACGGAAACGGAAGTGATCACATGATCTTCAAAAGCAAACAGGAAGTCAGCGGCTCACCCTTGTGGGCTGTTGACACCGACACGCAGACGGTCACGCATATCAACCCCAAGACGGGCAAAACGGAGCGTTATGTATTTCACACCGACCACATCAGGTACTATCTGCACCACATAGAGGATATGCGGCCCGACCTCTTGCAGGCAATCGTGGACAAGGGCGAGATATACAAGCACCTTGACGAGCTTGATACAAAGGTCACGGACGCTGTAAACCGTCAGACCGAGCTTCTTATGCAGTCGAGCCGTGAATTTCAGGTAGCCAAAGAGATCGGTGCTGTCAATCTTGTCGGCTCTATCGGCAATATGCTCCGTATGCAGGCGCAGAGAGCTGTCAATGAAGCTATGATTTATTTATGGAAGGACGAGGAATAATGTTTTGTGCGAACTGTTACAAAGAGATACCCGCAGGCAAGAGCTATTACAGGCATCAGGACACCAATCAGCCTTACTGCTCTCTGGACTGTCTGAACGACCACATGATCTACACCCACACGATCACGCTTGAAACGAGCGAGGGAAGCGAAAGCACCGAGGAACAGGACGATGACGAGTGAGGAATACGTTGAGGAACTGCACCGGAACGGAGTGAAGCTCATAAAAAACGACGGCTCTCATAGTGAGATACCGTCGGACTTCCTGAAACGAGCCACCGAGCTTTGCAGTCAGCTCACGTGTAGCTCGATCAGCTATGATATTTTTGATCCGCAGGACAGCGAGCATACAAAGCTCAGAGTGCTGGAATGTGGGTATGCGGAATAAGAAACGGATAGCCGTCTGTTGAGGACGGTTATCCGTGTTTGATGGATTTAGGTTTCTATATTCTTTGCTTTTTCCTCTAATATCGCTTGTAAATCTGAATACATTTCATATTCTCTATGAAGCCATAATGATAAATAAATATAAAGTCCCAAAGCGATAATACCTACTGGAATTACAAGCCAAAGCCATTCTGATTCAAAGAAGGAATGAATCACTTCTATATCATTAAATTTTGCGGATATAATTACACCCAAAATGAAACCTATAAGAGCATTCGGTGTATCATGGGCACAATCAATATTTGTGGCTCTAAGCTTATAGAAGTGACGTAAATTGCTATAATACGTTTTGATATTATTGTTACTAATCTTGAATTTATCAATGTTTTCTTCTAACTCTTGAAGCACAAGAGCTTCCCACTCATTAAAATTTGAGATTTTAATGTTATTCTTTTCGTATTTTTGATATTGACATAATTTTCTATATATTTCGAGATGTTTTTTTATATCGAGGGCATCACCTATAAAAGATTCCGCATTGCTTTTTGCCTTTTTATTCTTTATCCATCCAAGAATATAATTAACCATATTGTATTTCTCCAATTCAAGCAAAGTTTTTTATATTATACCACCGAGACTCGAAAAAGTCAATCTGTAAACCTTTTGCAAACCAAAATCCGTTGCAATATACCGCCATTTGTGCTATAATCAGGATATAGAGCAGATCGGAGGTGAACTGCAATGGATAACGAAAACGAAGAATTAGTAAACCGTGCATTATACAAGCGTATCAAGTCAATGAACCGTACTGAAATGTAGAGTTTTGTCAGAAACGTCTATCAGCAGAGCTATGAGAAAGCCAAGCAAGAAACGCACCCCATTGATTATGATAGCTTACGAGCCGACCTGAGCAAGATCAAAGGCATCGGAGAAAGTCGGCTTAACGAGATAATGACGGTCATAGATAACCATATTAAGATCAATGACAACTCATAGGAGGGATTTCTTTGACCGTTGATACCAAAGAGGTAGTTACTACTATCGCTTATATGATAGGTGTCCGAATGTCGGCGCTGAAAACCAGTTACGGCGAGTGTGCCGAGCTGATCGAGAAGCTCCAAGCCGATAAGGACGCTACCACCATAAGATATTTATGTAAGCTCCGAACCGTGCTGATGCAGAAGTTCAAAAAGACCGATGATCTGATGCGGTATGAGCTGAAAAACCTGCATAACATCGAATGGTATGACCACGATAACATCAAGCAGCTTGAAAAATGGGGATTTACCATTGTTCAGGCGAATTACCGTTCAGAGAAGTATATGCAGGATTTCACAAGGCTCATCAATGAAAACATTGATAAATGCTCCCGTCTGTTCTATGACTGGCTGAATTGGGAGTATATCCGAGACTTGTTCTTTGTCCCGAAGTACAACAAGAACGGAGTGATGAAAGACGAGTTCAATAAATACATGGCGAACATCGAGCATTACCCGTTTCATATGTATATTCACTGGCAGCCTGCCGAAGTCGGGAGCATCGTCTATTCCGACCGTAAGTTCCTGAAGATCATCTACGGTCAGCATAATGACAGCTTCACCGACTATACGAAATATCGGGACGCAGACGATGAGACACGAAACAATATATATAATTTTATCGACAGCGCCGAGAAAACTGCTATCGCCGTCGATTGTGAGAACTCCAACCCATACAAGCTGTATAGTGTGCTGAAAGGCTTAAATCAAGATGAACTTGCCAAGATCGAGAAAATTACGCTCTATGACGATCCGAACACTACCGCAGGCTGGGATTGGCTCTCAAAATTCACGCAGATACCCGTTGAGCATATAGAGATCGACCGAGTGACCGACAGAAAGTCCCTGGTCGATGTGCGAATGACTGCAAGCGTAGTCACGGACTTCTACCGTGACGGAATAACATCATTTATCATTGTGTCGAGTGATTCCGACTTTTGGGGACTCATCGAGAGCCTGCCGAAAGCAAAGTTTCTCGTTATGTACGAATACGAGAAGATCGGAACGGCGATCAAGAACGCCCTCGCACAGCACGACATCTATTATTGTGCCATAGATGATTTCTGCACCGCAGGCACGGAGGAGCTGAAACGTGCCGTCCTCTTTGCGGAGCTTGAAAAGCATTTGCCTTCACTCATCGGAGAGAACCCTCTGGACCTTACCCACAAGATATACGAAGCAACAAGAGTGACCGCTACCATGAAGGAAATGGAGAATTTCTGCAATCGGTATGTCAAGACGTTGAAGCTGAAAATATCCGAGGGTAAATTCGTGATAGAAATTCAGATATGACGGAAAAAGGACGGTTCAGGCGAGCCGTCCTTTCGTTATGGGGAACTTTGAATCCAGTGGGATCAAAGTCTGTTGCAGTTATCAGGATTATTATATCCACCGCTATATATAAACTTGATCTTTTCCTGCAATTCTTCGCTGAAATCGCTGAGGTCATCAAGTGTGATCGCACCCTCATGAAGCAGATCGAGGATATTGTCTATGACCTTAGAACGTGAATTGGTCACGACCACGCCCGTATCTCTCTTATCGTCCCTGATACGCTTTTCAAGCTCCCAAAATCTTTCCGAGGGCAGCTTGTCGGAGCTTAACAGCTCAATATACTCCTTACAGAGCTTTTCCATGTAGCCTTCCTGCCAGTCAGCGATCTTGCTTTTGTAGAGTTTCCAATCGCTCTCAGGGTATCCGAATTGATTCATTGCAATTGCTCCTTATCGCCTAAATTAAGTTGTTTTCAATCAATGTAAACATACGGTTATGCACATCTATGTTGATTTGTTTCATAAGCTCATTGTTAAGTATCTCGCCATTTGAACAAGCCTGTTTGAACCGTCCTGATAGAAGATATTCAGCAATATCATCACCATAAGGTGCATCAAGCTTGATCGCAGGCTGCCATTCATGAATACTTGCGCCGTAATAAGCAAAGCCAAGCATATAATCCTGTTCCTGCTGCGTGAGCTTTTTTTCATGGGCAATCCATTCATCTTTACCCATACGCATATATTTTGTGAAAGGAAGATAGAAGTCGAGTTTAGTTCTGATCTCAAACAGCATTTCACGATATATGCAAAGATCAAGTTTTTTGTGTTCCGTATGATATTGTTCCCAGCATTCTACTTCACGGTAGCAGACAAGCGTTAAGATATAGGCGATTTTTCGGTTTGACATTAACTGCATTGTTATTGCTCCTTGAAATGGTTATTCCTCAAACAGTGCTGTTCTCCGTTCATTCAGCCAAGCGATGAAGCCAATCCACGGTGCAAAGTTATCCGGAATATTCCTGATAGAATTGCCGTCACGGTACAGCGGCACCTGGGTTATATCCTTGATCTTTCCCGACATCAGGTCTTGCAAGGTCTGCATTCGCAGCTCATCGCTCATCTGCACGATCTTATCGTCAACTGCTTCACGGAGCTTGTCTATATCAGCCCTTGTCTTTACACCAAGTTCCTCTAATACCGGAAGGTAGTGTTTATCATAGGTTTCGGGGGCTTTCTTTGTATCAGGCTTATCAATGGGGAGCTTTATCGTATCAAGTTTGTTTCTCAGTACATCTTTTTTCATATTTTTCTCCGTTACTCTTTATCCGGCTGCTGTCCGTCATGTGCCTTCCACGCACATTCGGTGAGCTTCATATCGGTAAATACCGCCTTGAAGCTCGATTCTTCGGGACTGCAAGCATATACACCGAAGCGTATCCTGCCTTTGCTCTCCCACATATGGCACACACGCATCTGCGAGAAGTTCACACCGTCATAGGAACATTCGATACAGTAATCGTCCTCACGGCGGCTGAAACGATACCACATGGTCTTGACATTTGCAGGGATAGCCGTTGTTGCCCAATCGGAGTAGCCGTGATTGGTAACGACCGAGCCTAAATGCTGGAACTCCTCATTCTCATATTCGACCGATGCTTTCAGCCAGTTCTCCGAATCAAGATACATCACGATACCGCACTGATCGAAGCGGTGGTGGCTGTCGGTGAAATTGGTTTTCACTATGAAAGAGAAGTATTTTTCATCTGTCTCCGCTTGCAGAACGGGAGCGTTATCGTTGCGGAAATGATAGTACGTTCGCTGCCACAGGTCTGTATGCGGCTCGGTCACGATCTCAATGCGTTCATCGCTGATATCAGAGCTTTTCGGCGCTCTTGTCCATTTCATATTCTCGGTCATTGCTGTTCCTCCGTAAAAATTCAATCGTGCTTTTTATACTTGATTGTCGGCATTTGCTTAATCTTACCACCGATTTTTACACGCTCAAGGCAGAATACCATATCAGATGTCCTTTGAAAATACCCTATGGACTTTAACCAGCTCATTCCGCATTTGCAATGCTTTAAGCCTATAAACTGCTGCTTCATTTTTCTACCGCATTCAGGGCATATTCTGTCAGCCATATTTCCTCACTCCACAAATCATAAATCTCTGAGGACTTCCGCAAACTCCTCAAGATTATATGCTCCGTCAATAGAGTTGTGGTCAAAGGTCATATAGTATTTGAACATTCTACCTGCCTGTGCCGCCCATGTCTTACCGAGTTTCAACTTAGTACGGCTATCACCATTGTCACGGTCATCGCCTTTCGCTTCAACGAGGATAATCTTTCCGGACTTCATCATCACAATGAAATCGGGATAGTGATTGATAAAAGCATTGATACGGAAACCCTTTTTCTCTATGATCCTATGCCACCAAAGCACACCATCACAGCCGGCTATTACATCAAGCGTTCTTCTCTCAAAGCCGTTCATGTGATCCCATTCGGCTTCATACAGAGATTTCGGTACTTTATCCGTTGATTCGGACGGAGTTATCACCATAGGAAAAGCGTATGTAGCATCAGTAAATACACGGTCACGCTCAATAAGATCGTAGAAACGCTCCTGCATATACGCTTCACGCAGGGACTTGATTTTTTCTTTAATGCGGTTAGCATAAGTGAAATACGATGTTTCAAGTGCTGCCAGCTCATCTTCGGTCATATTTGCAATGATACGGCGGACATAGGCTTCAACTTCCGAGGTGCTGAAAGTATTGTCACGGTTGATCTCATGGCAGATGCGCTTTGTGCAGCTCTCAATCTTCTCCTCCGGTGCCATTTTAGCAAACAGCTTGCGGAGATACTCATCTTCGAGGGTAGACAGTTTCTTATACTTCGGAACGGCTTCACCCTGGCTCTCGACATCTATCTCAAACATTTCGCCTGTTGACAGGCTAAAGCTGACAGATGCGTCCTGTTCGCTCAGTGAAAATCCTTTCAACAAACTTTCCTTTGTAAGCAGAGCTGTATTGCCTCCGAAAAGATCTGGAACAGATTCAATACAGAATTGCGGTATTTTCAAAGTCTGCACTTGTTCAGCGAATTGTTCCTGAATACGATATTGTTTTAGCATCTCACCGAGTTCACCACCGATCCATACACTTTCTTCTTTGTTTTCTTCTTCGTATTGTTCTGCTGTTTCCTCCGCCTGCGAGATCATCTCCTCAACGGACGGCGGAGCTGTTTTTACTACTTCTGTATAAAGCGCGGGCTCGACAGGAGTATGAATATCCGAGAAATCATCTTCTGCTTCAAGTTCCGATTCCGGAATAAACGGCATGGTAGTCTGTGCCGGCTGAGGTGTAGGAACAGGCGACTCCGGTTCGGTCATGGGCAACGCTTCACCAACACGGTAATCCTTGCGTGAGAAGCCTGCATTATTCAAGCCTACCACAATGCTGTCAAGGGTATCATGAAACGCATTGGAACAAGTCAGCACAAATGAGCTGTTCAGCAACTTAGCACCATGTTTACGGGCATAAGGCTGACGGAGTATTCTGCCAAGTATCTGCTCCACATCGACCTTAGACGTTTTATTGGCGAGACTTGCGAGGACATACGCAAACGGACAGTCCCAGCCCTCTTTCAGAGCATTGACCGTAATGATATAGCGTATCGGGCAATCACGGCTCATAAGGTTTGTTTTGCCGAGATCATTGACCTTTGAAGTTTTTATTGCTATCTGTTCTTCGGGGATGCCTCTGCCGAGAAGTATCTCCTTTACCTTATCGAAAGTGTCATTATCATTGTTGTTCTTCGGCTGTGCCTGGAAAAGCACGATAGGACGGATATATGCGCCGGTGCGTTCTTCTTCCTCGATAGCCTGCTGTTCCAGTATTCCGCGCAGGTGGATAGCATCGTCGATAACGCTGTCTCTGGAAGTGCGGTTATACACTATAACGGGCAGCTTGACCATGTTTTCCTTTTTGAGTTTTCTGGCATCAACATACGAAATGATATTGCTGTTTTTGCGAGGAGTTGCCGTCAGATCGAGAACGAATGACGGGTTGAGGTTATTCAGCATTTCCACGCTGAGGTCTGAACCTGCGTTGTGGCTCTCGTCAACGATAACAACGGGCGAGAGGTGACGCAGGGCTTGTATCAATGCAGTATCGGGGGTATCGGCAAGCAGTTCCGACTCGTCCTTGAAATAGTCGGCAAAGTTTTTGAGATTGCCGTTTTCCTGATAAACCTTGCGGACATCTTTCTTTTTGCTGTCGATACGGAGAGAGCCGTAGCTCAAAATGCAGACAGTAAGCTGCTCATGAACGGTATCGGGAGTGAAATTCTGTCCGTTCAGGAGCATTTCTTTTGTAAATACGCCCACTCTGCCGTTGAAATCGGCATTCAGGCGGCGTGTATACGGGTGATCGGGGTTCATAAGGTTCGTTGTGGTCTGCACCAAAATAGGATCGGACGGAACGAGCCACACCACCATTTTCGGTGTATGCTTGTGCATACCGCCCTGCGGCAATGCGTCAAAGATACGGCGGACGGCTGCACAAGCCATAAAGGTCTTACCGCCGCCTGTCGGTACTTTCATACAAACATGGGGTACTCCCTTGATACTGTTGCGATAGCCGGGGACACCGTCAAGACCAACAGTAACGTCCTGATCGTTCCAATATTTCTGCCAAGCCTTGTGAAGATCGTCTGTCTCGTTAAGTGCAGACAGGTATGCGGACAGATTGCCCATTACTTCACGCTGATAACTGTTCAGCTCCATATTTTAATCACCAACTTTACAGCCAATGCAATTATGATAAGCCGCCCCATCATCATAAGCACCTTATCCATTTTCCCATTTATTCTGTCAAGCGTTTTGTTTGCTTTTTTCAGTGCTTCCAATGTTTTATCCATTGCAATTACCTCACATTCTTGTAATGTCACGGGGAATCTTCTTGAAAGTGATATGGAACTTTTCAAGCTCCTCATCGCTCAAAATGCACTTATCGGCATAGATCACATAACTGTCGGCTTTGGTCTTGACCATGTGCAAAAACTCCCTGTCAAGAGTTGTGACTTCGTTCTTATCGTAATAGAAATAGTAAGCCGTGTCGTAATACTCACCGAGGAAATACGGCTCATCCGCCTTGTCGGTCACAGCCTGCTTTGTTTCGGTGAAATAGACATAGCTACGTATCTTATCAAGCGGAACATTCTCGTTCAGATACTCGCCGTCAAGGAGCGTATCGCCCAGCTCATAGAATGTAAAGCCGCCGCCCGTTCCCTCGACTGCCTTTTTGCCCTCACCGTAGCCGTCAATGACACGCTTTACACGCTCTGCGGTGATACTGTCGGCATAGTCCATCATCTCGATAAGGATAAACTTGCGATTGCCGCCGTCCTGCTTGTTCATGTTGAGGACTGCGTGGGCGGTAGTGCCGGAGCCTGCGAAGCTGTCAAGGATAATAGAATTCTTGTCTGTTGCGATTTGAAGAACTCGCTCTATTAGTCTTGTTGGCTTAGGAGTATCAAAAGGAGCTTTGCCGTCAAATAATAAGGCGACCTCATTCTTTGCTTCTCCTGTATGTCCAGTATCTGAGTGAGGCCAAAGATTTGTTGGTACTCGACCGGTGCTTACCTCTAAATACTGTTTTCTTCTTAAACCGCCCTTTCCTTTGTTAGTAAAATACAAAAGCGGCCAAGAATATTTCTTTTCTAAGCCCAAGTCATATTTAGCCTTAACCTTAGCTCTTGCTTCTTCACTTGAATCAACCATCATTATTGCACAAATTTCCTGTGGGGTTTTCTCAGCATTATTACATATTTCAAATCTCTTATCATAATCATGAATATCTACTAACTGATACTCAGCCCATTCCTGCATCTGTTCAAGCATTTGCGGTTGTCCGAAAGACCAGCACCGTCCAATAGGTGGGTATAGCAATTCTCCAGTTATAGGGTGCTGAATAGCATAAACCATTCCGGTGTGCGTAGCTGCTCCTGGTGCATTAACGGTTACAGATGACCACGGACGTGAATCACCGTCAATTGCTTCATAACTTGAATTCATATCTTCGGTTCTTTCAAGTTTATAAGGACTCCATTCTTCAGATTTACTATAAACCAGAATGTGTTCTATTTCAGCCATTATTCCCTTTGAATCGTTACGTTTTGAATAAGTACGTTGCCATCCAATATTGGCTACAAAACATGAAGAACCAAATATTTCGTCACAAATCATTTTCAGATTGTAAAGCTCATTATCATCAATGGATATGAAAATAACCCCATCCTCCGCAAGCAGCTTATGCAGGAGCTTTAACCGAGGATACATCATACACAGCCACTTGTCATGGCGGGACAAGTCCTCGCCCTCGCAGCCGACTACCTCACCGAGCCACTTCCTTATACGGGGATCATTGACGTTATCGTTGTAAACCCAGCCCTCGTTGCCTGTGTTGTATGGCGGATCTATGTAGATACAGCGGATCTTGCCCTCATACTGCGGCAAAAGGGATTTCAGCGCAGAAAGGTTATCGCCGTAGATTATCATATTGCCGTCGGCTTCACCGTATTCGTATTGTGCATCAAGCACACGGTACGGCACGTCCATGTGATGATTGATGACTTTATCCTTGCCTATCCAGTCAAGTGTCGGCATTTCGGTCACGCTCCTTTTTATGGGGATAAATGCTTTACTTATTATTATAGCATAGATCGGAGGGATTTTCAACCGCTTCTACGAAAAATTGAGTGCAACTTAATGTTTACTTATTTCGATACTTTCATAGTTGCCGATTCGTTCGTAGGCGTATAATCATATTTTAGTTGAATATCAAAGAGGCGTATCACGGAAGCTTTTTTCAAAAGACATATACGCAATCCTTTTTGAAACTGTTTTGTACTATCGATATATAACAACTGTTTTTCGATAAAGAGTTATCGCCATATTCTTTTAGCCTTTCCATATTGTTGATTTTGCACCAAATTCAATAGAGGGTACACAAAAAAATTCTAAAAACATTTCCGAACCTATTGCAATTTTCAAAGATTTGTGGTATACTAAATATAAAAAAACTGATGGCTTTAGCAAAAAGGAAAAATTTTTGCTAATCATATTAACTATGAGAAAAAAGGGGGTGGAAATATGACTCCAGAAGAAGCTACTCAGCTTTATAATATTGAGCAGCACAAATATTATGAGTATTGCGGATATGTTGTGTCTTATCAGAATAAAATAGGCGAGTATCAGTCTGAACGTCAGAATAAATGCGTCCAAGTGGAGAATAAGCAAACGGAAATTCAAAAGAATAAAGAGCTTTTTGAAGCTATAAGTGGTACAACTGGTGTTCATGATGACCTTTTTTCTCACCTTACTAAAATAAACAGTAAAGTCGAAGATGCCGCCTCAAACTTTAAGACAATGGTAAGCTCAAGCACTGTCAGTTCATTTGATTTATGTAATGCATTTGGTGAAAAAGCAACAAGTGCTAACTCTCAATTGACAGCAGTGTTTGATGCTATCTCAAAAGGGACATCAACTGTATCCGGAGTTATAGAAGCACTCAACCAAGAATTACAAGCATTGAATGCTCGTATACAAGAGCTTGATTCAGAAATAAGCAGAGCACAGGCTATGATTGACCAGTATGAAGCAAGCAAACGAAGTTGTTTAACAAATATGGCTTACTATAAAAAGATTATGGATGCGACAGTAACGTAATAATATTGAGGAATAGGAGGTGTGTACATGGCAACGATTGAGTTATATAAAAGTAAGATAAACAATATGTCTAACTATATTAACCAAGCTAAGTCTGCTGTTGGAGACTTCTGCGTGGATTTGTCTGCCCTAAAATCGAAAGTTCTCGGAATCAACAGCAGTGTATGCGATAGTGTTGTCACGAGCATCTCGACCTCATCTCAGACACAAGAGCAGCAGATTGCAGGTCTTGAAGCTACACAAAGAGAAGTCGATGAATTCATTAACTTGACAGTAGAACGTGATAACTCTGCTTCTTCTGAAATATCTCGTGCCAAGAAGGACTTTTACAAACAATACTCTTATCTTAAGCCTGACTGTGAGAAGACCGACTGGGAAAAGTTCTGCGAAGGCTTAAAGAAGGTCGGTCAGTGGTGTAAAGATCACTGGAAAGAGATTGTGCTTGTAATTGAAATCGTAGCGGCTGTTGTCTGCCTTTGCGTTCCTGGCTTACAGGGTATAGGCACTGGTATTCTTATCGGAGCCTTAAAAGGTGCTTTGACCGGCGGCTTGATCGGCGGAATTACCAGTATGCTAACCGGAGGGTCATTCCTAGAAGGATTTGCCCAAGGCGCATTAGATGGTGCCATAATGGGTGGTGCCTTGGGCGGCGTAGGTGGAATCGCTGGCAAATTCATAACCTGCGGTTCTAAATTAGGAAACGCAATACAGACAACCTCTAAAATCAGCGGAGCCATTTCCAATAGTATGGATGGTTTCGACATGGTTTCATTGGGACTTGGAATGATAGATCCTAACAATCCTATTACAGAACTGAACAACAAAATGCACCAGAGCGATGTATACAACAAGTTCCAGATGGGTGTTAGCTTGGTATCTTCGTTCTCAGGTGCTGCTTCTCAGAATATGGCATGCTTTGTTGCTGGTACATTGATTCTTACAACTGCTGGTTTACTTGCAATTGAAAAGCTTAGAGCTGGTGATAAGGTCTTAGCTGCTGATCCTGAGTCATTTGAAGTCGGTGAGAAAACCATTCTTGAAGCATTTGAACGTAAGGTATACAAGCTTGTTCATCTTACAATAAACGGTGAGAAGATAGTAACTACTGACAATCACCCATTCTATGTACAAGGCAGAGGATTTATCAAGGCAGAAGGTCTTTTCGTAGGTGATAAACTCATAAGTGTTGACGGTAAAGATCTTATCGTTGAAACACATGATATTGAGCAGTGCGAGAAGCCTATAACTGTTTATAACTTCAAAGTTGAGGATTACCATACATACTTTGTTGGCAATTGCAAGATTTGGGTTCATAACAATGACTGTGTAAAGAAAGTCGAATCTGGTGAAATAGAACTGGAAACAAAAAAACAAAAAGGCAACTATGGTGAAATGAAGATGGATGAACACTATGACAGCAAGGGATTTGAGAAAATGCATAATGGTGTTGAATCACTGGACGATAAAATTCATCATGGTATAGATGGCGTATATAAGAATAAGGATCCAAATGGAGATCCTAAATTTATCATAGCAGAGGCAAAGTATGGTTCTTCGCAGTTAGGTAACACCAAAAAGAGCGGCCCGCAAATGGGTGATAAATGGATAAAAAATAATATAGGAAAAATAGTCGATGACCCAGATGACATAATCGAAGGACTTGCAACTGGTGATACTGTTAAGGAATTGTTCAGAGTAAATGTAAGTAACGATAACGGTTTAGTAAATGTTACAACTAGTGTTAAGTCATTAAAGTAGACAATTATTTACATCAAGAATTTTTGATATTAAGGAGAATATTATGCGAGATACAATTAAATCAAAAGAGTATTTTGATGAGTATATTTTGAAAATGTCAGAAGGAATCAAAAGATTTGAAGAGGGTATTGCTGCTGGAAAATACTTAAATGACAAGATACTTTTTGTAAAAGATTACATTTTACAAAAAAAAATCGGGATAATAATCGCTAAGTATTCAAAAGGTGATTCAATTGAAGAAATAAAAAAAGAATTTGAATCTTCTTTAGATTTGTTTGGTGAAGCGTGGGATGATTCAGTATACGAGAGCAATATTATTTTTGCTTCTTTAGCATATCTTCTGAATTTGGACGATGGTAAGTTGAATATAATAAAAAATAAATTGAGGAAATCTGAAACATATGATTCATTATTAGATTTTATCCTCATTGGAAATAAAAGTGAGTTTGATACATCGAAAATATCCTTTCCTCGTCCATACAAAAAGTTAGTAAAAAGCATTAACGATGAAGATAGAGATGCTTTTCTAAAATATTTGAGAGGATGGTATAAAGGCTCTGTAGATAGTGCTTGGTATGGTACACATGAACTGGTGAATAAATATCAGTATTATGGATATTGGTGTTTTGAAGCTGGTGCTATTGCAAAAAGACTTGGTTTTATAGATGACGATTTGAAAAATGAGCAATATTATCCATATGATATGGTTCATTTCGTATAATGATTCGTAAACAGTCCAGAAGAGAATGGAGTGATAAAATGTCAGATATACAAAATGAAAGACTCATTGAGTTTATATCTAATTCAAAAGTGGCGTTTATTAATGGTCAGTTCCAAGAAGCTTTTACACTCGCAAAAGAAGCAATTAAGCTTGATGAAAACTGTGCAGATGCTTATCAGTGTGCAGCTAATGTATGTATGTCACTTGGTAGATATGAGGATGCAATTGAGTATTACCAAAAAGCTGTAAACTGCGATCCGAACAATGGAAATCGCTTTTTCAGCCTCGGCTATGCACAGGCAAGCGTAAATAAGATTGCTGAAGCCATGCAGAATTTTGCTAAAGCAGATGAGCTTGGGCTGAATGAAGATGCCGCAGGACAGATGTATCATATCCTTGGAATTGTAAATCAGGAGTTTGGAAAGCTTGATGATGCTCTCATCAATTTGAAAAAGTCGGAGCTTATCATTCCGGCAGACATGGATATACTGAAACGCAAGGCGGTTATCTATGGGCTTCTTGATGAGATTACAAATGGCTTGCAGACTGCTAATCAGATGAAGCTGCTTGCACCATCTGACTATTCCGGCTATCAAGCTGCTTACATTTTGCTCAAACAGGCTGGACGTATAGACGATGCGTTTAAGGAATTGCGTTATGCTCGAATGAACCTCCCCTCCTTCCCTTTCGCTCTTTGCGGGGATATGGTGAATTACGAACTTGTTAAGCATGAACAAGATGGCGACACGATTCATTTTGAGAAAGCGTTAGCTTATATTAAGCATTTCCTGAAAAAAGAGAAACCGAGTATTTCTGATGTTGTCGAGTGCTATTTAACTGCCGCCGATCTCTATCTTCAGCTTGAAGATGCTGATAAAGTCATAGAGTGCTTAGTTGCAGCGGAAAAGCCTGTGTTCTCTTATAACAACGGCGTTCTGTTTGGAGAGTATACACCTCAACAGTTAGATCCAAACTCGATTTTAAATGAGATGAATGCCAATCTTTATCGCTATGAACAATTGAGTGTTGAACAACTGGAAGCGATGAGGAAAAGCGGTACATATATCACTCCGACTGAGGAATCTAAAGCAGACAACGACGAATACAAGCTCACTGACGAGGCGTTTGATATTTCTGCTGAGGATAGAGACAGAATCAATCGTATGTACATTGGTGCGTATACGTTACTTGAAGACAATCGTAAGATAATGTACTATGCTTTAGAGTTACAAAAGAGTCAAGAGCCTTCAATGATTGAACTCGGCTGGTACACGGAAGCGAGAGCAATGCGAGATCTTAACTTGGATGGTTGGCAGGATCAGTATGGTTCAGTTATTAAAAAGCTGAGAAATAATATACTGAAAGATCCTACAGACATCAATGCAATGATGCTTCGAGTGAGATGTTTAATCGATACTAAGCAGTTTGATGAAGCAGAAGAAAAGTGCAAGTATCTCAAGGAAGAATTACAGAAACCTCTTATGGAAGAGCTGAACGAAGCTAAGAACGGAGGTAAGTAATATGGCATTTCTTTTTCATGACATTGTACTTGATGATACAGCATTTAAAACGGCGTCCGATGATATGGCATCGCTGAAACAGCAAGCTGCTAATCTTAAAACCAAGCTTGAAAAAATGTACGAAGATGTAACAAGTGCATTGGATACTTCGGCAGGAGATGAAATTCAGTTTACAGCTAAAAATGTTCTTCTGCAGCCGATTGAGGATATGAGTGCAGTTATTCAGCATATTTCTGATACGCTAAATACTATAATAGGCACAGGATACTATAAGGATATATTCGTTAAGTTCGAGGAACTGAACGAATGAATAAAACGATATTTAGGAGGAATTAACTATGGCAGGCATGGGCAAAACAGGAACAGTGAATATCACACCTGAGATGATGGATGAAGCAATCAAGGCCATTCAGGCATACCGTACCACCGCTTTTGGTGCTGCTGACGGTAATGGTTCTGATGGTCTCTATGGTACTGTAAAGAAAGAGGTTGAAACCCTTACAGCGAGTGATTTCACTGGTTCAGCATCGAAAGGCTTCGTTAACTTTTACACAAACAATATTGAACCTGCAACAGGTTCAAGTCTCAAAGGTGCGCTTGAGATGCTTGAATCAATTTGCAAGAGTATCAAATCTGCTATACCAGATACTGAAGGCGTTGATGAGCAACTCGGAACGGAAAATAACAAGTAATTTATAGGAGGATACTAATATGGCAGGTTGTAGAGTAGTAAAAGCGTCAATGGATACGAGCGTAACAAATCTTTTGAACTATTCAACCCAGTATGGAGAAGCAGCAACGACATTTGTTGCCGCCTTTAAAGCTGCTATCGAGGCAATGGAAGGCGACGCTAAGGATGCTTTAGTTGAATTTTTTGAGACTAATATTGAAGGTCTTGTAACTAAGGATATTCCTGGTGCAGTTAAGGGCCTTTCAGAACTTCTCAAGGCGAATGCGCAGAATTTTGATGATGTTGATGCTCAGCTTGCGAATAGCATCAGAGGAAATGGTGGAGGCAATGGTGGCAATTAACCCACCTACATAAGTGTATAATGTACCTTCGCACTATAAAAAATAGTTGGTTGGATTGCGTACAGCCTCGGTGCTATTATTTGGCTGAGGCTGTACTTTTTATTAGGAGGTGGCAATATATGTTTAGAGAGTTAACCGATGCAGAACTTGCTTTACTAAGTGATTCTGAGAAAGAAGTATATAACAAAGAATTACTACTATATAAAGAGAGGATGGCTTTTGTCGGACAGCTTGAGAGAATCGAGGGTGCTGATTATCAGTATAGAAAGCCAAAGTTCAGTGGTATTAACCCAATTCCCAAAATTGATGTCCCACAATGTGATATTGTCGCTCCAAAGAAAGTTTCTTTTCCACAGGGATTATTAGATAAGATGCGTAAGGTGGTTGTTTCTTATTCGAGTTTTACTCCGCCTAGTAAGATCCACATTAAAGGAATGTCAGATCAGCGAGGCGGTGCTGTAAGGATAATGCCAACAGTCATGCCCATAGGGAAAATACGTCTTGCAGGTATTCCTAAAAAGTCAGGTAGTGCTATTGCAAAACTTCCTCAGATCCAGCCTGCTGGCTCGGTAAAGGTTACTGGTATACCGGAAAAGCCGGATAATGCTATTGCAAAACTTCCACAGATTCAGCTTGTGAGTTCAGCAAAGGTTACTGGTATGCCGAAAAAGCCGGATAGTGCTATCGCAAAACTTCCACAGATTCAGCTTGTGAGTTCAGCAAAGGTTACTGGTATGCCGAAAAAGCCAGATGATGCTATCATAAAACTTTCTCAGATTCAGCCTGTTGGCTCGGTGAAGATTTCCAGTATACCGAAAAAGCCAGGTAGTGCTATTGCAAAACTTCCTCAGATCCAGCCTGTTGGCTCGGTAAAGGTTACTGGTATACCGGAAAAGCCGGATAATGCTATTGCAAAACTTCCACAGATTCAGCTTGAGAGTTCAGCAAAGGTTACTGGTATGCCGAAAAAGCCAGATAGTTCTATCACAAAACTTCATCAAATTCAGCCTGTGGTGTCAGTTAAGGTCACTGGTATGCCTGAAAAGCCGGATAATGCTATCGTAAAACTTCCACAGATTCAGTCTGTAGGTTCAGTTAGGATCACTGGTATGCCTGAAAAGTCTGATAGTGCCATCGCACATCTTCCCCAGATTCAGCCTGTTGATTCGGTAAAGGTTACCGATATGCCGGAGATAAACATACCTGCAACTCAATCGATAACTAAAGAAACGGTTACAGATGTTATTCAAAGAATAATACTATTATGCAAGGAGCGTAGCAAATGAAAAATAATGAAATCATGATTTCAGTTCAATTTGATTTTCCTAATGATTCGAATAAATATGGTGAAAAATTCTCTGGAATCACTGATAGTCTCGCTTTCCTTGTTAAGGATGATATAACACTAAAAGCTTTTATTGAAGGCCTGTATTATGGACTTCATAATAATTTTCCAGAACATTTTATTCTTTTTAAGGATTATCTAAAACACCGTAAGCAGTTTGTTGTCGATTATTCTCGAAAAGGCAAATTCAAGGTTATCAATTTTGAAGAAGAATTGTTGTCTAATAAGGTAACACTAATTGAATTAGGCTTTGTTACTTCAAGCGTTTTACTGATAACTATGAAGCGTAAATTGGAGAGTCAACTGCTCTTTGATAAAATTCCAAGTAGCTATATTCTTGATTCCGATGATAATCCCCTTGAATACAATATAAGCAGTCGTACTCTTGAAGCGGTCGATTCATCGGATATTGAAATTCTCCCTCCAGGTGATATACCTGAAAAAGACGAAAGAACGTTAGCCGACATTTTGATACCTACCGTTCTTTCTACAGGAGGAATGATAGGCGTTAGAGCTGTGATGTCTAAATCCGCCAGTTCGAGTGGTATGGGTGGTATGATGTGGATGATGACGGCTGCTACCGGTGTAATGACTTTGGTTACATCCACCTACAACTATTTTAAACAAGGAGCAACGAACACTAAGAAGAAAACCGAATGGAAAGAAAACTACGAAAAATATATTAAACGTCTGATCGATGAAAAGATAGGTATTTGGCAAAAAGCTGACCTCACCTATCTTCAGTCGTTGTATCCGGATATGTTAAAACTGTTCACACAGTTATCTACACTAGATTCTGCTATTTTTTCAAGATCACAAAATGATAACGATTTCATGCGTATTACTTTAGGCGTATCCGAGCATGTGAAACCTCTATTCGATATTAAATATGAGAAAAAAGATGAGATTTTTTCTGATGTTTATTATTATTTACGGTACGAAACATGCACTAATAGCAAAGACGAGAGAACAACTGATAAGAGAATCGCAGGGATCTATATTCTTACACCTGAAAGTGAATTACCGTGGTATGCATTTATAAAGAAACATACACGGAAGGATGAGGAAGCAAAACTCAAGAAGTCTCAAAGGGAAGGGCTGATCTCAGAAGAAAAAGTATTGCTTTCTGATTTGCCATACAGGTTTTCCACAGAATATTTCCGATATATTGATGGTAAAACATGGGGTAAGAGCGGTATTAAGGCACCATATATGCTTGATATAAGAAATGCCGGTGCCTTGGGTATAGTTTCTCCTGACAATTCCTTTGCACATGATACTATTAAGCACATTGTATTAGAACTCGCTTATTATCATTCTCCGGAAGATATTCAATTTGTATTTTTCTTTGAAGAGGGATTGAGTATAGAGGAGCAAAAACAAAGGATTGATATATATAAATTTCTTCCTCACTGCAACGAATTACTAGAAAATACATCTCAGTTCGTTTTCGACAAAGAGAGCGCTGGTCTTGTTTATGGTCAATTATTGAACATAATGACTCAAAGAGCCAAGGACATACAATCCGATGAAGAAAACGAAGTTGAATCTGAACATAACACCCAGATAGTGTGTGTAGTATTTGAAGATTATAATATCAAGTCTACTGGTTTTTCAAAATATCTTCCCGAAGCTCCCAAAGAGGGTGAAGACTACCAGAATAAACTCGGTTTAACATTTATTTTTTGCCGCGATGATAAGGATAAGCTTCCTCGTTATTGTGGAGATGTAATTTACATGAATGTAGACGCTAAAAAAGTGGGATATGGCTACGTTGTACCACGCTATAGCGTTATGACACGAGAGAACATCTTAGCTAATATGACGGAGACAAATAAGTATCCCAATTTCTGGAATGACTATATTTTCTCTTCTAAAGAATACAAAGAACAATATGAGCTTGCATACCGAAGACTTGCAGCCATTTATTATACACGTATTGCAGAGAACGGTCAGGTGCCAAGCATGGTTACCTTATTTAAATTGCATGACATTTCTAGTGATGATATCATTCCTGAAAATGGTGTGGATAATCCATTATCTACCTCACCTTTTGCAAAACGCATACTTGAGTGCTGGGAATCAAGTGAAGAAGAATATGACGTCACCAGAAATTTACGTGTTAAGATTGGTGCAAATGAACATGGATCAATGTCACTTGACTTATATGAGAAAGCAGACGGTCCTCATATGCTTGTTGCAGGTACTACTGGTTCCGGAAAATCCGAAACTATTATCACCTATCTAATCGGATTGTGTATGAAGTTTTCTCCCATGGATTTAAACTTAATGTTAGTTGATATGAAAGGTGGAGGTTTTTCAGATCGTTTAGGAGATTTGCCACATTGTGTCGGCGTAGTTACCGATACGGCAGGTGAAAGTGAAGGAATATCATCCGCATATATGCTGAAACGATTTCTTGAGACGCTTAATGCTGAAATTAAAAAGAGAAAACTACTTCTTCAGGAATTTGGAATAGATACAGCGGATGCATATATTCGCGCAAGACGAATAATGGTAGAAATTTCCGGAATGATCGAAGCTGATGGGACGAAGTCTTTGAAAGAACTCTATGAAATTTCAATTCAGCTCAAACAGCAAAAAATAGCCATAGACGATGCTGATTATTCTGAAACAGTCAAGAAGATTCTTGAGAAAATGAGTAAACTTAACGCTAAACAGATGGACACATTTGTTAATAAAGGACTGGATAAAATCAAAAGTCTTTCTCATCTTGTACTTGTAGTTGACGAGTTTACTGAATTAAAGCGTTTTTCAAGCGAAAGCAATGACGTTGACTTTATTGCGGAAATAACAACGATTGCCCGTGTTGGCAGAACGCTTGGATTTCATATCATTCTTGTATCACAGAATATCGAGGGTGCTATCACTGACGATATAAGAGTAAACTCTAAAGCAAGAATCTGCCTAAAGGTTGCCACGAAGCAAGCTTCCAAGGAAATGATTGATAGTCCTGTGGCGGCTGCTCCGAAAATGCCGCTGAACGGACGAGCCTATTTACTTGTAGGAACAGGCTCTCGCTTTGAGTACTTTCAATCTGCCTATACAGGTTCTAATCAAAATACAAGCATTGAAGATCCTGTGAATATCACATTTGTGCCTGACAGCGGAACTTTTAATGAAAAGTTCTATCGTTCAGATAAGGATAATACTGTATTGCAGGCACAACAAAAAAATGTTGATCCTAATGCTACTCAATTGAAGTTTGTTGTGGACACTATTATTGCAGTTAATACAGGAAAACAAATTCCAGAGACAATATTCCTTCCCCCATTAAAAACTAAGATAAAACAACCTAAGCTTATAAATGCAACAGAATGGAGTTGATACAGCAATGGACAAGAGAAACTTGATTTGTACGTTAGGTCAGTACGATATTCCTATTGTACAGAAGCAACCTCTTTTTAAAGTTGACTTACTCGACAAAAATATAGCTCTGTTCGGTGCAGCAATGAGTGGAAAAACAAACTTCCTTAAATTACTGATTCAAACGCTACATATTATCACTAATCCTGATGATGAGGAAATTTTTATATTAGATTTTGGTGGAGCTCTTGCATCCTATAAAACTATGCCTCTCGTTGCAGCATACTTTGATAATTCCAATGAAGAATATGTTAAGCGTGTTTTCAGGATACTTGAAGAAAGAATCAAGAAGAATACTGAGATTCTGGAGGGAACCGGATTTTCTTCATATTTCGGTGAAAAAAAGATTGTTCACACGACATTTATAATTGATAATCTTAATTCGTTCCAAGATGAACCGAGGTATTCAGCATATCAAGAAAAATTCGCCAAAATGTGCAGAGATGGTTTGTCAAAAGGCATTTCAATTGTATTTACTGCATCAGATACTAAAGGGTTATCATCATATCTCAACAATTTTGGGCAGAAAATCGCATTTGAAATGCCCTCGGATAAATATATCGAGATATTCAATTCAAAAGTATCAGAAATCGGAGCGATTCCTGGGCGCGGCTTTGCGAATGTAACCATAAAGCCTGATAATATTGAAGGTACATTTAGAATGAATGCACCATATGAGGTTCAATGCTATATTTCTGATCAGATGGAGCCTGATAGTAGTTTTTTGTTCTGCTTAAAGAGTAAGTATCACTACAACGAAGAAAGTGGTAGAGAAGAAAATGGCAAGTTTGACAGGTGTGTAAAGAAGCATCTGACATTCAATGGCGATTTGACTCGTGACGAGTATCAACGTTTAAAACAAGAACCTATAACAACGAAAAAAAATATTCCTTGGATTCCTTGTCCTGTTTCTGTTGGTTTGGATTACATTGACTTTTGTCCGGTGACAATCGATTTCTCAGAATCAAGGGTACTCGGCATTTATGGAAAAAAAGGATATGGAAAAACAAACTTGCTTAGAGTCATTCTTGAGGATTTATTTAAAAAGAAATCATCTTCGAGGTTTGTATTTTTTGATGACGGAAGAAAGCAGCTTGAAGAATTCTATAATAGATGTGAATCACTTGGTTTGGACTGTATAAAGTTTTATGAAACAAAGAGAAACTCACCGCTCCCTCCAAATAACGATAGTGGAATGAATCAAAAAACCCCAACTGATTTTATGGACATTATAGATAAACCGACTACTGCATCTGGTTTCAAGAAGACTTTATCACCGTTTCAGCAGTTTTACCATTTCATTAATGATTATTACATGGATCTCACTTGGAATGGAATTTCTAATAATCAACTTAAATCTCCTGTGGCAACTTATATATACGGTGAGGAGATGGCAGGACTTATGCCGTCTTACAACGAAGAACTAAATCCGATTAAACCGACGGTATTTATTCTTCAGAGTAAAATGCTTTATTTAAGCGCTAATGGTGAGAAACAGTTTATAAACAACATTCTTCCAAAACTCGCAGCCATCGCCGAAGAAAAAGATCTGATTTTTATTTTCACTGATGTGCAAAAAATTACAGATCAAGAAAGCAATAACTTTTTTAATAATTCATTAAATGCTATTTTCTTACTCGATAGTATCGCAGAATTTGCTGCTGAACGAGGACAAAAGACAGTATTCGGCAGTATGGATGTAAAAGGATTAAGGGAAGAATATGCTCGATGTGAAACTGGGGATGGTTATTTTTATGATATAGAAGCTGACAAGCTCATGAAGATGAAGTTTATTAGGCAAGACAAATGGAGGTAATAGTAATGGCTGATGGTAATCATATCAGATGTGCTGATATCGAAAAGCTTGTACAATTTGAAAAGGATAGTCAGGTAGCCAAAACGGACTTTGATAATATTATAAAGGAATTCAAACGGATTAACGAAGCATTACTCGGAAAATGGCAAGGTGCTGGTGCTAATCAATATCGAAAAGAGGTTGAACACATTCTTGAAAAAATCGGAAGTGTTGGAGAAGTTCTCGATGCGATAAATGAAGGGGCTGTAAAAAGTGCAAGAGATGCATATTTGCAGCTTGATGCCGATTTAGCTGCGTTCAATGAAAATCCAACTTCTGAGGAAGGTGGAAATTAATGAACAAAACGGTTAATAGTTCAGACGATCTCGGAAATATTGAACTTTTTGATGAAACCAACGATGACATTAAGACTGAGATCGTTCTTTTTGAATGCAACGATACCGAGGTAGATCAATCTATTTTTGGAATTTTAGCTTTACCAGAGAACTTGGATTAGAAAGAGATGTGATTCGGTGAGTACCCAGATAAAGGGCAGTAAATTCATTTATGAGATAGATGAAAAGGATTTCCCACATGGCTTTATTGCCCAGGGAACTGAAAGCTTTGTATTTAAAGGCAGAAAAATCTCTGTAAACGGTCAAGATGAAGAAGAGTTATCATTCTCTTGTGTTTTGAAGTTTAAGCCCTACTCTCGTTCTCGCTTTGAGCGATTTACGAATAATGAACTTAGAATATTTGAAGAACTTCAAGAGTGTCGTAGTGTGGCTCGGATATATGATGTTATAGAAGATCTTGGCGAAAGTTTTGATTTGAAAACGCCAGAAATATCAAAGCACATCCGAAGTAAAAGCATTGAATTAAATGGTGCAATGATACCTTGCTTCTGTGTTGTTGAAGAATATATCGACGGTTGGTCTTTGGAACAATACTGTATCAGGCAGTTTTGGGGACTTGAGAAGTTTAAAGATAATCGTTGGATTAAATACCATGAGTTTAAGGACTTTGAAAAGGAAGAAGTTCTAAAAAAATACAAAGATGAAAAAACTTTTTTCAGATATCAAGATAAAATGTTGCATTATATGCTGAGTCTGTGTGGTATATTACAATTTATAAGCATGACATCCAAAAAGAAAGTGCTGCATCTTGATATAAAACCCGAAAACATCATGGTCACAAGCCAAAGCGAAGAATTAGTTTTAATTGATTTTGGACGATCAGAATTTTTAGATGAGCGTGATCGATATATATATCATAAGCTCGCACCATTTAAGTACATAAATGATAATGGTGTCAGAGTCAAAGAAGACATCAACCATCCATTTTGTCATGGAACGATTGGTTATGCAGCCCCGGAAGCTTTTAGGGCTGCAATAGATGACAGTTTCCCATTAACTCTACTCAATGATAAAAGTGAAGACAAAACAAATGGCTTTGAAATTGGAAGAATGTCAATTGAAAGCGATATTTTTTCATTTGGGGCAACCTTCTGGGAATGCCTAAATATTGTTGAATTAGTAACTAACAGCGAAGAATTCTCAACTTTAAACCGTAAATCACGCTTTTATGAATCGCATTTGCTGAATCACGATTCTTATTATGAGCGAGATTTATCTCTTGAATGTACTGGACCATTAGGTGGAAGATATAATCTTGCCTTACAGAATATTATAAAGAAATGCACTCGCAAACGCTTAGATGGGTATATGAATGATCCAGCATTCTATCATGGATATGACGAGATAATTCGTGATTTGGAAGATGCAAGAGACTCTATTCCAACTGTTAAAAAGGGGGAAAACAAACAAGTAAAAAATTCCTCTATAACATTTGGAATTTGCATTGGTTGTTTCCTTTCGTTGCTACTGATATCGGGTGTTTATCGAGCAATTGGTGCTCGAATCGCAAAAAGCAACTGGAATAACCTGGTCAGTGAGATAAATAATCACATAGAACAAGGAGATTCTGCATATCAAACCACAAAGCAGGGGGAGCTGTCTGAAATCGCACTTGAACGAATGGAATTGGCAACTGGAGCACAGGAACTTGAAGTTTGTGATGAAACGTTCGTGTTCTTATGTAATGATAATGTGATTAATTCCTCAGAGGCGACACTTATGATTACATTACTTAATCAGCTTGATGATAACAATGATAAGATCCAATATGCTGATAAGATTATTGAGCATGCTAATCCAGTTGAGTTGCCTTCAATTGCGGCGAGTGTCAATTCGCTAGGCCTTTCTACAGACGATATTGGTTACAAGCTGGCAATAGCTCTTTACTGCGTTGATCGAGAAAATGATTATGATTATGTAGATGCGTATGATTTGATTGTACAAAATGCTAACTTAAAAGAGTACCGTACCATTATCAAGATGCTAGCCGTTACCTTAAACAACAAAGGCGACTATGTCATAAATCAGATAGCTGAGAAAAAAAGCGTGAAACGTTCAGAGGTTATTGAAACGCTTAATAGTCTTGAAAAAATGTGAGGTGGCAAATGTGGAATTCATAAAACGAATCAAGATGACTTTTGACAGAAGATTCGAGAAAAAACCTGTTATAGGTAACATTGTTTACGGCATTTTCACCGGATTTGCTGCTTGCACTTGCATGCTGGGTGTTTTTATTATATTTGCAGTCATAACGGGCCTTCATAGCACGCTTGGAATTAACTACAAATCTTGGCACCTTTTCATGATGCTTTCGCTGTTCGTTGCATTGATCGCATTTGTTTTAGGAGCATTTGCGTACTTTCCTTATCGAAGGAAGGGAAACAGCTTGTTCAAAAAAGAATATATTAATGGAACTTCATATAAAGCTTTGCATAATCTATTAAAGCCAACGAAAAGCGATAACTCTCACGAAGAAAGCGATGATGATAAACATGAGTAAAAACAGATACTGCGGTATTTTGCTGTATAGTGTGATATCATTTCTCATATCGGCTTTATCATTTATTCTGATTCCTTTTTCTAATTTTGAAGGAACAAAACTGCAAAAAGCAATAGCATATATGGTCGGTTTCATATTCTGGATAGGACTAATTGTAGGTTTAATACTAACGCATTATCTAGGTAAGATCCGTCAGAAGCATAATTATAGAAAATACGTCCTTCCAGGAATCCTTTGTTTCTTTAAAAATAAGAAAAGCAAATATATCGATATTCTTATGATCATTTCGGCAATTGCTTTTATTATTGTAAAGACTTCGTTTTCTAGTGAGATATTGGTATTGAGCATAACGCTATCACTACTGGTATTCTCTGTTTATATTCATTCAGTCTTAAATGGAAATAATTACGCATTTGCAGTTAAGAAAGGAGTACATCAATGAAAAACGCAAGAAGAATGTTTGCTTTTATCTCAGCACTTGCACTTGCTTTCAGTTATAATGCCCCAAGTTTTGTGGCTATTGCTGAAGATACTGTAGATCTCAAAGATAGTGTTGAGCAGCAAATCGCGGATGTATCTGAGCCCACCACTGAAGAAAATGACTTGGAGTTAAATGTTGTCATTCCCAATAACTGGACAAATAATTTTGATGAGTGGACTGTAGATGTTAGTATGGATGCAACGTTATATTACAAGACAAGTGAAACTCCTCTTGCTAATCATATGTGGGGAACTTATTCTGATTCTGATGCCAAACTTTGGAATGATGGTACGACGTTTGAAGACGGCGAGGGATATATTAAGTTCTGGGCTGTTAGAAAACAAGATGATCAGGATGAAGTCGTTGATTGTCAGGCTTTACCTTATATGTATGATACAACAATCCCTGACGCTTTCAGTGTAGAAAAAATCAGAATCGATGACAAGAATTTTGATATAAAAAATTCATCCTCAATAAATGATAACCTGTCTTCTAATCTTGAAATATACTATGTACTTGATAACAGCGAGGTGACAGAAAAGTCCGAAATCGAAGCTGTAGGCAATAGAATTTCACTTAATGATAATAACGGCGAGTACGGATTCATTCTTCATGGCGAGTCATCAATGATAGATCACGAAGTGGTTTTTTATGTAATTGATGAGGCGGGCAATATTCAGCACACATCTATTGCTATAAAGGATACTTCTAAGCCGTATCTGAGTGTATCAGGAATTGATACGGATCAAAACAAGTGGAATAATAGTTTAAACTGGCTTGTAACATCAATTCCGACAGAGGATGTATCAATCTATTACAAAACATCAAGTACAGATGAGCATGACTGGGGTGCGTATGGATCAGCAAGTGTGTGGAATCCTGAATGGGACTCTGAGGCGTTAGCCGATGTTATTCCGGAAAATCATCATTATGTTCATTTTTGGGCTGCCTATGACAATGACACTGATCATGAAGTGGCAGAGGAGACTTTTCATTATAATTTCGATAAAACAAAACCTACAGAGTTCGCTGTCAATATGTCTGATCCGTTTTGGCCACAACCCGGAAATTTCTGGTGGTCGCAGCGTAGCTTTACGACTGATGCACCGTTTTATGAGAGCGGCTCTGGAATTGAATCGGTTACATATAATATTGGCGGAGAGGGAGAACAGTATGTAGAGTTCAATGAATCAAATGGTGGGTACGTATTTACTACTAACATAAATAATGATGACCGTCTAGCTAATAATACAATTACATTTATTGTTAGGGATAGAGCGAAAAACGAACAAACCTTTGTAATTAATGCCATCAAGAGTTCAAAGCCAGTTATAAAAAAAGCTTCTGTTGTCTATTATGATAAAACAGAAGATCTTGAAAAGGCAACAGCCAAACCTTCACTTATATTTGGAGATGAAAACTCAAAGACGAATCCTTACTCCAATGCAATATATGCAAGTGATAACGACTATATCAAACTTGAAGTTGATGATGCATCACTTAATAGTATTATTGTTAATGTTAATGGAAAGCAACATAGCTTGAGCGTTAGAAACCAGCAAGATGCTGAAAGAAATGGAATAATCGTATACTCTGATAAGTCCAACTATAGATATAAAAACTGTTACATCCCAGTTAGCAAACTAAATGGCCTTAATAAGCAAGGAGTTAACACTATCAGCTTTTTGATAAAGAGCCACAATAATACGAAAAGTGAAGAGTCGTATCTTCTCGATTCGAAAAATAATCATTGTGATATATTCTACGATCCTAAAGACCATTATGATTCTACTGTGTCTTTCTCTGCCACACCACAATATGTTGATGAGAATGGTAAAAAATATTATGGTGGATCATCTTTTTCGGAAGAGATTGAAATTACCATAAAAGATGATAAAGGACTGAAGAATTATACTTGCACCGTAATCGGTCCTGACGGAAAGATAGTTGAGGCGTTCCCTCCTGATGATTTATCTTCTGGAGCTTTAACCACTGAAACGATTGAAGTTGATAGTGAGGAGATAGTTGATGGTGAGACTGTAATAACTACAAAGTCGGTAGATATTTCGTATAATGTTCCCGTAGATCGTAAGGAACATATTATTGAAATTAATAGTGACAAATATCAGGCAAATGGACGCTATACATTAAAAGTACAAGCAACAGATCTCGCTGGAAATATAACCGATGAAAACAACGGTACATATGAGTTTTACGTTGATACAGATGCACCTACAGTTATTGAAGATCGGTATACTTATACACCCTCTATTCTGAAGTACTTCACTTTCGGAATTTTTGGCAATAATTCCGTTAGCCTTTCTGTTAAAGTTGAAGATAACGAATCTGGGTGTGGCTTTTCTGATGAAACCGATGAAAAAGTTAAGCTTAAGTGGGGCGAAGAAGAGTATAAAGTGAGTTCATCTTCTCCTAATGGACAGACGAGAGAATTCGTGTTTGATAATCTCCCTATAAATGCTTCTGGTACTGCTTATTTTATAATTGAAGACGCACTCGGAAATAAATCCAATTATTATCTTACAATAATAGATGGTGTGGTTTCAACTAATGAATCTAGTTCGACATTGTTGCAGCTGGAAAATGTAAAGCCGAGAGCTGAAATCATACTACCAGAGAATAACCAGTACATTGTTAATGGCGAAATATGGTATCCTTCTGCGTTCAATTATGAAGTAGTTGCCTCCGACAAAGACTCAGGTTTGAATAATGTTTCCTTGAATGTGAGGGATTCCAATAATAATGCTGTTTATGATCAGTACTCACATTCTGAAAATGGAGTAGTTGTTGATGGTCAAACAATTAAGTTTGCTTCTCCTGACACCAAAACCAAATATACTGATGAAGCGCGATATAACTATAGCATAGACTCCGAGGGGCATTATCTCTTAATTGCCGATTCTCAAGATAACGCTGGTAATAGCGCTTCTGAAGATACTGAGTTATCCTTGAAAAACAAACGTGAAAAGATTGTTCATATCGATACTAAAGATCCGATGATAACTGAATTTCGATTCGAATCTAAAGGTGAAAACGGCAGCGATATTGAATATTCGACTTATGGCTACTTCTTTAAGGAAGATACAATTGTGCGTGTCTATGTAAAAGATGAGGATGTTTCGTCAGGCATAAATTATGTCACATTATATCGCCGTGAATCCGGTCAAGAAAACCCTATTTCAGCAACTGTATATGCTAGTGGTACAGAAAACTGGAATTCTCAGGAGGGATACGCCGAGTTTAAGATTGAGAAAGGCTTCAAGGGACAAATATGGGCGATTGTCGTTGATAATGTGGCTTCCTCTAATTACTCAAACGATAATTATAGACATACATCAGGATTGAAATATGCAAACGGCACTATAGTTGAGGATGCGGTACTTCACACGAATGTTTCGTCTATTAGAATTGAAGAATCAAGCACAGTATCTCCATCAAATGTGTACCAGGAAAATGACACGAATATTGTATTCTACAATAAAGATGTTCCGCTTATTATTACCGTTGAGGATTCTTTTTCAGGCATCTCTGAAATAGAATGGTCGATTGCAAATGATAACAAACAAGGCATTATAACGGTAAATGAGAACGGGGATATTCAAACCACAGGTGATGAGGCTATTATCATCAATGAATCTATAGTAAGGGACTCTAATCTTGTAACGAGTTTACAATTCATGGTGACTGTAACCAGTGATACAAATGACAATCTTGTTTCTGTTAATTTGACAGATAATGCAAATAACAAAGCCGAAGCTGCAACTACAAAGAGCTATAATGTAGATAAGACTGCTCCCGCTATTTCATCAGCTCTAACTTCAAATGCAGCTTATTACAACGGAGATCAAGTTGTTACGATTACTATAGATGAAAGAAATTTCAGATCCAAAGATGTACATTTTACGTTGAATGGTGATGAAGTTGAAGTTACATCGTGGGAGAATGATCAAAATAACGCCAATGTACATATAGGAAAATATACAATCTCGAAAGACGGAGTTTATAGCTATAATATTTCCTATATCGATATGGCTGGAAATCACAGTCAAAATGGTTCGACCACTTCCTTCGTTGTAGACCAGACACCTCCGGTTCTTAAGACTAATTTCAATGAGTTTAAAACATCAAATAAGGAGCACTATTTTGGTGTTAGTCAAATTGACAAAAACATTGTAATAACAATCACTGAACATAATTTTGATCCTTCACTGGCACACATTGAAATAAAGAGAAAAGATCCCGGAGAAGCACATGATGAGACCGGAATGGAAATTATTTCAAGAGGTGATTGGAGTACAGATGAGAAGGATAAAGATAAACACACATTTACCATACCGTTCTCAAACAAGAAAGAAAACGGTAAATATGATACATATGATGGTATTTATGTCGTAAGTGTTACTCCATTTGATATGGCATCCAATTCAGCTCCATCACAAGAATCTGTAATATTTGAGATTGACTTCACAAATCCAGTCATATCGCAGAGAAATGGAAATTCTGTAAGTAATGCTGATAAGTCCTATACAAATTTGGAAATTTTTACCGATAGCACTGGTATTGAAGAGGGGTTTATTCCTTCTGTAGCAATGAGTGATAAAAATCTTGAACGTATAGAATATGTACTAACTGTTTACACACCAGAATACACAAACGGAAAAGAAATCGGTACAATTACTCCTTCAATGTATGAGGATGACGCAATTAAGCAGATTGTTGAGGTAGGTAATGAGAACGCTAAGACAAAAGAAGCGATATTCACACTCCCTGAATTCAAGAAAGATGGTATTTATTCTTTTGATTTAACTGCTGTTGATAAAGCGGGAAATAAGAGTGTACTGTGTCGAAACACATCAGTCTTAATGATGAACTCCGACGTACTCGCTTATATCACAGAAAGCAAAAAAGCCGATAACATCAAGGATTCTACAGGTTGGTACTCGTTACAGAAAGACGAGAAAACACCGATAAGCAAACGTCCTGACGATTTTAAGGATTTAAAAATCACAGTGTTCGCTCCTACAGATTCCAAAACCAATATCGTATTACGAGACCAAAATGGCAAAACAGATGATACCGGTTTAACAGCAGATAACAGCGAAGATATGTATGCGGTAGGTGTTTATAATTACACATTACCAGGTCAGTTCTTCATAGATAATTATCCTGAAGGAACGAATAAGGACATATATTTAAGAGCTGAGAACACGTATAATGGAGAAACTTCAAACATATCTCTTGCATGGATAAGGATAGATGCACTTGCTCCATCATGTAAATTACCGAGTGATCTGAAAAAAGGAGCGGCATTTATCAAGAATTCTAAGACATATACCATTACCGATATCAGTGAATCTCTTAATCCTGACGAGTGTAAAGTTTATGACAATGGAGTACTCATGACCGATTTCACTTATTCTGATGCGGATAAATCATTATCATACACATTAGATAAGGGAAGACATAATCTGAGTTTTGTTTTAGTTGATGAAGCGGGAAATCTTTATACAGTACAGGAAGTATCTTTCATTCAAGTAGGACTTCTCTATTGTCTGTGGTTTAGAATCCTATTGGGCTTCATTATCGCTGCACTCGTAGGAGTCAGCATATGGCTGTTCAAAAAGAAAAAATCACACACTTAATTGTCGAACACCCACGAAACACCAAAATCAAGCACCACACCCTCTTGTATTAAGCAAGAGGGTGTGAATATGAAATGGAGGAAATAAAATGTACACACCCAATCCTATAAACACAGATGATATCACACTCTCGGAGGACTTATTAGCTCTTACAGAGCAGATTGCAACAAATGTCCACGATGTGTGGGCGGCTGGACGTATTAAAGAGGGCTGGACTTATGGAGAGATTAAAAATACCGAAGAGAAAACCACGCCTTGCCTTGTACCGTATGATGAGCTACCAGAATCTGAAAAAGAGTACGATCGTAATACTGCGATAGAAACGCTCAAGCTGATTATCAAGTTGGGATATAAGATTACCCGAAAAGATATGGGTACTTAATTTCCTGGAGTATATGATAAAGAAAAGTCAACCGTAAATTAAATTTATGGTTGACTTTTAGGTTATTCAATTCCTTGCTTTTTGCTTCTGCCCTTAGCCTTGTCCTTCGGAGCTTTCGGCTTTTTTGCAAGTCTTGCGGCATCACGCTTCATCTTCGCTCGCTCAAAATAGCAAGTCTTTTCACGTTTCGGAGCATTCTTCTTTGCTTCGATAGCAACCTGATTCAGCTCATCGGTAAGGACTTTCAGCCTTTCCTCCTTGCTGTCAAGCTCATCCTGCTGAGGAAACGGCTCTGCTACGATCTTCTGAGCTTCTGCGTGGTCAAGCCGTAGCTTGGCAAGGTTCTCCTGAGTACGCTCGATTTTGCCGTCAATATTGTAGAGGGCAGCTTCAAGACGGTTCAGGTTGTGGGCAAAGCTCTCAATCAGCTTCGTGGTATGTGATGCGGCACCTTTCAGGCAAGCGGACATACCGCCGCCCATCATGTTGCTGTTTACCGTCACACTCAGGTCAAAGCCCTGGAATGAGCCGACTTTCACAGGTGTATCGGCATACTTGATAGCCAGTACCGCATCTTCCAAAGCCTTAGCCGCTTCTTTTCGGTCGGTGTACTCAGTCTCACCAATGATGATCTTGAATACGGGCAGTTTACGCTCAGGATCAATCGGGAGCTTGCGGAGTGCTTCACGGTCAGTATGTAGGTCATCGAGGATAGCAGTAAGTCTCTGTTCCAGTTCGGGGAACTTAGCGATTCTATCCTCCATTTCAAATACCGTGTTTCTATGCTCCGCAGCGAGTACCCTCAGCTCCTTCACATCGTTTTCAAGCATCAGCTTTTCCTTGATACGCTCATCGCCAGTACAGAGCGCCTTGATTTCCGAGTAAGTAAGTGCCTGCTGGTCCACATCTTCACACTTTCTTGCCGGAGTCTTGCTCGTCATGATCTGACTGATAAACCTCTGCTTGTTCTCCAAAGTCTGGTAGCTGTACGCATCGAACGTGCCTTTTGTGACATAGCGGAAGATCTGAACATTCTTGTTCTCATTGCCCTGACGGATAATTCTTCCGGCGCGCTGCTCAAGGTCAGCCGGTCTCCACGGAATATCGAGGTCATGGACGGCAATAAGCCTTTTCTGTACGTTAGTGCCTGTACCCATCTTGGCGGTTGAACCGAGCAGTACACTGATTTCTCCGCTGCGGACTTTATCAAAGAGGTCAGCCTTCTGCTGTTCGGTTTTCGCATCATGGATATATGCGATTTCCTCCGCAGTGATACCCTTAGCGATCAGCTTGTCACGAATATCGTCATATACACAGAAGTCGCATTCTTCTTCAAGCGACTCAACCTCAGCGATAGACTTCTTATCCTTAGCATCATCAGCATCTTCACCCTCGACCGCCGCTTCCTGAGCCTTATGCGGAACGCCCAAGTCACAGAAAATGATCTGCGTGAGCCTGTCCTCAGCCGTTTCAGCGTGGATACGGGCAACATTCTCAACACAGCGGTTAAGTTTGGTATCGGGATTATCCTCAAAGGACGGATCAATCAGACGAGGATCAAGACCGAGCTTTCTTCCGTCGCTTGTGATCTTCAACATATTGTCAATCGACGGATCAACATTGCCGGCATTGATAGCATCGGCTCTGTCGGCAAGCTCCTGAACAAGCTCCTGCTGGAAAGGAGTAGCATCAACCTGAACCACCTGATAATCACAGTCAGGCACATCAAGTTTCAGCGTATCAGCGGTACGAATGTCAGCGACCTGTTTGAACATGGACATAAGCTCAGGCAAGCCGGTGTAGTTTGCAATGCGTGTGCGCTCTTTGAAACCGTTACCCGCTGGCTTTAACTCCCAATCTGTTTTCTGTTCACCGAACACCGCAACCCAGTTGTCGAAGTGCTGTAAGCCGTGATCGCTCAGGAAGTCATATTCAAGGTAACGCATCATGGTGTGCAGCTCGGTAATGGAATTGCTCAGAGGTGTGCCAGTTGCAAAGATAACGCCCTTGCCGCCTGTCTTTTCATCGAGGTATCTGCATTTGAGGAAAAGATCAAGTGCTTTCTGAGAAGCCGAGTTGGAAATTCCGGCTACATTCTGCAATTTTGTGGCGACAAAGAGGTTCTTGAACTCGTGGGCTTCATCGACGAACAGACGGTCGATACCGAGCTGTTCAAAGGTCAGAGTATCGTCCTGACTTGCTTTTTGTAGCTTGTCAAGCTGCTTTTGCAGGCTCTTACGAGTACGCTCCATAGCCTTAATCTGGAACTTAGAGCCTTCGCTCTTTTTAAGCTCCTCGATACCACGCAGAATATCGTCGATTTGGCTCTGAATGGTCGTTACCTGTCTCTCCTTAGAAACAGGAATTTTGCCGAGCTGAGAATGACCGATGATAACTGAATCATAGTTGCCAGTAGCGATTTTTGCAAAGAGCTGCTGGCGATTTTCCTTCTTGAAGTCCTTTTTGGTTGCAACAAGAATGTTAGCACCTGGGTAGAGCTTCTGAAAATCGTCACCGATCTGCTCTGTCAGGTGATTCGGCACAGCAAATAGGCTCTTGGTACAAAGACCTAACCGCTTGCTTTCCATTGCTGTTGCAATCATTTCATAGGTTTTGCCCGCGCCGACGCAGTGAGCGAATAATGTGTTACCGCCAAACATAGCGTGTGCGATAGCGTTTTTCTGATGATCGTGCAGGTGAATGTCCGCTGTCATCATCGGGAAAGAAAGTGCCGAACCGTCAAACTCACGGGGACGGATACTGTTGAACAGCTCATTGTAACGCTCCACAATAGCTTCACGGCGGACGGGATCTTTGAAGATCCACTCCTTGAAAGCCTTGCGAATATCGTCAGCTTTACGCTGTACCACACGGGTAGCATCAATATCTACCACACGCTTTTCCTTTGTATCGCCCAATCCGTCCGGAACCTCAATAGTCTTGTAGACCTTCGGCTCTTGCAGATTCAGCAAATGCTCAAAAATATCGTAGGCGTTCATCTTATGAGAGCCGTACTTCTGAGTCGCAAGCACCGACCTGTCGGAAGATTTGTTGCTTACATGGAAAGAGTTAGCGTGGACGGAGTATTCTACCCCTACGATAGCAGACTTGTTCCACCTTGCAGACGGACTGTCACTCCGCTGATACGCCGGAGTCTGCAACAGCTCATACATGAACTGCTCGTAATACTTCGGATCAAGCCAAGCGGCACCGAGCTTAATGTCAATATCTCCGGCTTTCAGCGGTTCAGGCATAGCCTGTTTCAACGCAGACACGTTTATATTGAAATCGGGATCGTACTCAGCGATCTCCTCAGCTTCACGGAGCTTTTTGCGAATATCGCCTGACAAGTATTCACTTGCAGTCTGATACTCGTTCTCCGTATGGGGAATCTTGAAAATCTCGCCCGTAAGGTCGTGCTTCAGATCGTCCTCGGTCATACCCGTGAGCTTTCCCATGTACTCAAAGTCCACTCTTGCTTTCTCCGCAATTGAAAGCGTGAGAGCTTCAAGTGCGGTATCAACGTGTTCCACAGCCTTCGGCGGTACGATAGTCCGCTTTGTGAAAATATCGGACTTTTCAAGGAGCTTAGTCTTATCATAGCTCTTTTCCAGTCCTGCCACAAGGTTATACGAAACATCTTCCGCAAAGTAACGCTTGTTGGTCTGCGAGTGGATAAGCCCGAACTTCTTGTAAAAATCGTCATAAGCTGTATTCAGCTTTGCCTGCAAATCCTTGATAACGCTGTCAGGCTTGTCAAGCTCCATCGCTTCAATAAGCTCTCTCGTCAGATCACGCAATTCAATAAAAGCAGTAAAACGCTTGTGCTGTGCAGTACCCTTATCGAAACGGAACTCACAGGCAGCGTTATTCTTTTTGAAGAACACCTGATCGTCAGAAAGGAAAAAGCTGTAATTACGCAGTTTAGAGGGAATCTGCACCTGAACACCGTCGGCAGTCTTAGCGTAAACATCTCTGCCGCGCTCATGACTGATCTCCGCAGAGAGCTTGCCAACAGCTTCATGGAGTGCTGTTTTCAGGTCGAAGCCGTCCTCTGCGACAACCATAGTTCCGCTGCCGTAGAGCTTGTTGCCCTCGACCACCGTGCCAAGCACCATATCAGGGTGCTGTTCAAAGTATTTGTTGATCGGCAGTCCGTCTTCAGTCTGCCCGATATGTACCCAATCAGGAATATCGGACATTTCGGCAAGCGACTTGCCCTGATGCTTTTTCAGGAAGATAATATCCGTGGTGACTTCCGTGCCTGCATTGTCCTTGAAAGCTCCGTTCTTACCGCCCGGAAGTCTGATCGCGCCGATGAAGTCAGCCTTGTCAGCCAACATCTGGCGAGTGCTTTCATCACGCTTGTCAAGTGTGCCTGCCGAGGTCACGAATGCCATGATACCACCGTTTTTCAGCTTGTCGAGAGCTTCCGCAAAGAAGAAATCGTGCAGTTTCGTGGTATCGTGAACGGTATCACGGAAACCAAGCTCACCGAACGGCACATTGCCGACAGCCACATCAAAGCTGCCATTCTGAAAACGGTTCTGCTCAAAACCCTGAATTGCAATATCCGCATCAGGATAGAGAGCCTGAGCAATTCTGCCGGACAGCGAGTCGATCTCCACGCCGTAGAGCTGAGAGTGTGTCTGCATATCTTCGGGCATACGACCGAAAAAGTTTCCGATACCCATTGCAGGCTCTAAGACATTACCGCCGTCAAAGCCGAATTTACCAAGAGCTTCGTAGATTCCGTCAATAACGGTCGGGCTGGTATAAAACGCATCATTGACCGTTGAACGAGCCTGAGCGTACTCCTGCGGAGTAAGCAGCTCAGAAAGCTCCTTATATTCTGCGGCCCACTTCGGATCGTCCTTATCAAAAGCCTTAGCCAAAGCACCCCAGCCGACATATTTCGACAGGGTTTCCTTTTCCTCAGCAGTCGCAGGACGCTTCTCACGTTCAAGTGATTTCAGCGTTTTGATCGCATCGACATTGGCACGGAATTTCGCCTTTGCACCGCCTTCACCGAGAGCATCATCGGTGATCGTGAAGTTTTCGCCCTTATCGGGTGCAGTAACTTCCGGTGCAGGAACATCGACCGCAGGAACGATCACCGTCTCTTTTTCAGCCTGAACTGTCTGCTCACGCTCCAAGCTGTCAATGAAATGAAAACTCATAAGCATATCGCCGTTGTCAAGCCGTGAAATCAGCTCACCGCCGTCAAAAGTCCAGTTCTTTGCACGGTCAAACTCCATGTGGAGGTCTTTGCCCGTAGGTTCGCCGTTTTCATCGAGCTTTCGGGAAGTAAAATCGACCGTAGTGACACCTGTGACCACTCTGCGCTCCCCGACACATTCAGGACGGAGGTGGTCAGTGATCTCAAACATCATACCCGGCTTGATCGCCTTTTTGAGCTGAGACAGGTTCTTGACAGTAGGAATTTCGGGCTTTTCTGCTTCGGGAGCAAATGCAGTCTTATCGGGTGTTACCTCAGCCTTTTCAGGCTCAGGCTTTTTGAGTGCAGACTGCTCCTTTTCAGGTTCAGCCTTGCCGATATACTCATACATACCGCTGTTCAGGAGCTTATCATAGGAAATATTCTCCGTCACAGCGAAACCGCCGCTTTCACGCTGAATGGTGCAATCGTCCGTATAGAACGGTAACGCACCTGTCAGCGAAATAACCTCAGAAACATCGCCAGTAATCTTGTGACGAAATCGGTCACCGACTTCGACCTTATGGGGTTCAGCCTGTTCTGCTTTGAGTGCAGCCCTTTCTTCTTTCTGTTCAGCCGAGAGATAAGTATCGTCCCTGAGCCGTGATTCTGTCATTGTTGCGACATTGTACCACGAATGACGGAACTTCTCGCCGTTCTCAAAGCTGAATGTCATACCCTGAGAATTGTAGTCCACAAGAGAGATCTTGCCCTCACCGCTGTGACCGCCTGTACCGTACTCCTTTTTCAGGAAATCGGCAAGCTGCTGGATAGTCGGGTGCTGTTCCTCATAGAAGTCCTGCACACGGAGCTTGCCATGAACAAAGCCAGTTCCACGGTCGATCTCTGCGGCAAGTGCTTCATAGACCTGAACACCGTCCACCACCGGACCTTTGGCAAATTCGGATTTTGACTTCTGAGGTGCAGGCTTTGAAACTGTCAGAGGTTCGGGATCACCGAACAAAGAAAGCTGTTCGCCCTGAATATCGGGCTTCTCCCAAAACGGAACATCATCGTTCTCACCCCGCTGAATTTCCTCGATAACAGCAGCATCGGTGAACAGGGGCTTGTCAATATCCTCTGAAACCGCCGCAGGAGCATCATCGACCGCCATAAGACCAAGCTCATAGGCTGCACCGTCGATCTCTGCATGATGGTTTTCATAGGTGTCGATAGAAATAACACCCTCAGCGTTATCTATAATAACAGTCGCGCCGAGGGAAAGTGCCTTGTCCTTGATCTCGTCAAGGCTCTCGGCATCACCCTTATATTTCAGCGTGACCGCAGGAACATCATCGGCAGGAGAAGAAGTATCGGAAATATCGGCAGCATCGCTCATAAGCTCTACCGTCTGTTCGTCCTTTCCGGTGTGACGCTCAATGACTTCATCGGGAACGGATACAAGGTCAGAGAAGTCCAGTCCAATCAGACCGTTCTCGATCATATCCTCTATGCTGTCATACTGTTCTGTATTGTAAACTTCGCCGTCAAATTCGTGAGTGATCTTGAAATCCACAAGGTCAGCAGTTACCTGAATGGGCAGCTCATCGTCTGTCAGCGTGGTAAACGCAAGACCAACATTGTGCAGATCATCAAAATCAGCACCCTCACGGTATTCCACTTCGCAGAAGTCGTTGATAAGCCACTTTGCCTTATCAAGCGGAGTTTCAAAGGTGCGCTGAAAGTCCATGATCTCCACGGGCTTGTCAGGGTTATGCTCAAGCATCGCAGTACGCAGGAGCGCCGGAAAAGTAGTCAGCTCACGGTAAGGCTCGATCTCCATTTTATCGCCACGGTTATAGATACCGCAGACGGGATCGCCGTCATAGAACAGTTCACCGACCTTATCGCCGTCAGCGATTGCCAGTTTCCATGTACCACGCTCTGTTTCAGCAGATTCGCAGTCAGTCCCGAAGAACTTGTCAACGACCTGCTGTAATGTCTGGAGCTTTTCAGGCTCACGCTTCGGAGGGTTCAGCTCAAAAGCCTGTTCGATGAGGACGGTATATCCTGCTTCACGGAGCTTTGCAGAGTATTCGTCTTTGTCCTCTGCCGGAAAACCGACCATAGGCTGCCCGTTTTTTGAGTGCATTTGCAGTCCGAGGACTTCTTCACCGATCTCCGCATTTTTGCCGTGCATCTCGTAAAAATCGCCAACCTTGCGGAGCGATACCGGACCTTTATCTTCGGGTTCAGCCTTTTCAGCCTGCTGTCCGCCCTTGCTGATGATCTCAAATCCCTTTTCCTCCATATCCTGCTGCCAGCCGTCGTAGGCAAGTACATCAGAAGTGCCGAGCAGAATACCGCCATAATCGGGAGCGTCAAGGTCTTTCAGCGAAATACTCTTATCGCTGATCTTCTCGACCTCACGGCGAGCGCCGTCATACATGATAATATCACCAACAGCGAGATCGGATACTTTGGCTGTTTCGGACTTTTCCTGCACAAGCTCCTTCTCCTTGAAAAACTCAGGCATTTCCGTAAAACCGAAACTGTCACAGAAATATGCTGTATCCTTGCCGTCAGCGGAAATGACGATAACATCAGAAACAGAAAGAGAGTGTCCGAAGAAATCATCGGGACGGTCATTATTAAACTGAGTGAAAAGTGCTTCAAGCGTAGCATTGCCCCTGAACTCTCCGACCTCACCCTCATACATAAGCTCATAATCGTCCTTGTTGAGCTGTACACCGTCCTTTTTGAGTTGTTCCATACCCTCAAAGCGAATGCCGTGATACTTCTCACCACCGGGAAGCTGATAGATTTTGAAAGTCCCTTGTGCCTTTTCCACATTATCGTAGGTGCGGATCGGGTGCTGCGCCTTGAAATCGTCGAAAATACGCTGTTCCTCAGCAGTCAGCTCAGAGTGTGCTTCAAGGAAAGGAACGAAAATGTCAAGCATTCTCTGCGCCCTCTCCTTATACTCCGGCTGATTGAACGGGTGCTGCGTATAACCGAGGATACCCTCATTGTATGTGCGGATATGGTCGATCAGCGAACCGCCGCCCGTACCCTTGCCGTCGCCAATATCAAAGCGGCCGTCATAGTTGAACTCCTCACCGCCGATGACAGCAGTAATGCTGAAATCAGTCTTTTTGTACCAGCCTGCTTTCAGATCAGGGATAGTACGCTCTGAATGCTGCTTCTCATCAAGGTATTCAAGGACAGCATTGCCGAGGGCAAAACTGCAATCAGGGTGTGCAAGGGCAAAATCGTGAACGATGTCGCTTTCGCTAACCCATTCATCGCCCTTATCCTTACCGAAATGGAAAGAGAGGCTATCCGGCTGTTTTTCGGGTGTTTCTGCATCAAAGCTCACATGATACTTTTCCTTTGCGATGATAGCAAAAGCCTTTTCGGTCAGTGCTTCATCACCGAGAATATCATGGAGAGCCTTCTTGATACGGTTGAGCTTCGGGATATTATCGCCGTTCTCCCAACCGTGCAGAGCCGCACCGTCAAATGCAGTCAGAAGGTCAGCGATCTTTTCATCGGACATATCGGGAATCGCATCGAGCATATCGTCACGCACCCACCATAAAGCGAGATCGTCAAATTCCTCATGGATACGGTCTATGAAAGCCTGTCCGATCTCCTCAAAGGAAACAAAACGCTCCATACCGCCGAAACTGCACATAAAGCCGTCCTCAGTTCTCTCCGTATGCAGGGAGTGGCGGAGGTTTTCAGCATAATAATAGGTGCGGTCTGAAATCTCGCCCTGTTCAAAGATAAACTCAATATCTGCGGCCCCGCTGCCCTCTAACAGACCGAGGGCAAGCTCACGGCGAATATCCTCACCATAATGGAAACGCTGGGCAAGGTCATAGAACGCAGGCTCACTCAGATGATAGCCGAAAGCCGCCTTGTCGCTGGGCTTATGCTTTTCAAGATACCCACGCTCAAACATCGGATACGCCATATCCTCCCACTCATCGGAGGAAAGAGTACGCACTGCAAGGAACTTTGCAAGGTCAGCCTGCGGAAACAGCACTTCTTCCTCAGTAGGAACTCTGTTTGCGTTCTCACGGTTGATAACTGCCTGCTTATGGGCAGTCAGAAAGTCAGCAACATCGGATTCCTGCAAAGCATTGTGCAGAATTTCATCGTATGCCTGAATATCCTCAGCGGTGAAAGTCTCGTCAATGCTGTCGATCTGTCCTCTCGTCACATCACCGACAAACATAGCCGTAATTGCGGCTCTCTGCTCATCGGAGAAATCGTGCAGAGAAAAGAAGTCCGAAAGCTCGATACTGCGGTCAAAGCTGGACTTCGCTTCAAGCATATCGGTCAGCTTGCTGTTTTCGCCGTAGCGTTCAGCCGGAGCCTGAGCGATATATGCGTTCACAAGCGAGAGCATCTCGCCAAACTGTGCTTCATCGTATCTGCTGTCAAAGAAATCAGCAAGGTCAAGCTGCATATCCTCAACGGCAAGGCGGTGAACTACGGGCGAAAGTGCGATATTCTGCTCCATAGGCAGACCGAGGTCAGCCATTTTGCGGAGCATATTCGTCTCACGGACAGCGTTCTCCAAAGCCCTGTGAAAAGCAGGAGCATTCTCCTTATCGACCGCAAATGCGACCTTGCCGTCACGGACAACAGCATGATAGCTCACGCTTGTTTCAAGGAACGGCTTGACCTTTCCAAACTGTTCAGGTGTGAGCTTGCTCATATAATAATGAGTATCACGGTTCGCACGATAGTCACGGTTGCCGACTTCCTGTGCCTTATCGGGGCTTGCAAACTGCTTACGCATATTCACGACCTCGTCCCTGATGTTGCGGACAGCAAAGAGGTCAGCATGAGAAACCGTCAGCGTTCCTTTGCCGGACGGATAGACTCTGCCCGAAAACTGCATACCACGGGCTTTCATGATCTCAGCCATTTTCAGCACAAGGTCACGGTCAGCGGAAAGGTACTCTTTCTGCGGAATATAACGATACTCCGCTGAACCGAAGATGTTTTTTTCGGGCGGAGAATAAGGTCTGTTGGATTTGGTGGGAACAAGGTCGGGAGTGCCTGCGATACGCTTGAACCACTCTATATCTTTATCATTGATCGCCATAATGACGGAATTATCACGGGCATAGGCATAGTAATTGATGCCCGAATTATCAAGCTGTTCCTGCAATCTTGCAAAGTCCGCAGCCTGAATGGTCACAAGGCTTTTATCTCTGTTATCCGTTGCCTTGTTCCACATTTCGTTGCCGTAATACTGCATACTTGTTGTGTCAACCTCCTTTTTCTCAGTCTCATGTTCTACTGCTTTTGGGATACCACGAAGCATATCATTCCAGTCTTTATATGTATCGGGAGTGATAACACGCTTCATGTCAGGATACTGCTCCTGCAAACGCTGGGCAAATTCGTTGCCTGCGGTATCATTGTCGGAGCATAAAAATACATGGTCGGGCGAAATGTTATTACGGAGAATCGTGTCAAGCACGATATTCGGCTTCACGCCCATCATGGAAACGAGCCTGCAATCGGTTAGCTCTTTATCGTGCATTTGCAGATAGGAGAGCATATCAATAGCCGACTCAAAGAAAAAAGCCTTTTCGCCTGTGCCACGGACTACTTCAAAGCCGTGTCCTGCAGCCGAGCCTGTTGCAATTCCTTTGAATTTGTGTTCTGTTGATGTGCCGACCTTTTCAGCACCGATGACCTTGCCATGTTCGTCATAGTATTTGAAAAGGACATTTCCTGTCTTTTCTTCCTGAGCGATACTTCCACCACGGACAAGAGCCGATACCATATCATAGTCAAGCCCTCTGGTCTTGCACAGGTACGCAAACACACGCCTTGCATTATCAGCTTCGGCAAGGGAAAGCTCCCTTGCCGTTACTGTTTTCGGCTTCTGTTCGTATGTGCGGGACGGAGTATATGTCAGGTCATAGTGTTCACCGTTGAGGGCTTCAACGGCTTCTACAAAGGACATTCCCATAAACTCACGGAGAAATCCGATATTGTCACCGCCTTCACCTGTGCTGAACCGATGCCACACACCACGTTCGCCCGGACCGTTATCCTTGATGTGCAGACTGTCGTGTTCCTTCCATACATACTCCTTGCCGACCTTTTTCAGATCAAAGCCGTGAGACATGAGGAACTGCGGAAGATTGACGTATGCCGCCCTTTCTTTCTGTTCGTCTGTTATTCTCATTTATTCAAGTCCCTGATTATTTCTCTTTTTGGGTGTCTGCTGTTTCTGCTGCGGATTCTTCTGCTGTCCGCGCCCGCTGATACGCTGAACGTCCTTCTGCATTCGTCCACGGGAAAAGAAAGCTCTCTGCGAATCCTTCTTTGCGACTGTGACCGCAGACTTTGCACCGCCGAATACCGCAGAATGTTCTACGCCCTTAGCGGTCAGCTCTGCGGACTTCTTACGAGCCTGCCCCTCGTCCATTCGCTGGGTGAAACGCTCCTGTTTCGGGAGAGCCTTGAAAAAGTCGGAATTTACAAACTCCACGGCTCTTTCACCCTTGACAGCACTTTCGATCTGCTTATATGCCGGAGCGTTTGCCTTTGAAACTGTGACCGCTACCGTGTCATTTTTGCGGACAACCGCAGAATACGGAATATTTGCCTTTTGCAGCTCTGCCACAATCTTTCGTGCCGTGCCGATAGGCTCTACACGGGTATGCTTATCTTCCTTGCCGAGCGAAGCATAGTATTCGGGATTGATCGTCTGATACTTGCCCTTTTCGCCTTTACCGCCGTTCTCCTGCGCCGCTTCTGTTCTTGCGATCTTGCCGATAGCGGCATACATAATATCGTTGAGGGCAGGAACATCTTTCTTTGAAACGGTAATGCCGACCTTATCCTCGCCCTTAGTGGCAGCGGAATAGTCAATGCCTGCCGCCGTAAGAGCTGTCATGACTTCGACCGCCTGAATATCCGTCATTGTCTCCACATGGCGGTCATTGCGGGGAAGCTCCTTGTAGTAATCGGGATTCACCTTGAAACCGCCGTCATCGGTCAGAACTGCATCGCCGTTTTCGAGCATAGCTGTCAGCCAGCTATCGACCTCGACTTCATCAGCCATATCCAGTATTTCAAGCTGTTTCTTCATGTTTACAAGCTCATCGGCGGCATTGTCCCTCATTTCCTGCGGTACAAACGGGTTCTCCGCAATGCTCTCCATATTCTTGATAGCTTCACGAAGCTCCGCCCTTGCCTTATCAATATCTTCCTTGCTGCCGTTATTGATAAGACCGTCGATCATGTTGTAATCATCTTCAAGCTGCATTTCTACACCCGCAAGGGGCTGAATACCGAGCTGATCGGCAAGTGCGGCGACCTGCGACCTGTCGAGCGTTTCCACTTCCTGTGCCGCCTGCACAGCCCCCTCAGCAAGTGTGGGCATATCCATTGTGCCGTCCTGCACCATTTGTCCGAGTTTGTCGCCGGTCAGCTTCATGGACGCATCAAGCTGATCGTTAGTTTGCTCTGCATAGTGCGTTTCGGGACGGGCGAGCTTCATGATCTTATCGTCAAGTGCCGTGATACGCTCATTCACGCTTTTAAGCTGTTCGGAGAGCTTATACTTGTCCACCACGCTTGTGGCAGGATCATTGTATGTAGTGAGGATCTCCTGCTTTTTGGCTTCAAGAGAAGCCTTCTTATCGCTCAGACAATCGACCGTTGCACCGTTCAGCCGTGTCATAGCATCGGCAAAGGCTTCACGGCGTTCCTTATTGAAGCCGATAGAAAAGCTCTTGATCGTATCATTGAGAGCAACCACACGGTTCAGCTTGTGTTCAATACGGTCACGCTTGGCAGTCATGGTGTCGATCTTCTTCCAACCCTGTTCGACCTTCTGTTCACGCTTCGGGATCTTCTGCTCACGGATAGCGGATATACGCTGTTCGTTGATCTCAATGATCTTGCGGATACCCGGCAGATTGCCGACTGTCGCTTTGAGCATACGGTTCGTATCTTCGAGCTTGTCAGCCTTAGCAGACAGAGCTTCGATCTTCGCCTTGTTGCGGTCAATCTTGTCCGTCTGATTAGCGATCTTTTCATCAAGGGAGTCGATACGCCCCTGATGAAACTCCGCCTTAGCGTTCAGAAAAGGAAGAAGTTTTCCCGACTTCTGAGCGCCTGTTTCGTCCTGCTGATGTTCCTGCGCCTGAGCCTGTTTTCTGCGGAGTTCTTCCTCCGCATCGACCGCAGGCTGTTCGGCGGTACGCTTTTCATCATTATCCTGTACGGGCATAGGCTACCTCACTTTCTGCGCTTCACGATGATGATGACTGCTGCGGTCACTGCCGTAACAACGGCACTTCCGATGATGATAAACTTCTTCATGGTCTGTACTTCCTTTCTCTTTCTTCGGTCTGAATGATACGCTCCTGTTCGTCACGCTGTCTGCGTCGGGCGATCTCAGACAAATGTTTGTGGGCTTCTCTGGTAAAATGGTCATTGGCATGACGGCGCTGATAAGCATTGTAAAGCTCATCAAATGTAGGAACTGTATCCGCCGTCTGCACTGGTTCGGTAGGAGCTTTCTCCTGTTCCTTTCTGCGCTCATACTCCTGAATATCCGATACAGTCCTGCCGTTCAGCGTATGGATACGTTCAAGCTCACGCTGAAGCGTGACCTTATCGCAGAACCAAAAATTGACGTAGGTCTTGCAGAGTGCAAGCTGAATCTCATCGGGACGGGACTGCAATGTGCCTATCGTGGTATTCAGCACCTCGGCAACCTCTCCCAACAGCCGATAGTAGCCGTCAGGCTCACCGTAAACTTGCAGCTCACGGAGCAATGCTTCATAGTCTCCCGATGAAACCTTTGCGATGATTTCCTCAACTTCTTCTTTGTAGCTGCCGTCATAGGTAAGCACTATTTCGCTGTCACCGAATCGTGCTGAAAAAGGAATACCGCTTTTATCGAGGGCAATAACAATGTCAGATGCTTTAGTAGTCTCAAATCTTGCAAACTCCTTGTTGCTTATAGTGCCTACATCGACACCGCTGATATACGGAAACTCTGTCATGTGGAGATCATCTCCCTGATGTTGTCGATCAGCTCGGTATTGGTGCTGTCGGGATCGTACTCCATAGCGTATGCACCACAGATATTCTCTTGAATGCGGTGAGGGAGCGACCTCAGCTCACGAACGGGAGTGCCGATCAGCTTTGCAACCTTGTCTAAGTCAGCGACCGCAAGAGCCTTGTTCACAAGGTCGTAGAAACGGGCTGTCTGTGAGCTGTCCATCATGAACTCATAGACGATAGTCTGCTGTGTCTCATAGTCAAGGCTGCGGAGTGTTGCAAGTGTGATGCCCGTGGACTTGGCGACCTCTGCAAGCTCAATGTAGATAGAACCTTTCTGCCACAGGTTATCGAGGGCTTCAAATATAGCCTTTTTGTCTTCGTCGTTCTTAACGGCGACCTGTTCAAAAACCGCAGTCATGCTGTTTTTGATCTCATCGTCCATAGCGGTAATGCTGTCCTCGGAGACACCGAGGATTTTTGCGACTTCCGCAAGCTGGTTATTGTTCATAAAGATTATCCTTTCGTATCTATTCAGTCCTGTTGTTTAATCATGCAATAAATATGCAAATGCGCTTTGAAACAAAACAGAATTGCTTATGCTCCGACTTGCATTGCAGCAATATAAGATTGTTCAGAGCAATAATAATCAAATATGAAGACGACATCTTGTTTTATTTCTTATTTTAACAACAGGACTGAATAGTTACATCCTTTCTGCTTTAAGCCAAATAATTGACTTTTCGGCGGTAGTTTGTTATAATGTAAGAAGAAGTTGTCGGGATTACAGCCCGATAATTCTTAAATATCGGTTATTTGCTACTGTATAATTAAAGATTTGGAAGAAGGTAAACAGAATATGAATATTGATGTCAGAGATACAGAGATTATTATTGATAGTAAGGTCTTGGCGTTTCCGGCTTCTTTCAGCGATTTACAGGACATACTTGGAGAAGCAAGGATCGTTCCGAAAAATGATAGAGCCAACTATTATATTTTCGACAAGTTGGGCATAACTTTTTGCGATGTCGACGAGAGGTATCTTAAACGCAGAAAAGCTTTTATTGACAAAGAGCATCTGATATCTTATGTGACTTTTTTTATCGACGACACAGAACTAATGAATGAAGCAGAGATACCAGCAGAGCGTTTTAATGGAAACATCACATTTTTCGGCAGAGAATGGGACAGTCTAAAAAAATCTGATGGATCATCCCAGTATTTTTTCTGCAAAGACGGCGAATATAGATTTGCTCATATTAAGGCTATCATACGTGGAAATGATGATGAATCCAATTACACAGACGGTCGTTTTACAAAAACACTGTATCTCACATTTGCACCAGAAAGGCCAAAATCGACTGAAAACTACAATATATCTGCCCCACAAGAGGACTGTGTGACCTTTACTAACCTCAATTTCAAACTTGCAGTAGTACAGGAACTGATGTGTAATATGGAAATTCTTAAACCATATTTTGATATATACGACTATTTGAAATTCAAGAAGAGTAAAGCAAAGACTGAGACTGAAAAGAACATAAAGGCAGCAATTGACTTTTTTAAGAATTTACCTGTTCCACAGAAACTTGCAAACGAACTCACTGAGATAACTATGGACGGTGGTAACGAGATTTATGGAAATATTGCTCCTTTGTGGGACGGTGAGGACGGAAGATTTGATCTCGACGAAATATCTCCCGATGAACTTAAGTGTTTCCCAAATCTCAGAAAAATAAAGCTTATGTCATCAAAACCTGAAAAGATAATTACACTGTGCGAAGAATATAATGTTGAGGTAACTACTTTATGACAGCTTGACAGCAACAATGATAAAATCAGTATTCTTTGGTGGAGCAAAGAACAACATCAAAGCTGCGATTTCACAAAATTATCTACTTACAGCAAGGGCAACCTTGCTGTTTTTATTTACCCCTCTCCGTTTTCCACTGATAATACACCTTGCCATTGTACGGATTCTCCACGATCTCAGGGCGGACGATAGTCTTTTTGCCCTTAGAAGTGTAGCTTGTGGACTTGCCGCCGAGAAGTGCCTTGACCTGAGCAGCGGAAAGCTCCACGCCGTACACTTTTGCAATATTCATTCCGCACTTGCCCTTGCAGTAATAGCCGAATTTGCCCTTTACAACCTCAGCACCGCATTTCGGGCATCTTCCGGCAGGCTCATGGCTGTCCGAAAGTGTAACAGACTTATCCGCCGAGCCGTATTTCCTGCACATTTCAGCCACAAACTGCTGAATGCCGGACATAAAGACCGATTCGGGCAGGCTGCCGTGTTCGATCTGCTGTAACTTCGACTCCCATTCCGCCGTCAGCTTTGCCGACTTCACTTCATCGGGAACAACAGTAATAAGCTCTCTGCCTTTATCCGTAGAACGGAGCTTTTTGCCGTCACGCTCTACATAGCCGTTCTTGACAAGTGCTTCAATAGTGGCAGCTCTTGTCGCAGGAGTACCGAGTCCCTTTTTCTCCGTGTCCTCGGCATAGTCCTCGTTGCCTGCACGTTCCATAGCGGATAACAGCGTATCTTCAGTGTAGGGCTTCGGCGGACTTGTGAAGTGTTCGCCCTTGCTTGCCTTTGCGGTAAAGTTCTGTCCCTCGGATACCGCAGGCAGAGCCTTTTCATCATTCTTCTTGTCGGACTGCTTGGCGTAGGCTTTCCAACCAATATCAAGGACAGTCCTGCCGTTTGCCGTGAACTCCGCACCATTGCAGATACCTGTCAGCTTCACAGCTTCATACTTGTGAGCCGGAGCCGTTGCACAGATCAGCTTTGTAGCAATAAGGGTGAGAATATTTTTCTCCCCTGTCGGTAGGGAGGAGGTATCTGTTGAAGCAATTTTGCTTGTGGGGATAATAGCGTGATGCCCTGAAACTTTGCTGTTATTGATAACCTTAGAAATATCGGGAGTATGGGATATAGCAAATCCGAAGATATTATCGCAGAGCCATAGCACATCAAAAGCCGTCTGCGCCATATCATCGCTGAGATACTGGCTGTCGGTACGGGGATATGTGACGAGCTTACCCTCATAAAGCGACTGCGTATAGTCAAGCGTCTGCTGCGCTGTATACCCGTAAGCCTTGTTTGCTTCTCTTTGAAGTGTGGTCAGATCATAGAGCTTCGGAGCTTTTTCGGTCTTTACTTCACGCTTTACCGAGCAGATCGTGACCGTTTTGCTATCACAGGCAGATACAAGCGTATCAGCGTTAGCTTCATCATCAATTCTTGCAGAAGAAAGAATGAAATCACCGCAGTTAAGGTCAGCGGTAAAATACTTCTGCTTGACGAAATGCTCAACATCATGGTCACGCTGAACGATCATCGCAAGCGTGGGAGTTTGCACTCTGCCGATATTCAGCTTACCGCCGTAACGGACGGAGAACAGCCGAGAGCCGTTCATGCCCACAAGCCAGTCTGCTTTCGCCCTGGCATAGCCTGCATCGAACAGGCAGTCATAAGCGGACATAGGCTTCATATTGGTGAGCGCCTTGCGGATAGCCGACTCCTCAAGAGAGGATACCCATAAACGCTTCACAGGCTTGCGGCACCGAGCCATATTATAGACATAGCGGAAGATACATTCGCCCTCACGGTCAGCATCGGTAGCACAGATGATCTCCGTCACATCACCCCTGTTCATCAGGTCTTTGATGATATTGTATTGAGCCTTTGTGCTGTCAGTGACCTTAAACAGCCACTTTTCGGGAATCATCGGTAGCTGCGAAAAGCTCCACTTCTGTTCCCAGCCGTTGCCGTAGCCATTCGGATATTTCAGTCCGACCAAGTGACCGACACACCATGACACGATATAGCCGTTTCCCTCGGTGTAGCCTTTCTGAACCTTGTCCGCACCGACCACGGAACTGATTGCACGGGAAACGGAGGGCTTTTCGCCCACGATCAAAATTGACATTATTTTCATTCCTTTCGATTTCTATTTTCCAAATTCTTGATTTTTTCGATTTTGGGAAACAGAATTGATTTACCAAATATTTTCTCCTATTTTTGTTCCTAAATTGTTGACATTTCTCCTAAATAGGAGTATAATATAGGAGAACAAAAATTTAGTAGTAGGAGAAAAACAATGCGAAAATTCGATTATTCAAAATTTGAAAATTGCTTGTGGGATAACGAAATACTCCGCTATCTCACCCAGATACATGAACACAAGGGCAGACAAGAGCTTTTTTCCCGTCAGAAGCCCGTTGAATTAGAAAAACTTACCGAAGTTGCAAAGGTTCAGTCCGTGGAATCATCTAACCGTATCGAGGGTATCATAACAACAAGCACCCGTATCGGTCAGATTGTCAAGGAGAAAACCACACCGAAGAACCGTGATGAAAAGGAGATCGCAGGATACCGTGATGTTCTGAATACCATTCACGAAAGCCACGATTATATTTCCATCACAAGCAACATCATTCTTCAGCTTCACCGTGACCTGACTAAATACTCCGAATCAGGCTTAGGCGGTACTTATAAGATCACGCAGAATTATCTGAAGGAGACTCGCCCCGACGGTTCTGAATTTATCCGCTTCACACCTGTTCCGCCCTATGAAACTGCACCTTGTATTGAAGCGATATGCGAGAATTATAAACAGGCTACCCAATCCGAGAAGATTGATCCGCTTCTCCTTATTCCTGTTTTTATCCATGATTTTCTCTGTATCCACCCGTTCAATGACGGAAACGGCAGAATGAGCCGACTTCTGACATTACTGCTTTTGTACCGAAACGGCTATGAAGTCGGAAAGTATATCAGTATCGAGAAGCATATCGAAAAAACAAAAGGTGCATATTATGACGCTCTGGAAGAAGCATCAAAGGGCTGGCATGAGGAAACTGACGATCCTACGCCATTCATCAAATATATGCTGGGCGTTGTTCTTGCCTGCTATCGTGAATTTGAGGAACGGGTGCAGATAATAGGCGAATCTACCGCCATTGAGATCAAAGGCGGCAAGCCGAAAAGCGTTGCTGTTAAAAGCAAAGCCTATGACATCGTTAAAGCAGCGGTAGACACAAAAGTCGGAAAGTTCACCAAGAAAGAAATTGCGAATATCTGCCCAAGTATCAGTGAAAAGTCGGTTGAAGCTGCTCTCAGAAAGCTCGTCGATGAGCAATACATTGAACGTCACGGAACCGGAAAGAACAGCTTTTATGCTAAAGTTTCCTCCTAAAGAGTTCGGTTCTCCTAAAAACGCCGTGCTTTTAGGAGAAAGAATTTGTTAGGAGAATAATTAGGAGTATCGTATCCAACCTACCAAGCACATTTCCCATCATGGGGAGTGTGCTTTTATTCTTCTAACAACAGCCAGTAAAAATCTTCTTTTGTGAGATTGCAGTATGTCTTTCGGCTTTTTTCTTCTTTGCGGATATACCCTGCTTTGAGAAACGCATCACAAATTTGGTCAATTTTCGTTGAGCCAGCATCAATCACATAGATCAGATCGGTCTTATAAAACGCTCCGTGGCGGAGCATCCAAATCAGCAGCGTTTCGATTTCATAACGGGAAATGCCACGAATTTTAATACTGCTCAAAGGAGCGTACTTCCTGACAGGAGGCGGTACGACTTCTTTCTTGACACACTCTTTGTTTTCCTTCTGCGGCAAAGGCTTCTCTTTTTCATGAGGTTCGTCAGGAACTTCGCACTTTTCAGCAGGAACTTCTTCGCTGATAGTATACTCTTGACCAATATCATAAGGAGTCACGGCTCCACTTGCCGGCGCAAGACACCAGTCATCAGGCTCGTCCATATTATCGTAGAACCTGTAATCGTCCTCATCATCGTCGGAGCCGATGCCGTCATCGTCCTCGTCGCCATACTTCTCACGCATACGTTCATTTACCTCGCCATTGCACTCACCGAGCTTATATGCAGCGAAGGCGATACCGCCCACAACACCGAGCTTCACGATACCCTTGATGATCTTCTTTGCGTTCATAATAAATGTTCCTCCATGATTTTAGTATTCTACGGGTTTACCGTAGTTGATTTTCTTGATACTTGTGATATTGGAACTCAGGTCAAGCCCGTTCCAGTTATAGTAGCCCCAACTGCCGCTGAAAGCTACGCAGGGTGGAAGTGAATTATCATCATAAATGAATTCTATGATACACTTGCCGTTGCCCTCACCGCCGAACCAATGATAGCGTCCCTCGCCGTCATCAGCATAGCCTTTGCTGTCGCAAATCTTGACGGTAAACTGCTGTCCTGTTTCGTTGGTGACGAGAAATCTGTCTCCGCAGTATCCGTACCATACGCCCATAGCACAGCAGTAATCGCCATACTCATCACGCATGATACCCGTTCTGGTAATAGTGTCTACGGTACTGCCTTGAATAGCGTCCCACGAAGGACTCCGTGTTAAGCCTGATTTTCGCTCGCCACAATAGCACGAATCCCAGCCTTCTTCATCGGGAAACTCATAGATCACTTCAACCGTTTCCGTCTTGCCGTCAGCACTTGAAGTTTTTACAGTGTATCCGTCCTGTTCTTCCTCAGAAAGAACAGGCTCGACCGTCACCGTGTACTCAGTGCCCTCACGCAGACCTGTTATGTAACAGAGGTCATTTGATTTGAACTCAAAGTACATATTATCAGCATAGGCGTAATTATCATCATGAGCCGTGCAGCTCACATAATAGTCACGGTCAGGCTCGGAGTCCCAAGTGACTTTCAGGCATGATACGGAAATAGTCGATACATTCAGGTTATCCGCTGTCAGCTCGACCGGTTCCAGTTCTGCCAGTGTACCCGAAAACTCCATGATGAAGCCCATAACAAGGCTCAGTGCTTTCCGCTGAAATTCAGGATCAAACATCTTCATCACGCTCCTTTTCCGATCTCAGGAGCGTTTTCGTCAGAAGATACGGCACTCCGAACAGCAGACCGAGTATCGCTGTCACCGCCAGTATCACAGGCAGATGTTCCGTTAAGGCTGAGTAGTCTATCACGTTTCTTTTCCTCTTTCTCCTTTGCTTTCATCTCCTTGACGAAAGCACGGTATTTCGCTGTATATTCATAGGATTTACCGAAGATATTGACCGCCGCCTTATACAACATCGGCTCATTCTGCTCAATGATCGCAAGCTCCTCATTGATATGTTTGCTGAACGGACAGCCTACACAGCCTGTTCTCCTCAGTCCGTATTCGGTATAGCACCGAGAGTGCGTAACGCCGAACATTTCTTCATAGTCACGCTTATCGCCGTCTGTATACCAAAAGACCGGGCGGAATGTATTGCACCCCTTTGACTTGCACTCGGAAAAACAAGTCTTGAAAGCCGCCGAACGGATACCGCCCTCGGACTGTCGGATACCCGTAATATCAAGGTCAGCTTCAAGCTCCTTGACAATACGCTTTGCCGGTTTCTTTTTTGAAAACTCACAGCACTTGTTGGAGATGGGGAAATCCGGCTGATTCGCCATGATAAACTGTTTCAGATAGCGGTTGCGTTCTATGCTGAATCTGCTGATTTTCTGATAGCCGTCCTTGTCGGAATATCGCTCTCCGCACCACCATTGCAGAGCAGTCTTGCACTGAGGATATTTCTGCAACAGCACTTCAAGCGGTTCATCTTCCCACTGAAAATTGTGTTTCTGCAAACGCATCATCTGTTCCGAGACATATTTCGACAGGAAAGGAACACCATACTCACGCACACAGGTCGGAATAGGCTTATCGGGCTTCAAGCGGATAATCTCGATACCGTATTTTTGTTCAAGGAAATCGAGATGCTCCTTTGTTGCGGAGTATTCAAGCCCGGTATCTATCCAAAAATACTTGACCTTGCCGTCCTCATCGACCTTGTGGATCATGTCAAGCACAATATCGCTGTCCGAACCGCCGCTGATACTGCAAACAGGAGTATAAGACCGCATCAAAATACGCTGTGCCTTGCAAAAGGCTGTATAGATAGTGTAATTATTGTTGTCGGTACAGGTTTTCAGGAGTTCTTCATTCATCACGAAGTCCTCCCAAAATGTGGGCGATCACATCGACCGTCCAGCCGTTGCCGATACATTTGTAACGCTGCGTGTTGGATATGCCTGCGGTGTAGTTGTCGGGAAGCGTCTGCAAACGCTCTGCTTCTATGGGTGTTAGCTTGCGGATAATATAGTCACCGTCAGGGAGATCAATCTTATACAGACCTGTCTTTGCACCCTGACCACCGCCGTTTGCGGAGAGTGTGACCGATTTTCCGCGCACGGAATAAATACGCTGTCCCTGTCCGCCCTTGCCGTAATGTCCGACACGGACGGGAGTGCAGATCAGCGAATCTTTCTGAACCGTTGTCAGGCAGTTGGATTTTCCGTCCTCACGCACTTCAATATGCTGTTCGGTATTTTTACCGTCAACATACCGTCCGCGCTGGGCGGCACCCATCGGCATAGCGACTGCTGTTGTACCGCCGTTGAAGCCCGAATTTTTTATAATTGTTGCTTCACCGTACTTGTGATAGCCTGCCATGACAGTACGGGACTTGTCCGTATCCTGATATGTATTGATCGGGATAGGCTCTGCAACCATAGTCCGCTGCTTGCGTTCCAGAGTGTTATACAGCACCGCACCGTTATAGGAGGAAGTCATACAGTAGGACTTGTCCTGCCACGGCAGACCGCTTTCAAGCACATCTTTCAGCAAAATGCCCTTATCTTCGGGAAAAGAAATAAACGGGATATTCGTCCAGTAACAGCGTTTGCGGTTCTGCGCCGAAACAAGCGCGGAGTTTATCATAATAGGCTCTACGCCGAGAGCCTTGCTGATCTCGTCCTTGATGTTCTGGTGAACGGAGTAGTTGTTCTCATATAAGAAGTATCTACACCCACTTTCATGGAGGGCCCTCACATATTCCTTAAAGAGCCTGAATCCCTCGCCGTTGCAGTCAACTTCTCTGTCCTTTTTGGCGATAGACCAATAGGTACAGGGCGAACCGCCAAGAAGCAGATCATAGCCCTTGAACTTCGTAAAGTCGCCGTCATATACATTCCCGTGATGAACGATTACGGGGAAATTACGTTTTGAGACCGTGACGGCATATTTGTCAATCTCAAAGGCATCATAGCACTCCACGGGTATGCCTGCCCTCAGCAGAGCAAGCATACCGCAGGAAATGCCGTCAAATAGGCTTAAAACTTTCATTAGACAAATTCTCTCTCTTTTCTCATTGTCTCACGTTGTTCTGTTGTCGGGAACTTTGAATCCATTGGGTTCAAAGTCGGTCAGTCGTTGTAGTAATCCTCACAAAGATCGTCGTAGTTCTCCTGAAGCTCCTCAAACTCCTCGCAGAGCTTTTCATACTTCTCACGGATAACCGTGCTGTTCTGATTGACCTTCTGAGCGAGGGTTGCAGTCTCCTCAGCAATGCTGACCATTGACTTTGCACCGTCAATGAAGCCTGCAAAGTGACCGGACTTATAGCCGTTATCGAACCACTTGCGTCTGTGATTATCAACGATCTTTGAACCTGCGCCCACCGCTGCGGCAGTACCTACCGCAGCCATAATACCGATACCGATCTTATTCATCATTCTCATTCTTTTGTCCTCTCTTTCTTATTCTTCATTGTCCTGATGATCGTAGAAATTCATCTCGTCCTCATCTTCTTCGGCAATCTCGGTTTCATCGTCAAACTCAGGCTCGAACTTAGCCGCAGTCTTATTACCGCCGTTCTTTTTCTTCATCATGAAGAAGCCTGCACCGCCGACACCGATCAAAGCGAGTGCGCCGAAAACGAGCATCATACTGTTCTTGCTCATGGGGACAGGCTTTGCCTGAGCTGCCGGTTCAGATGTATCTTCGCCGTCCTCGGCAGTTTCAGCAGTCTCGCCGTCAGTTGCACTTCCGGTCACTCTGCCGTTTGCTTTTTCAGCGGCCTGATGTGCCTGTTCGGGGGTGATCTTGCTATCCTCATCATCGCCTGCATAAAGAAGGGCGTAGAGGTCATAGTCGTCCACTTTGTTCAGGAAAAATACCTGGTCTTCGGCATTTTTCGCAGAATAGTTGATAAGCACATAGAACACATGACCATCCTTCGTTGTCACAGCGATGAACTGCATTTCTTCCGTATTGTAAATGATCTGTTCCGACTTGATAAGGGTAGCGTTGCCGTCCGTATCATAATAGGGATCGCCGTCATAGTCGGTATTGACCTCCGTTGTCCCTGCCTCGGCAAGGTCGCTCATGACCTCACGGAACTTCTCCATATCATCGGCAGTTACCGTTGTAACAGAGCTATCGTCCGCAGGCTCAGAAGTCGTTGTTTCCGTAGTCTCCACAGAGCTATCATCATCGACAGCAGTAGTCTCGGCTGTTCCTTCCTCGGCAACCGTCTTTTCCGCAGCTGAAGCGGTCACACCGCCGACGCTTGCTGTTGCGAGCATAAATGCTGCAAGCATAGCGCTAAAAAATCTTGCTTTCATTTGTTTCCTCCTCGGAATTTGTATTTATCGTAATTTCGCCTTTTGCAAGAGCTTCAAGCATATCGTCCGTGATACCCTGTGAACGCAGTCGCATAAGCGTATCATGCTCTTTTGTAACGAGCGTGTTTACGTCCTTGATCTCACAGCTAAAGACCACAGCAAGCTGAGAGTGTTCAAGCACCCTTGCTTCGGACTCCAGTTTTGCAAGTTCCTCTTTGTCGGATTGCATACGCTTTCGCAGGAAGTCCTGACGCTGGTGATTTTCAGCTATTTTTTTGTCTATTCGCTCCATAGCTCCTCCTTTAGTACAGCACAAGGCGAGGATCAATATAGTCCCAACCGTAGCCGTCAGTATCTATGTAAACGTGGAAATTGACATTTCCTGCCGTTGTTTTTGCGAAGTCCTGTCCGTCATTGACCGTATCGCCCTCGGAAAAGCCGCTTAACAGCACGGCGTTTGCGATAGTGACCTCGGTATCACGCTTCGTTCCTCCCGTACCGTCATACCAATACTCCACATCGTCCTTGCGGACAGTGATCTTGTTCTCACCGGTATCGACATCGGTGATCTTACATTTGAATGGAGCTTTCAGCGTATCGCCGTTGCTGCAATAGACCTTGATACCCTGATACAGTCCGTCACTATCTTCATTCCAACCAGTCATTTCGTACCCGAACTCACGCTTTAGCGAGTAGTTACGGACAGTAGGCCCCGGAAGAAGATTGTGAAGTGTCTGATGATTGCCGTACATCGTGCCGGAGCCGTCCGTGCCCACAAGCAGGCTGTAATACTGCAAGCGTTCATCGGAATGCGACATACTGCCGAGCTTTTCAGCTATGACCTCGTCAAAGGTCTTGTTCTGCTTCACGTTGTAGTAGAGTTTGCATTCTGTTTTCCAGTATTGCTTCTGTACATATCCGTACAGTGCGGAGCAATCATCGTCACCGAGCCAAGCTCTTGCATCAGCTTCGGTAATCATGAACCACGCATCATCATCTGTCCAACCGTAGAACGAGCGGTATTGATTGTTTCCGTCATGATTGCGGAAGAAGAAGTTTCCGTCACCGTCTATCCAGTAGAACGGCGATACCGTATGTGCGCCGTCTGCAAAATAACGGTTATCAAGCACATAATAGCCTGTCAGAGCATAGCTCTTATTGGCATTCAGCACCCGGTAATTGCCGTTCAGGTAGCAGTAACCATCACCGTCAAGATACTGTCCAAGCTCTGAAGTGTAGGAAGTTGGCTTGAACTTGTATGTCCATGAACCGTTGCTTTTGCTTGCGGACTGTTCGCAGTAGTAATAACTGCCGTCCGTACTGCTTCCGCCGCCGAAATAGACATAATCGTCAAGTTCCTCCCAACGGGATTGATTGTCATACCAATACACAAACTCATATTCATCATCGAAGATTTCTTCAAGCAGATCTTCTGTATCGCCGTCGAACTCCCAATAGTAAATATCATCGTTATCAGCATCGAAATCGTAGTAATAAGCACAGAGGAATGACCACAGCTTGTAGCAGTCAAAATCATACTGCGGAGTCCAGTCATAAACCGAGGATTGTCCCCATACCCATTCATCAGGGGTATCTTCCAAGTCGCCGGTATTCGCACCGAATGCCGCAAGTCCGCTTTGCCAATCCGTAGAACTGCCGACCTTTCGTATTTTCTGGTTGAGGTTATAGGCAAGCTCCGTGTAATATTTCTCAGCTTCACTCAGGTCATAATCCTGCGCTGCATATGTGCCGAGCGTAAAACCGCTGTTGGAGGAAGTAGCTGAGAATATCATCGTCAATATCGCAAATACAAGCAATATCACAATGACAGGTATCGCCATAGTAAGAAAAAACTTCTTGACCTCAGCCTCGTAGACATTCTTCACGAATTTCCAAGCCGCTTTCAGAGTCGCCGAGATCGTGTCCTTTACGCCCTTTTTCTTTGACTTCGGTTTGGGTTTCTTCTTCCGCTTCTTGTAGCTGTCATGTTTCTCTTTCAGCTTGCTTTCCTGACGGTTCAGCTTCTTGTCGGATTTGCTCTTTTTATCGCTCAGGAGATCACGCTGTTTCTCCTTCTTATGCAATCGCTGGGGCTTGCTCACTTTCTGAGCAACAGGTTCAGCGATACGCCGTTTTGCGGAGTCGATAGCATGAACAAAATCGTTGTCCTGATCTACGTTGACCGCCTTTTGCCAAGCCGATGCCTTCATTCGTCCTGCGCTGTATGTGGCTGGCTTCAATATCAGCAGTCCCGGCTTACTGAGCTTTGCAATCTTCTTCTGATTGCGGTATTCCTTGACACGGAATTTGTTTTCCGTCACGAGCTGTTTTTTCTCAAATTTCAGCTCGCGCTTTGTTTGCTTGTAGGCTTGCAGCCGGCGCTTGTTCATTGCCTTGCGGAGCTTATTTCCGTGTGCAGGCTTTACCTTTGCCCGATACTCCGCTTTCGCTTTCCGCAGATCGGCGGAATTGGCACAGAGCTTCGGACGGTTCGTTTTTGCCCGATACAGCTTGTTATCCGCCTTTTTGAGCTGTAACTTTGCCTTTTCGAGCTTGTACTGCTTCTTGGTTTTCAGGTGACTGTGAACGCCCTTGACAGCATCAGTCGCCGTCCGTCCCATGAGAAATACTCCACGGTGATAATCGTCAACCGCTTCACGGGTATATTTCTGTTTGAGTTTGCTGCGGACTTCACGCTGGGCAGTATCCGATACTTTCAGCCCTACCGTTTCTGTCGCAAGAGCCGTATCTACCGCCGTCTGCGCTACATCATGTACTGCAAAATTGACCGCACGGGCATTCGCCTTGAACAGCTTGCCCTTAAAGGTCTTAGGCTGCCATGATTTGATCGTCCTTGTGACCGAGGGAGCATCACCCGTAATACGGTATTTTGCATTTGCAAACTTGTGAATGATACCCCTGCCGCCGTGGTGCGTTTTCTCACCACGAAGGATATGGGCACGGGTATGAAAGCGACCTCTGCTGTTCTGTTCACGGCGGAAGTCTATCTGAAACTGCTTCGACCGTCTGCTGACTTTATCGAAACGCGCCTGCGCTCTGCGGAGGTTATTTTCTTTTCGTTGTAAGCTCATAAATCCTCCATTCTGCGCAGTTTATGCAAGGTCAGCGGGACGGGTTGTCATAAGGCGATACATCTGCGTATCCTGCGGAAATTTATCCGTAAACGGCAGTAACACCTTATCATAACGGATAAGTCCTTCGCCCGGACCGCTGTTCGTGACATACTTCATCTGCTCTTTGGAAATGTGCAGTTTCTCGGCAAGAATGTCCCTGTCACCGGCTGCCTGATTGAGCATATACACGAAGTCCGAGTTATCAAAGATATTCTCGACCTCCTGAGAAGAAAGCAAGTCCTTGACATTCTGCGTGATACCTGTCGGAACTCCGCCCCATTTACGGAAACGCTTCCATATCTCAGCGGAATATTTCGCAGTCTGCTCCTCTTTCAGAAGCAAGTGGAATTCATCGATGTAGTAGCGGGTGATCTTCTTTTTCTCACGGTTAGCGGAAACTCTGTTCCAAACCGTATCCTGAACGATCAGCATACCGACCTTTTTGAGCTGGTTGCCAAGTTCCTTAATATCAAAGCAGATGATACGATTGCTCATATCAATGTTTGTGCGGTGATTGAAAAGGTTCTGAGAACCATTTACAAACATTTCAAGGCTGTTCGCCACACGCAGAGCGACTTCACCCTCCTCATGAAGCTCTCGCTGTAAGTCGGAGAGAAGCGGCATCTTGTCCTCAGTCGGTTCGTTTTCGATAAAATGCTTGTAGATACGCTGAACGCACTTATCAATGACCGAACGTTCCTCAGCGGAAAGCCCGTATCTGCCGCCGACAATGATCTCGCACAAGCTGATAAGAAAATCACTCTTGTTTGCAATCACTTCCATAGGATTGGTGAACATATAGTCATCAATGGTTATGTCCATCGGATTGATATGCTGTTCGGAATTGCTGGCGATGCGGATAAGCTGACCGTGAAGCGCCGATACAAGCGGAAAATACTCGCCTTCGGGATCGCAGATGATAATATCATCGAGCGTAGTGAGAAAGCAGTCGAGGATTTCACGCTTGACGCTGAAACTCTTGCCGGCACCCGGCGTACCGAGGATAAGACCGTTCGGGTTCTTTAATCGGGAGCGATTTGCTCTTATCATGTTGCCCGACAGCGTATTGATACCGTAATAGGTAGCCTGTCCGTCCTGAAACAGCTCTTTTGTGGTAAACGGTACGAAAATCGCAATGCCCGAAGTGTGCATCTCACGACGGACGGGAATCTCGTTATAGCCGATAGGCAGCGTGGATACAAGTGTCTGCTCCTGCCTGTAATCATACGGGAACATGATGCAGTTGTTTTTCTGGCAAGTTCTTTTCAGCATCTCAGAAAGAAGTTTCAGGTCTTTCTTCGATTTTGCGTATGCCCTCAGTGAAATGCTGATATGGAATAATCGCTCATTTTTGCTGTTCAAGTCACCGAGGAGCTTTTCGATGTCCTCGATATACATCTTGATCGCAGGAGGCAGAATGTCCGGATCATAGCCCGACTGCGATGCTTTCTTCTGTTCGTCGATCTTCATCTGCTCCACATTCGTGAGCTTCTTTTTGACGAATTTCAGGGCATCTATCTGGTCCAGCGGTTCAACATGAATGTTCACGCAGAAAAGGTTCTGCATTTCAAGGAAGTCCTTGAGAATTTCATCGGGCAGCTCTCCGGCGAGGATATTCATACCCCATACTGCGCCGTAGGCATTGCCGATCTCAAAATCGGACTTATTGAATTTCAGCGAGGGCGGACAGATAAAATCTTTTGTGTCCATTCCTGCCCTCAGCATAGAGTCCCAATCGAAAATGAATGGGGAATTTCTGTAAGGGTTCAGGGCATAATACAGCGCTTCAAGTCTCTGCCTGCCGTCCAGTACCTCAGCATCAACGCCAAAGGCTTTGAAGCCCTTGATTACGTCATTCTTGATACTCATCAGCTTTGCCCTTGCTGCCTTATAGCTGGTGCTTTCGATACCGAATGTCAGGAACTTACGAGCTGACTGACCGTTACTGCCTTTGAGCAGCTTATCAGTGAGCATTTCGCTGTATTCCTTGCGGATAGCGTTGAAATCATCGTCCTGTTCGGGTATCTGAACCGTCTTGACGAGCTTTGCCTTTGAACGGTTCTGATTTTCAAAGGTAAGCTGGAATTTGATCGTGTTATCGAAAAGATTGATAATGTCACAGTATTTGCTGAAAATGTTGTTCTGCTCCTCAAATTCAGCGATAGAGTAGTTGGCATCGTAAAACTGCACCGTCAGAGAAAAGAAATTCTCCGACACCTGACACACGCCGTCCTGATACATACACAGGTACGGAATGGTGTTCTGCACAGTCGATTTACCGCCGTTTTCACTCCTGATCTCCGCCATTCGTGCGGATAAAATCTTTTTTTCCTCTTTTGTCAGTTTAGAGGCAGGCTTGCCCATGATAACCTTAGCAGAACTGCGGTTATCACTTCTTTTGGCATTTTTCTTTCTAAAGCCCATTGGAAACCTCCGTTATATGCAAAAGCGGAGATACCGAAAGTTATACTATTATGTATAGGTAAAGCTGTTAGCCTTTTCTTTCGGCATCTGCCAGCTTCTTCTTGATTCTGTTGTATTCGATGTGCCGTTCAATGCACATGAATACGTTGGTTGTGCGGTAATACCGCTTTCGTGGTCTTGTGAAGTATTCACGCATGAACTTCACCTGTTTCTCCAAGAACACGCCGTTTTTCTTGTAAATGCCGCAGAGGATCGCAGGGGCGGCGACCGCCCCCATTGCGAAGATCGCTCCCGACATTCCGATAGACGCTCTTGTCAGAAAATACACGGGCGCACCCAAAACAAGACCGATGCCGAAGCAGATCACCTGACGTTTTGTAAATCCCATGATGAACTTTTCCTTGATGTCGTTCAAGTCCTTCGGGATAGGAACGTAATGTGCCATTTTTGACCTCCGATCTTGTTTTATCGTGCGTTAAAGACTGATTTGCTGATAGCTCCTGTACGGAGAATCGTGAAGATAAGTGCCGCAGTATAGCCAAGAAGCAGTCCCATTTGCAGGATCACGCCGTCTGTACTTGCATTCAGGGCAACGATCGCATTGCTGAACAGCGTCTTGAAAATACCGAGTGCCACCACGATAAAGAAGCCCTGGAAAGAAAGAGCAAGAAGCTGTTTGATCCAGTTCTTACCGATAGAAGCCCATTCACCGCTGTCCATCATGGTTGCCATAGGGATAGGTGCAATGCTGAGATACATAAACACCTCGATGATACGGCTTGCAAGTGTGATAACGATAGCAACTATCAGTATCAGCACCCCAAGATGAACGATCAGGGAAATAAACCACACCGTCATCAGCTCACCCAAGCTCAGACCGCTGAGAGCCGACGGATTGATCGAGAGTGTGGAAGATAGATAATCTCCGGTCCCGAATAGTGTGGCAAGCCCATTGGAGCATACCGTTGTGCCAAACGAGAATAGTGCCGAAGCGATGTAATAGGTGTTGGCGACCAGTATTACACCGCACAAGGCTTTGATGATCCATTTAATGAAGATAGAATCATCGAAGTCCTTGAAGTTATTTCCTCGCAGTACCATCTGTATCAGTTCATTCAGCAGGATAACTGTCAGAATGAAACCGCCGATAGGCACTACGACATTGTTGCAAAGCGTTTCGATCGTTGTCCAGATCGTAGTACCGCCAGTACCTCCGCCGGTGAACTGTGACGGGTGCTGAGTTACGAAGTCATTGACAAGTCCACCGCTGCCGCCTGTTCCCGTTGTTTGCGAGAAAGTGTCGGTCAGTAGGTCGGAAATGCCGTCAAACTGAGACTGGATGCCGTCCTTAAATAAGTCTTTACACCAATCTTCCAGTGCATCGATCGCATCGCTGATAATTCCCATTATTCATCACCTCCAATCGTGGGAGTGACTAAAGGTCTGTCATATTTGACAAGCTGCCGAAGCTCCAGTTTGGAGGGCAGAAGGTCACGGCAGAAATAAGCAGAGCCGAAGTGATTGCCCTTAGTGGTACATTCCATGTTCTGCCGTGTATGATAGTCCACACGCCCGTCAAAGGAGAGCATCTGGATTTCGTTGTTGAAAATCTTATATCTCGCCTTGCCTTGAATACTGTTCACGGGCAGGAGCAGAGCGAAGGGCTTTTGGAAAGAAAATGCTCGTTTCAGTACATCATTCTTTTTGCTGAATGGGGGATTGGACACAAGAATGTCCCAATGTTCGGGTTCATACCTGAAAAAGTCCTGTCCCTCCTTTAAGCTGCTTCGCTCCACTTCATAGCCTTTCTCCGAAAGGAACTGATAGAAAGCGCTCCATTCCTCATCGAACGGACACCATATCTTCTTGTCTTTCGGAAGAAACTCCAGTAACGGTTCTACCGCATAAAATGGTGTGTAGACCTCATCTCCTGCACTTGTTCGGTTCGCTGTCAGATAACCGATGTTTATTCCCATTCTGTCTTATCGCCCATACCCACCACAGCCCACCGCTGAGCGACCTTTCATAATTCTATTGGAACGGCATCATTTATATAGCGTTCAGCCGAGGTTTACGCTTGTCTCTTTTCTTGATTAGCGTGTGTCAGATTACACCGCACCCGTCATCATACCCTCAAGAACAGGTACGAGAATGATAGCGAGGAGGATCAGACCAAGACCAGCCATAAGCTGCTTCATGCCCTGAGACTTCGCACCGGGGTTATCGTTGCCGTAACCTTCGAGGAGGTTTACGACACCCCAAAGCGAAACACCGCCGCCGATAAGGCAGATGACGCTTTTGAGTACGGTGCAGGCAGTAGTGATAAAGGACGAGGTATCGACCTCGCCGGTGCCTGCTGCGAATGCCTGAGTTGCACAGGTAGATGCCATGATGCCTGCAACAGTGCAGAACATCGTTGCCTTCTTTGCACCACGGGTGAGCTTAGAGAGCCACTTGTGCTTAGGTGCAGAGGTAGTGGTTGCTGTCTCCATAGCGGTAGCATCGACCGCAGAAATATTCAGTTCGTTCATAGGTAAAAAGTCTCCCTCAAAATAAAAAAAGTAGTGTCCGCAGCTTCAACCGTTTCTCTTTTATTCGGTTTCTTCACTGTCCGAGTTAAAATCCGACATATATCTCTTTTTCGTCGGTTTCCTCAGAATTTTGTGTATCAGCGGTTTCTGTTTCTGTTGCTGATACTGTTGTAACTTCCTGTCCGGCGGCCGTCATATCAACACCATACCCCGTGAACTTTTCCTGTCGAGACAGTCTCAAACGCATCGCCTTTTGGTCACTCACAAATTTTTCGATGTTGAACCCCATCTCAGGATTATCGTCCAAGAGCATTGGATATTGCTTATGACGGGTAATGTCAAACTTGTCCGAGAAGAACGGACGCACTCCTCGCACCTGTAAGATACATTTACCGCCGTCCATGACCGCCAGTTCGTCCTGACTTTTCAGTTCTTTGCCGAGCTTCTGATAGTTCATACCGTAGCTTTCACTCTGACCTCTGTTAGTAGAAGTATTAAAGGAGTCGATTGTCTCTTTTCCGAGACTTTCACTGATCTCCTTTAATGTTGACTTCTCCTTGCCGCCCAAAAACAGCATCGTATCACAGTTGCCTTCGATCGTGTCTGCATTGTCTTTGTAGATAGCCTTTAGCTGGCTCTTAGCTTGCAAGATGATACTTGCCGATATTTCACGGCTTCGGATAGTCGCAATGAGCTTCTCAAACTGCGGTATTTCGCCAATATTGGCGAACTCGTCTAACAAACAGCGTACATGATAGGTCAGCTTTCCACCTGGGGAATTATCTGCTTTGGTGCAGAGTAGGTTGAAAAGCTGGGAATACATGATCGCTACAAGGAAGTTGAATGTGGCATCTGTATCGGAGATAATGATGAAAAGCGCACTCAGCTCGTCACCGAGCTTGTCGAGGTGCAGCTCATCGTAGGAGGTGATCTCCAAAACCTCATCTATTGCAAAAGGCGCGAGTCGTGTCGAACAGCTAATTAGGATAGACTTAGCCGTTTTGCCGGCAGCGAGCTTATACGCCTTGAATTGTTTGAGTGCAAAAGCACCCAAGCGCCGTTGTTCGGCATCGGGTTCTGTTTCAAAAAGATCGGCATAGTCTGCCATTACTTCGGGATCACTATGCTCTGTACCGTTCAGCCAACACTCTACAATTTCAAATTCAAGGTCTATCGCATTCTTGAAATCCTCATCGTCCTCACGGCATTCCGAAGCGTTTATCATATCAATAAGCGTTTCAAAATTCCATTGTTCAGGATCATACATCGCAAAGATAAGAGCGATATATGCCGTGTACAGGAGCTTTTCGGCTTTTACCCAAAAGTCATCGCCGGACGGCTGCTGAGAGGAAGAAGTGTTTTTTATCAAGACCTCGACGAATTTCAGAATGTCTTTTTCACGGTTCTTTTCGCTGATGTACGCAAACGGGTTGTAGTGCATCGACTTTGCAAAATCAATGGTGTTGAACACCTTGATCTTATACGGCTCATAAACAATCTGTCTCTTGCCGTCCTTGTCCACTGTATACAGCACCTCGCCGTTTTTGCCGCGCGCTGGGCGGCCCCGTGCAAGCATTTTTCCGCACTCGACCAAAACCGTTCCCTTCGGATCGGTAACTACATAGGAGGAGTGCATTTGCATCAGGTTCGGCTTCACGAAAAAGCGCGTTTTACCTGAACCTGAACCGCCGATAACGAGGATATTTTTATTTCTCGCATACTTCGGTTCAGAGGGCTTGCCCATAGTCAGAGATTCCGTTTTCGTGAGAATGACGTTGTTATCGGGATTTGAGCAGTCCATATACGGCTCAATATCCTTTTCACCGCCCCATACGGCAGAGCCGTACTCCTCTCCCTGACGGAATTTCTTCTTGTTTTTCGACTTGACATAGAGGACTAACCTCATTACACCCGCAAGAACCAAGCCGAAAAGAAGATCAAACGGGTGTAAACTGGGAAAGATTCGTGCAAACGCCACACCGAGATTGCTCATAAAGGGCAGGAGCTTTTCCTGAAATCCATTGCCCTCAGCGGTTCGGTACGCAAAGCCGATCAGGTTGCCCACATAAGAGAAAGCTACATAGGGAACAGCCTTGATGATCAGCTTTTTGAGCTTTCTGGTGTTAAGCTGCAATACGCAGTCTTATCCTTTCCGCAGTTATCGGCACAAAAGTCTGCCGTAAAAATATCATCGCCCCTTGCCCGTGGAACGGGTGCGGACTTGAAGTAGTCATAGATCAACGTCTGTTCTCCTATGTGCGATTCTTCGCACGGTTTTTCTCTCTCTGTTTCTGTTTACGAGGTCTGTTTGCCACCTTCTGAGCCTGCTGGTGCATCTGCTCACGGGTAAACTCGCCGCGCTTCTGCGATTTGCCCTGTCCCTTGCCGAGATACTCCGAAAATGCTCTCTTGAAATTCTCCGTTTTAGCAGCGGAGAAGAAAACATGATAGGTAGGCGGCTGGGTGCTTTTATCTCTTTTCAGAGCAAAATCCACATCGTATTTTCGTGCGGTTTTCAGGAAATCACCGATATTCCGGTCTGAAACCTCAATGCTGTCGAGCTTGGACGGGGACTTCGCCTGCAACTGCTTGTAGGTCATTCGTCCCTTTTTCTCCGCCTTACCCGACATAAACTCCTGCAAGGCAGATTTCAGCACATCGGCGGTCAGTTTCTCCGCCTTGATCGAAATATCTATGGTTTTCTTAGCACCGCTTTCGTAGTCGGACGGCATTACGCATCACCGCCCGTGATCTCATAAACGGCATACGCCTCGGTCGAAAGCCAGTCATGAAGGGCTTTGAGTGCATTATCTGCTTCATCGGGCGTGTCATAGATACCCATAGGAATCTTGTTGCCAGCGGTATCCGTGCCGATCATTTCAAAATCGGGCTTGATCGTGCCGTTTTCCTCGTCAATTTCGGCATCATCCCAATTTGTTTCAACGCCGATCTTCACGATGTTGGCATAGTTCAGGAACTCGCCAAACTGCGTAACGATAGTCTTAGCCATTGTCCTCACCATCCTTTCCGTAAAGCTCTGAGAGCTTGTTGTGATACTCCTCCTGCGTTTCATCGAGATCGCAGAAAACGCAGCTCAGAAGATTATAGCTGACCTTATCACCGAGCATATCCATAACGATAGCTTCAAATTCGCTATGAAAACGGTTAAAAAGTCCGTCTATCTCCTGAAAAGAAGGATTATCGGGCATAGTTACACCTCCTCATTGGTCTGCTGCGGCTTCGGATTGAAATATCCGGTCTTGAGATATACTACCCTGTCAGGGCAGTAATAGCGATGCTGTTTGCCCTCACCGCAGGGGATCGCATAACCGAAGTCAAGAACTCCGGACAGAATACCATTTTTCAGCGTAGTAATACCGATACCGCTTGCCCGTGCGATCTCCGACAGAGGAACATTTCTTCCCGTAAACACAAGATCATGCTCACTGATTCTCTTTGCACCCATAGGAACACCTCCCTTCGTAATCAGACAGCCCGACCGTACATCTCTGCCACAGCATTGTCAGCCCATCGGCTTTCACAGCCTTCGTTGAAATGATATGTCAGGACTTCGTTGTAGAGGGCGCTGATGAAATATTTGCGGAAATTCTTGATATTATCGACCTTTGCCATATTCACAAGGACATTCTCGACCATGTAAATATTAGCCCTAAGCATCTTGGACTTTATCACGCTTCTGGGGAAATTCGTACCTCTGAGCGTGGTGTACGGCAGAGTAGAGCATATTTCGTCAACGATAAAGCCGACGATATTATCTGCTTCTGCATAGCCGTCCCGACCGTCAACGGTCAGCCAGTCTCCGAGATAGCCGTAGCCGATGTTCTGTTTCACGACTTCCGTATAATACTCAACTTCTTCTGCGTTATATCCCTCGTTCGACTTTTCAACATTTTCATCGTTGAAAACTTGTGGAATTGCCGCAGAAGGAATGATAGAGGATTTATCACTCCGTAATTGATTTTTCTGTAATGTATTGTTGTTATTATATTGTCCGTGGTTTTCAGACAGCGGAGTTTCAGCAGACGGAATGTCCGGATACAGGTTTTCCACCCTCTGTTTTTCCCCCTCAGAAGAAATAGGCTTTTCAGCCCGACCGCCTGCACGTATCGTGATTGCCTTGCGTCTGGTCTCAGCTTCAAGCTCGTCAGCCTGTTCTTTGGTGACAGGCACATCGAAAAAGCTGTAAACGTACTCAAAGCAGTTGTGAACGCTCTCATTGGAGAGAAGCTGTGTGCGTACAAGGTAACCCATATCTATGAGCTTGTTTACAGCGTTATGAACCGCAGTCCTGCCCTCTTTGCAGATCGCTTTCAGTCCCGACATAGAGAAATGCCAGTAGTCAGGCAGAGAACGCACTTTGAGCAGCAAGCCGAGGAGCTTATTGGGAATCGTCTTGTTCCGCAGGAGAGCAGTGCTTACCATAGTAAAGTTGCTGTCCTTTTTGACACGATTCAGAACGGCGTTATCCACCGTAAAGGTTTCAAGCTCATAGTCATACTGAGGGATAGAGGTATCCTTCGCTGAATACTCATAGAACTTGTAGACCGTCTGTATCCTGCCGGTCGGGTTCTCATTCGGCATCTTTACCACGACTTCAAGGTAGCCCCACTCTTTCAGATCATTGAGGGCGCTGTCGATAGCTGTCTCACCGTCAGGGCAGATTGCAATCAGCCCTGCCTTTGAGAAGTTCCACTCCGGCGGCAAGTCCATAACTCTGCCAAGCAGACCGATAGCAGGACAGCCGAGATTGGTAGACCGCACGAAGCAGTTGCTCAGAACGGCATATCCGCTGAATTTATGTATCTCGCAGACGGTATCGTCCACGGTTTTCTTTTTCCTGTTGCGCTTGTCCATTTCCGTTCCTCCTCAGCTCATCTGCCGTAAACAAATTCCATGTTGGGGATATACAGCTTATTTACCGCATAAACGCAGCCATACGGCTTATCCACTTTCAGGAGAAACTTTCTGCCGTTCAGCTCGGATACAGCCTTCTTGATCTCATCACGGGTAAACATTGACAGTTCATCGTGTTCAGCCAGTTCATCGACCGTGGAATAGTCCTTATCGACCTTGTTGAGCATGACGGTAAGAACCTGTTCACAGGCACTTTCCTCGAAATGATAGTCTATTCTCGGCAAGCTGATTTTCGTAGGATTAGGCATAGAAAGACCTCCTTGACATAATTCATCTGAAATAAAAAAATCGCTCCTCATTTCTGAGAAGCGATGTACGGTATTCAATTTTGGGCATAAAAATAGCGGACAGCGCTTCTGTTATGAAACACCGTCCGCTATTGTCCATTATTCAGTTTGCTTTGTCAACAGGCTTTCTACCGTTTTAGGGTTGTTTTCGGTATCTACCAAGTTTCTACCAACTTTTGTGCTGTTGGGTTTCTACCGAGTTTCTACCAAAAATCTTCTGATTTGCGATTTTTACGATTTCCCGTAATAGCGCGGTTTTTAACTTTTCTACCGCCAAAAGCCCCGATTTTTCGGTGATTTGGCATCACTTGACGATAAATGACGATAAGTGGCGATAAAGTGGTGATACTATAGCATATAAAAGACAACTCACGATAAACTGGAAAGGTGAGATATTTTATCAGAAAAATTTACCGTAAGTTTATCTTATAGTGTTATAATATAAAAATAAAGGAACACGTTATCCTTTTATCACATATTTAATGGAGGTATTTTCAAATGAATACGATGGAAACTATTTGCAGCAGAAAGACAATTCGCAGTTATACCGGCGAAAATATCACCGCAGATGAATTAAATGTGATTCTTAAAGCGGCGAATGCTTCTCCTGTTGGAATGGGACAGTATGATAGTATGCATCTTACGGTCATTACAAATGAGGAATTGATGAATAAAATTGATGCAGCAGGAGCTGCTTTGTTTGGTCAACCCGATATGCATCCTTTGTATGGTGTTCCGACCCTTGTTCTCGTTTCTTCCAAAAAGCCGGATCCTATGATGGAGAATGTTGCTTTTTCTAATGCTGCGATTATTGCGCACAATATGGCATTGGCAGCAACAGATCTTGGTGTAGGATCCTGCTATATCTGGGGTGCGATTGCAGCTTTGTCTGGTTCAGCAGAGCTTTTAAAAGAGCTGAATCTTCCAGAAGGTTTTATTCCCTGCTGTGCAATAGGACTCGGAAAAACAGATTGTAAATATGAGATCAGGGACATTCCGGAAAACAGAATCGCCAAAAGCATTATTGAATAATATGTTATCAGTAAAACAACATGGAGGCAAGAAAAATTTTCTTGCCTCCATTGTTCTTTATTTGTATTTATTGGGCAAGGTCACTGTAAAAGTAGATCCTTCTCCTGGTGTACTTTTTACCGTTATCGTGCCTTTACATAGTTCGACAATCCTTTTTACCAGTGGAAGTCCAAGCCCATTTCCTTCTGATTTACGGGAAGGATCACCCTGATAAAACTTTTCAAAGATATGTTTCTGTACGTCGTTTATCATACCTTCACCGTGGTCAGTGATGACAACCTCTGTAGCCTCATCAGTTGAATTCATAAAAACATGGATGGTGCTGTTTTCCGGCGAATATTTGATAGCGTTATCTATAATATTACTCCATACCCTTTCCAATAGCTGTTCATTACCATAGTACAGTTGGCGTGGAAGTTCCATATCAAAATCAATGTTTTTTATCTCCCATTTTCCTTCAAGCATCAGAATTGCCTTCCTTATCTGCTCATCTATACGATATTCTGCTTTATTGGGAATAATCTCTTGATTTTCAAGTTTGGAGAGCATCAGGATGCTGCTGGAAAGATTGGATAACCGCCTTGAATTTTCAATGATAATCTCTACATAGTGATTGTGCTTTTCGGGCGACAGCCGATCATTCTGCAGCAAGGTTGCATATCCTTCGATAGAGGTTATCGGTGTTTTGAATTCATGAGATACGCTTTCGATAAAGTCAGTACGAAGAGTTTCAACGTGTGATAAGTCTTGTACCATTGTATTAAATCGCTTAGCCATTTCACGAATTTCCATGATATTTTCATTTTCCGGAACTCTGACAGAAAAATCCCCTTTTGACAGAGCTTCAAAAGCATTGCTTATATTTTGAATGGGACGGATCAATTTTCTTCCTACATAGATAGCAATGGCACCGCCAATCAGCAAACTTCCGAATACCATAAATATAATAGGCAGTCGGTGCATTCTTGGATCAGCCGTTATAGCTCCGAATTTATACAGGACTGTCCATAATATTGAAAGAAGAAAACATATTAATGTAATTGTACTGAAAACAAGAATTGCAAAATACAGCCATAAACCGGAATGCTTATTTTTAGTCAACTTTTTTCACCGCCTTATATCCAAGTCCACGAACGGTAACAATTTCAAAGTCATTACACCCTTCAAAACGGTCACGCAGACGATTTATATGTGTGTTTACAGTACGCTCATCTGTTTCCGAGAACATTCCCCATATCTCATCCATCAGCTGCTGACGAGTAAAAATTTTATTCGGATAAGAAAGGAGTTTGTACAGTAAATAGAATTCTTTTTGAGGGAGAATAGTTTCTTTGCCATTGATTGTTACGGTGAGTGCATCGTAATTAAGAACTGTAGAACCTACAGTAATCTTTTTATCGCTGGATATTTTTGCCCGACGGAGCAGGGCTTCGACACGCAGAACCAATTCCTTAACATTGATGGGCTTTATCATATAGTCATCGGCTCCGACCCGAAAACCTTTTTGCATATCTACAAACTGATCTTTCGCAGTAACCATTAAAATAGGAAGATCATAATTTGCATCCCGGAGGGATTCAGTAAGCTCATATCCATTCATTTCCGGCATCATAATGTCAGCAACAATCAGATCAATATACTCTTTATCCATGATATCGAGCGCTTCCATACCGTCCCTGGCTGGAATACTGTTGTATCCGCTGTCAGATAATACAGTGCAAAATAATTCACGCATATCAGCGTTGTCTTCAACGACCAGAATATTAAACATAGGCATGCCTCCTTTAACTGTTCCTTATATTATACCATGAATCAGCGATAAATAAAAGGCAAATTTATAGTACGCTTGTCAACATAAATCATAACATACAAAGAACACGCCAAGATAAACTCACACAGTTGTTTTTTTTAAGCAGTTTATCTTTAGTTTATCTTTAGTTGTCCAAAAGTTTACTTTCATTTGCTAAAATACATGTATCTTTTTTAAGGAGGACATAATTATGATTCGGTTATTGAAACGAATGAACACAAAGAATCGATGGATGGCGCTGGTGTGCGTACTATTGGTTGCCGGGCAAGTTTTTCTTGATTTGAAACTTCCCGATTATACAAAGGAAATCACAACGTTGATTGGCAGCGAAAGTGACATATTATCTGATTATTTCATTGCAGGAGGAAAGATGCTTGCCTGTGCTTTGGGAAGCGCAATACTCGCAGTAATTGTTGGTTACTTTGCTGCAGCAATTGCTGCGGATTTCACTTTTAATATTGGCGATAAGGTCTTTTCAAAGGTTTCTGACTTCGGCAGCAGTGAAATCAAAAAGTTTTCTACCGCCAGCCTTATCACCCGTACTACCAATGACATCACACAAATTCAGATGTTTGTTGCCATGGGATTGCAGGTCATGATAAAGGCACCCATCATGGCAGTTTGGGCAATCTGCAAAATCATCGGCAAGAGCTGGGAACTTTCTATAGTTACTGCATCGGCGGTTGTTGTGATTGTAACCACTATTGTCGTACTTCTATTCATACTTCTTCCAAAGTTTAAAATTGTTCAGAAGCAGGTTGATGATGTAAACCGTACTGTCCGTGAAAATTTAACAGGACTTCGGGTTGTTCGTGCATTTAATGCTGAAAAATATCAGGAAAAAAAGTTTGAAGAAACTAATGAAAGCCTGATGAAAACTCAGATGTTTACTATGCGTGGAATGTCGTTCCTATTTCCAGTAATGATCCTTGTACAGAGTTGTCTTACTTTAGGCATTTATTGGATGGGTTCTTATCTTATCAACGATATTTCAATCCCATTAAACGGAACTCTTGAAGAACTGCTAACCTCTTTTACTTCCAGAGTAGACATGCTCGGCGATGTTGTTACATTTAACTCTTATGCTCTCTATGTTGTTATGTCCTTTGTGTTGCTTGTGGCAATATTTATGATCTTGCCCCGTGCACAGGTATCTGCAAAGCGTATCAATGAGGTTCTGGATGAAGAAATAACCGTTAAAGAAGGCAGTGCAGACATAAACAATATGGAATCCGGTGGCGGTACCGTGGAATTTCGCAATGTTTCTTTCCGTTATCCTGACGCCTCCGAAGATTGCCTGAAAAAAATTTCATTTAAAGTCAATCCTGGCGAGACAATAGCATTTATCGGTGCCACAGGTTCAGGCAAATCTACTCTTGTTGGACTTGCTGCACGCCTGTATGATACAACAGAAGGTACCGTTCTTATTGACGGCAGAGATGTTCGTGACTATACTTTTGAAGCATTGTACAGTAAGATGGGATATGTTCCACAAAAAGCGATACTGTTTTCTGATACGATTGAAAACAATGTAGCATTTGGCTTCTGCGGGCACAAAATCGACCGTGATGATGTTGAATATGCAATTAATATTGCTCAGGCAAGTGATTTTGTGAATAAGCTTGAGGATGGAATAGACAGCAATATTGCTCAGGGAGGTGCCAATGTTTCCGGCGGACAGAAACAGCGCCTTGCCATTGCAAGGGCAGTTGCCAGAATGCCGGAAATTCTGATATTCGATGATTCCTTCTCAGCACTTGACTATAAGACAGACCGTGCGTTACGTGAAAAAATAAAAAATGATTTGAAAGGCACGACCTGTATGATCGTAGCACAGCGTATCGGTACCATTCGTCATGCAGACAAAATCGTGGTACTTGATAACGGTGAAGCAGTTGGTATCGGTACACATGAAGAACTGATGAAAAAATGTCCGGTATATCAGGAAATCGCACTTTCACAGTTGTCACAGTCGGAACTTGAATAAAGGAGGGGTTAAATATGGCAAGAATAGGTCAAGGAACACAAAAGCCTAAGAATATGAAGCAAGCTTTGGGAAAGTTGGCTATATATTGTAAAAAAGAATTTGCCGTAATTATAATTGCATTGGTTTTAGCTGTTGTTGGTACGGTACTGACAATTATCGGGCCGAATCAGATCAGCAAAATCACAGACTATATGTACGATGGACTGACCGGAGGTATTTCCACTGAAGAAATTGCTGAGGATATTCAAAAGCAGATAACGACAGGACAGCTTAACATTTTGGAATTCTTACCGGAAGGTGTAGATCCCGGAACAGTGGATCTTGAAAGTCTTGACCTGACCAATGAGGATGATCCGTTGGCAGCGGCTATTCTGGAAAATGTGCGTCTAAGTAATGAATTTGCAGAGGCACATAAAGATGGCGGCATTGATATGGACGGAATCTTATCCGTTTGTATCCTGCTTTTAACAATCTATCTTATCAGTGCTATATGCAATTTTTTACAGCACTTTATTATGGCAACAATTACCCAAAAGGTATCTCGCCGTATGCGAACTGACATCAGCAAAAAAATCAATCATTTGCCTTTGAAATACTTTTCTTCAAACTCTTATGGCGATGTATTGTCACGTGTTACAAACGATGTAGATACTATTGGTCAGGGGCTTTCTAATAGTGCTGCAAGTATTGTATCTGCTTCGGCTCAATTTGTGGGTTGTCTGATTATGATGTTCTGGAACGATTGGATTATGGCAATTACAACAATAATTACTACTTTCTTCGGCATTATCTTTATGGCTTTTATTATGAAACATTCACAAAGGTACTTCAAGCAAAGACAGAAAAGTCTTGGAAAACTTAATGGTTATATTGAGGAAATGTACAGCGGCCACGATGTAATTCGAATTTCTAATGCTGAAAAGAATGTGAAATCCAGATTTAATGAGCTGAATTTGGCTGTTAAAGATGCAAATTTCAAATCACAGTTTCTTTCCGGTTTGATGCAGCCTATCATGAATTTTGTCGGAAATCTTGGATATGTAGCAGTATGCATTGTTGGTGCAATACTTGTTATAAACGGAAACATTACGTTTGGGGTTATCACTGCATTTCTGATCTATGTACGTTTATTTGAACAGCCGCTGAAGCAGATAGCACAGGGTATGACGAATATGCAATCCACGGCAGCTGCTACTGAGCGTGTTTTTGAGTTCCTGGAAGAAGAAGAACTCAAAAACGAAGATAATATTGTTCGTACAAAGGAAGATGTGGATGGAGTAGTTGATTTTGAGAATGTACATTTTGCTTATCCGGATACTCCTGACAAAGAAGTTATTCATGGTTTTTCTGCGCACATTAAGTCAGGTCAGAAAGTTGCAATTGTAGGACCTACTGGTGCTGGTAAAACAACACTGGTTAATCTTCTGATGCGTTTCTTTGAGACAACAGGCGGTGATATCAAGATTGATGGTGTTAGTATCAAAGAATTGCGACGTGAGAATGTACACAGTATGTTTGGTATGGTATTACAGGAAACATGGCTGTTTGAAGGTACGGTTCGTGAAAACCTTGTTTATAACTGCGTAAATGTATCAGATGAAACGATGATAGATGCCTGCAAAGCCTGCGGTATTCATAATTTTATCAAAGCACTTCCGCAGGGATATGATACTGTACTCAATGACAATACATCAATCTCAGCCGGTCAGAAGCAGCTTTTCACTATTGCTCGTGCAATGATTCAGAACAGTCCAATGCTGATTTTGGATGAAGCTACTTCCAGCGTTGATACAAGAACAGAGGTTATTACACAAAAAGCAATGGATCAGTTAACTGAAAACAGAACCAGCTTTGTTATTGCTCACCGTTTGTCTACTATAAAAAATGCAGATGTCATTCTTGTCGTTAAGGACGGCGATATTATTGAGCAGGGCAATCACGAAGAACTGCTTGCACAGAATGGTTTTTATGCTGATCTTTATAACAGCCAGTTTGAAAAGACTGCATAAATTTTGGAGGATAATACAATGAAATATAAATATATTACAATAGAGCGTGAATATGGCAGCGGCGGTACACAAATTGCCAGAAAACTCGCCGAGCGTTTCGGAGTGCCTTGTTACGGACGTGAAATTATTGAGGCGGTTGCAAATGACCAGAATCTGTCAACCAGTCAGATTGATGCGTATGAAGAAACAGTATCCAACAGTTTTCTATATTCGGTATATCTTTTAAGTAAGGCACAGACCGGAGATCCTGATATGTTATCTAAAGAGGGACATATCTACATGGCAGAACAAGAGGCAATCAGGCGCTTTGCGGCAGCAGGACCGGCAGTATTCGTCGGTCACTGTGCCTCAGAATCACTGAAAGGTGAAAACGGGTTATTGAAAGTGTTTATTCATGCGAATAACGAAACAAAGATTAAGCGTGCTGTAGAGGAATACGGTATTCCGGAGCATAGCGCTGAAAACACAATCCAAAGATATGATCGAAAAAGAGAACGCTATTATTATGCAAACACTACCCGTAAATGGCGTCAACCTGATAATTATGATTTGATTCTTAACAGCAGTTCATTTGGAATTTTGGGGTGTGTTGATGTGCTGGAAATGATCATAAACCACAATTTCATTAACAACAATTAATTTATTTCTAAAAAAGGCGGCAAAAGTTAGAAAGGAAATATTTGTTATGCTGCAATTAAAGAACATAGTAAAAACCTATGTGACAGGCGATCTGGAACAAAAAGCTTTAAAGGGAGTCAGTATAAGCTTTAGGGAAAATGAATTTGTTTCCATTCTGGGACAGAGCGGTTCGGGAAAAACTACTATGCTGAATATCATAGGTGGTCTTGACCGTTATACCAGCGGTGACCTGATTATCAATGGTGTATCCACAAAAAAATACAAAGATGCTGACTGGGATTTTTATCGCAACAATTCCATTGGTTTTGTATTTCAGAGTTACAATCTGATTCCACATCAAACAGTACTTGCTAATGTAGAAATGGCACTGACACTTGCCGGTGTTTCTAAAAGAGAGCGTCGGCAGAGAGCAGTCTCTGTACTGAAAAAAGTGGGACTTGGTGATCATATTCATAAAAAACCGAATCAGATGTCAGGCGGTCAGATGCAGCGTGTGGCGATTGCACGTGCATTGATAAACAATCCTGATATTCTGCTGGCTGATGAACCTACTGGTGCACTTGACTCGGAAACAAGTGTCCAGATCATGGAATTACTGAAAGAAATAGCGAAGGATAAACTGGTAATTATGGTAACACACAATCCGGAACTTGCACAGCAGTATTCCACAAGAATTGTAAAGCTTCTGGACGGCAGAATTGTTGATGATTCCAATCCTTGTACGGAAAGTGAAACCCCGGTCGAACCACAAAAGCGAAAGAAAATCTCAATGTCATTTTTTACAGCACTTTCTCTTAGCTTCAATAATCTTCGCACGAAGAAGGGACGCACTCTGCTGACATCATTTGCCGGTTCAATCGGAATTATTGGTATAGCACTTATTCTGGCACTTTCCACTGGAATGAATACTTACATATCAGATGTTCAAAAGGAAACAATGTCATCATATCCGCTTACTATAAGCGATGAAACTATTGATGTTTCCAGTGTTATGGGACGGCGAAGTGAAATAATAAATGAGCGCAGGGATCCAGATTCTGACAAATCTGAGGAACGTTCCGGTGTTTATGCGGATTATCGTGACCTGGAAACACGTGAAACTATGACATCCAGTATTGTGGAAAACAATTTGACTGAATTCAAAAAGTATCTTGATGATCCGGACAGTGAAATTCAGCAGTATCTTGGCGAAAACGGTGTGATTTACACTTATGATGTAAATTTCAACGTATATTCTTATGATACGAATGGAACACTTATCAACAGTGATGCAGATACAGAGGATATCACATCTTCCGGCGTAACATCTGAAAATGGTAACAGCAATGGGAGAAACAGAATGGGAATGATGTCAGCTATGCTTGGCGGAAATTCCGATTCAAGTGCCGAGAATTTTTCAGAACTTATGGTTGGTGCCAATGGCTTCGTTGTCAGTCAGGTGATTACTGACAGCTATGATGTTCTGTATGGAAGCTGGCCGGAAAAATATGATGAAGTAATTCTTGTTTTGGATGAAAATAACGGAATTTCTGCTGAAACGCTTTATCAGCTGGGATTAATTACATCAGAACAGTATGAATCAGCGGCAGAAAAAATTGCAGACGGAGAAGAGGCAGATGAAATCAGCTTCGACTATACGGAAATCTGTGATCATACTTTTTATCTTGTACCGGCTTGTGATCAGTACATCGAAAATGAAGATGGCACTTTCACCAATCTGGAAGACAGTGTTTTCAATGAGGAACAGCTTTTGAAAAATGCTGTTGAACTTAAAATTACTGGTATTATTCGTCCCGTTGAGGGCGCAGAGAATGCAGATATTTCAACTGCTGTAGCTTACACGTCTATGCTGACAGACTATGTAATAAAGTACACAGATGAGAGTGCAATCATCACAGCACAGGAATCTTCTCCGGAAATCAATGTGCTGAATGGTATGGAGTTTGAAGTACCGGATGATTCAAGAAAAATCGAAGATGCCAAAACATATATTTCGGCAATGGGTGTTTCCGATAAAGCTTCTCTCTATCAGATGATGATGTATTATAGCAGTCAAAACACACAAACTCCGGGTAATTCTGAACAGTCTGTTTCTGCGGGAGTCGGACAGGCTGGAAACAATGCGGAAAGCATGAACATGGATGAAAATACTATGGCAACTGCCATGGATCAATGGCTTGAAAATGATCCGGACGAGGAAATACTAATTTCATTTTATGATGAATACATATCCGGCTCTACTTACGAAGAAAATATGAAGAATTTTGGAAAGGTCAGCTACGATGCCCCTTCATCTATCAGTATCTATGCCGATAGCTTTGAGGACAAGGATGCCATTACAGAATGTATTGCAAATTACAATGAAACAGCGGATGAGGATAATCAAATTACTTATACGGATTATGTAGCTCTTCTGACTTCATCCATTACAACCATAATCAATGGAATTTCTTATGTTCTGATTGCTTTTGTGGCAATATCCCTTGTAGTATCATGTATTATGATTGGTATTATTACACATATCTCTGTTATGGAACGAACTAAAGAAATTGGTATTCTGCGTGCACTCGGCGCATCCAAACGCAATATTTCACAGGTATTCAATGCTGAAACCTTTATTATTGGATGCTGTGCAGGACTCCTCGGTATTGGTGTTTCACTTGTGCTACTGATCCCAATTAATTCTATTATTGAAAAAATTTCCGGTATAACTGGACTTACAGCACAGCTCCCTGTAGCATCGTCACTGATTTTGATTATGATAAGTATCCTGATCACGCTGATCGGTGGATTATTGCCAGCAAAAAAAGCTGCAAAGAAAGATCCGGTTATCGCTCTTCGCAGTGAATAATTTTAATGTGAATCCCTTTGCTTACATGCAGAGGGATTTTGCTTTGAATATTATGAAAGGAACTACATATGAAAAAAAGGAAAATATTAATTATTGTATCAATAATTATGGGTGTTTTTATATGTGCAGGTTTGGGAATATATATCTGGTACATCAATTCTCCGTTTGTAACAGTAAAAATACTGATGACATCAGTGAAAGAAAAGGATATAGATTCTTTCATAGAATGCATTGAACCTGAAACAGCACAAAAAATTCAATGGCCAATGGATTTTACTGGAATTACCTCAGATGATCTGATTGATATTGTATCTGATAAGTCGGATGAAGATACAGATAACAATAAAAAAGATGAGAATACATCAATAAAAATTTCTGATTACAGTCGGGATGGAGATAAAGCTTCTATTATGCTGACTATAACAGATGAGAATGGCACAATTGAAACAAAGGAAATTAATTTTGTTTGTATTTCCGATTCCTGGTATCTTACAATTAATTTAACAAACATTCTTTTATAAAGCTATTGATAATTTATATTATGATATATGAGCATGACATTTCAGCCATTATAGGTTGAATTGCTATGCTCTTTTTTCTTTTGACAACATCCATAGAATATTTACAAATATTTTTCAGAAAACTTTCTCATTTGCTTTCCTGAGATGTGTTCTAGTGTATCAAAGGGGTGAAAAATGCCAAACAGCTCATATCTTCAAGGAGGGATGAACAATGCAAACTTCCCCTGAAATAGAGAAGCGAATATGTGCAATGTTTGATTCCTTCTGTAAAACAGTAATACGGAACTTCAGCAGAAATTTAAAACGAGCGGCAGCAAATTAAAGCAAACATTTCAGTACGGGAAATTTGTCGGTACAATATCTGTTAGATTCCCTGACGTGTGAGGATAACCGATCATCAGAGCAGTATATACTTTACCTGGATAAGTGTCCTTGCATAATAGAAAATGAACTTCTGTATCACACACTGGAATCTTTAAAAGAAAACCAGCGAACTGTCTTGCTGATGGACTTTTGGCTGGGACTGACAGATGAGGAAATATCAAAAAGAATGGAGGTTACAAGACGCACAGTATATAATCTGAGAATTCGTGCGTTCAGCAAAATACGAAAATACTATGAAAAACACGGACGAGACCCCTGAACTGAGTTACCATTTAATTCAACAAGCCGTTAGCGGAGAATCCAAAGCGGTAGAAAAAATTCTACATATTTATGATAAATACATCAACTCCGTTGTAATGTTTGAAACAACGGACATGAATGGAAATACCATAAAAACAATTGATGAAGACATGAAAATCCAGATTTAGATGAAACTCATAGAGTCAATACAAACAAAATGGAGGAATTTATTTAAATGATACCAACAGATCTATTTGAATTTGCCTATGTGCCGGACTGGTACGGGCAATTGGACGAGCTTGCCGAAATGGCACTGCCGGAGCCGTGGCGGTTCAGAAAGCCAGCCGTAGAAACCAGAAATACAGATACGCCGATTTTAGAGCGGTACATCAATATTATCTTTCGCAAGCAAAGCATTGATTACAACACAGAACACGAACCGGGTGAGGCATCAAAATTCTTTCACATCGAGAATGAATATGCCTGCTTTCACACCGGACTTTACAATCAGAGATACAAGGCAATTTACGCATATTTTGAGCACAATAAAAAACGGGAAACAACTTTTAATTGGTATTTCCGTGGCTTCTGCGATGAAATATCGCCAAGACTGAAATACATCGAACCTTTGCCGGAAAAGCCGAGATTTCCAATGATTCAGAGTGGTATCAATTTCAATCCGGAATGGCAGATTCGTGTGAATGTGAATCACATTCTGGGAGATGCAGAAAATCTGGAACGCATTCCTGTAAAAATCCGGAAAGCAAAAAACTTACCGCTTCTTCTGGAAACAGCAGTGGAGCTTGCCAGAAGACAAGCTGTTGTAGAACCTGGATTGGTTGTGCCGCAGGGTTACCAGAATAAATTACAATATCTTTTGCCCATATGCCTGACCAACATGAAGAAACCTGATCTTGCCATGACAATTTCTGTGATGGACGGGTATTATCTTGGAAACACCTGTCTGACGCTGGAGATGGCTTACCTGAATGCGAGATTGATCGCACGGCCGATTGCCCCATGGCTGACTGATCTGGTGAAATAAGAAAAAATTTTGATATGCTAAAAATCCGATGAGATACAAGTACTCTTGTGCCTTATCGGATTTTTTTCATATATGTATTTCTCAGTGTTGAACCTAAAGACATCTTTGAAGAAAATGTTTTAAGTCCAAGTACATTAAATAAGGCTGTAGCAACAATCAAGTCACTTTCTCCCAAATATCTTGAATATAGATAGCTTTTGCAAAGAAAATGAAATAAGCGACTCAGCATGAAGTTGCATTTTCTATATTTTGGAAGATTACTAGTGAAAAATGCATAAAAAATTCTGTCAAACAATTGACTGATTGTGCAAAATGTGCTATAATATTATGGATATTACCTCGCTATAAGTGTAGGTTCAATGAGGTGTAATACAATGGCTAAAAAGAACAATGCTAATATTGGCTTTGAAAAGCAGATTTGGGACGCTGCCTGCGTTTTGTGGGGACATATTCCTGCTGCTGAATATAGAAAAGTTATCGTGGGACTTATTTTCCTGCGTTACATATCAAGTGCATTTGAAAAACGTTATAACGAACTTGTGGCTGACGGTGACGGTTTTGAGAATGAACCTGATGCTTACCTAATGGACAACATTTTCTTTGTTCCTGAAAAGGCTCGTTGGTCAGTGGTGTCCGCTGCTGCACATACTCCTGAAATTGGCTCTGTAATTGACGATGCTATGAGGGCTATTGAGGACGAGAACAAAACCTTAAAAAATGTTCTGCCTAAGAATTACGCAAGTCCAGACCTTGACAAGCGTGTTCTCGGTGATGTAGTCGATTTGTTTACGAATATGGATATGACTGATACCGAAGATAGCAAGGATTTGCTTGGTCGCACCTACGAATACTGCATAGCTCAATTTGCGGCTTACGAGGGTGTAAAGGGCGGTGAGTTCTATACTCCGTCAAGTATCGTTAAGACGATAGTCGCCATTCTCAATCCGTTTGAAAACTGTCGTGTTTACGATCCATGCTGTGGTTCGGGCGGTATGTTCGTACAGAGTGCAAAATTCATTCAAGCACATAGCGGTAACAGAGACAATATTTCGGTTTACGGACAGGAGTCCAATGCTGATACTTGGAAAATGGCTAAAATGAATATGGCTATCCGTGGTATTGATGCTGACTTCGGACCGTATCACGCTGATACTTTCTTCAACGACCTGCATAAGACCTTGAAAGCGGACTTTATCATGGCAAATCCGCCGTTCAACCTCTCTAATTGGGGACAAGATAAACTCAAAGATGATATTCGTTGGAAATACGGCATTCCACCTGCGGGCAATGCCAACTATGCGTGGATCCAGCATATGATTCACCACCTTGCACCTAACGGCAAGATCGGTCTTGTGCTTGCGAACGGTGCGCTGTCAACTCAGTCAAGCGGTGAGGGCGAGATACGTAAGAATATCATTGAAGCAGACTTGGTTGAGGGTATCGTTGCTATGCCGACGCAGCTTTTTTACAGCGTAACTATCCCTGTGACGCTATGGTTCATTAGTAAGAATAAGAAACAGAAGGGCAAAACGTTGTTCATTGATGCCCGTAAAATGGGCTATATGGTCGACCGCAAGCACCGTGACTTTACGGACGAAGATATTCAGAAGCTTGCGGATACTTTCAAGGCATTTCAGAACGGCGAGCTTGAAGAAGTCAAGGGATTCTGTGCGATAGCGACAACAGAGGATATTGCAAAGCAGGATTATATACTCACTCCGGGACGATATGTGGGTATTGAGGAGCTGGAAAATGACGGAGAACCATTTGAAGAAAAAATGAAACGTCTGACCACGGATCTTTCGGAGATGTTTGCAAAGTCGCACGAGCTTGAAAACGAGATCAGGGAGAAGCTGGGGGCGATTGGGTATGACATTTGAAATTGCTCAACTATGCGATATAGACGTCGATGTAATTGATGGAGATAGAGGTAAAAACTATCCTCATCAAGATGAATTACTTGAATCAGGATATTGTCTTTTTCTATCAGCAAAAAATGTAACACAAAACGGGTTCTTATTTGCGGATAATCAATTTATCACGCAAGAGAAGGATGGGTTGCTTAATAATGGCAAATTGAATCGTGGCGATATTGTAATTACTACTCGTGGTACTGTCGGAAATGTTGCTATATACTCCGATGATGTGCCTTACAGAAATATTCGTATCAATTCTGGAATGCTTATAATACGATGTGGCGAAAATATTGATAATTACTATTTATATCAAGTGTTACGAAGCAAATGGTTCTATAATCAAATATTATCAATACAAAGTGGTAGTGCACAGCCACAATTACCTAAATCGCATTTCTTAAAAATGACAATCCCTATGCCAGATATTGATACACAACATAAAATCGCAATTATACTGTCAGGTATAGGTGACAAAATCAACGTAAATACTGCGATAAATGAAAATTTACGCTTGCAAGTAGCCTAAATCTTGACCTCTGATACGTCTATTTCACCATTCATCAGTTTTGGGAGCAGGGTGTCACGCAGACTAGAAAGTTTTTCATTTTCTAAACCATTTGCAAAAATTTGTTGAAAGTATACAGAAGATAATTCATTGAACTTATCCAATGCCTCAACAGATGGAATAATAACAGGCTCTGTTTCAATAAATCCTGATATATCAAGATTTTTTATTCCAGTAGTTCCATTTTCATAAGAGAAAAATACTTTTCTGTCATACAAATACTGCCAATAGTAATAAATAAATTTACTATATCCTTGTATTGGCTTAATCGCACGACAGAAATTAGTACAAACCATACCCATATCATATCTATTCAAGAGCGATTGAGGGATGACAGTAGATCGTCCTGTTGATTGTATAGGACTTCCGCCTGATATTTCAATGACAATATCATCAGGAACGAGTTTCTTTGACTTATAATTCTTCGGCAAAATATATCTAGTTGGCATTTTACCTTTATTTCCTGCCTTAACTTCGGGAATATCGGCACCACGAATACAATAAACTTGTTCTGTATAGTTACCTGTTGGTTCTTCTTTTCCCCAATCCCCACCAAGTGTCGATTCAATAATTTCAGAAAATGTTCCCATTCTCCAATTTTCGGGCATAATCCCACCAAACGGCTCAAAATCCACAAACCACGCCTTGAACAGAGCATGCGCCTGCTGTTCTAAATTTTCATTTAT